>Ga0247824_10001331_pt1 | contig 13393 bp, 11 predicted proteins | sample 13C_PalmiticAcid_FD_194412 | JGI IMG/M metagenome (GOLD analysis project Ga0247824, IMG submission 194412) | Soil microbial communities from agricultural site in Penn Yan, New York, United States - 13C_PalmiticAcid_Day48 | ecosystem: Environmental > Terrestrial > Soil > Agricultural land...
GGTGATATGGTATTATGATAGTTCACGAGGGGTTACGATTCAGACTGGCTATGGCAATGGTGATACCCCACCTATTCAGAGAACGACGATGAGGATGAGGATCGGAAACCTATGGGGTTGGGATAAACGGATGAAGAGAGGTGAAAAGGGTGAAGAAGAGGGGAGTGTGGCAGTTATGGCATGCTAAAAGAAGATTGATTTGCAGAACGCTCAGGCATCGCTCCCGCACCACAACTTTTCCAGGAAAGTTTGGATATGCATTGTCGGCGTGAGAGAACGAACGGGAGGGACGACCGCACCTTTACAACACCGAGCTGCATCCTCCGAGAGGCCGATCCTCGCAAGCAAAGTGTGCCTCGAGACTGCAGGGTGCATATTCTTACACGCACAAAGGAATGGGGTACTAGAGCCTTCATTAAAACGAAACCACCACACATCCTAAGGGCTAGGCTGCACTTCTGAGATCCTTCCAAGGCTTGGATTGTTTACTGGGCGCCGAGGCTGGGGAAGAGCTCCTGGTCATCAACGTTGACACCATCACCACCACGAGGACCTCCACGGCGAGGAGCGCCTCCACGAGCTCCACGAGCTCCGCGATCACCACCGCCACGAGCTCCGCGATCACCACCGCCACGGCCACCACGGAAAGCGCTGCGTGGAGCGGGATCACGAGCAGGTTCAGTGAAGCGGAAGTCCAAGTCCGTGATAAGGACCTTCGTCTCCTTCTTGCCCTTGCGGGTTTTGGCAACAGATTCTTTGCTCATCTTGATAAAATTCTCAGTCTCTCGGATTTCGAGGACCTGGGTATTCTTCCACTGGCTGTTGTCAGCGCCAGCATTGGCAGTACGAGCCTCGGGAAGGCTGATCTTGGCAGACTTGGCAGTCTTCTCGGCAAGGTAATCATCAAGGGTCTTGACAACCTCCTCGGGCTCTACGGGTTCAGGGGTAGCAGGAGCGGTTTCCACGGCGCTCCTATAAGAAATGTAACCGGGAAACCATGTCTCGGGGTAAGTCCCAATTGCTTGCTGCAATCCCCCCTATCCCCCCCTATTGCTTCTGGTTGATTGTTTCTGTTTGAACGCCAATGCTCAATGGTCATCCTATCACTTACAAAACTGCATCCTGCTCGGCCTCAAGAGAAGACGAGGTGGGATCACCCAAGCGATTGTTTTCCTTGTTCTCACTGTCAACAATACCAGTGCCCGAGTGGCGATCATAGCCGCCATGACGGCCACCGCGACCACCACGGGGGGTACGGGATCCACGAGGAGGACGAGGAGTAGCCTCGCCCTCACGAGGTGCACGATCATAGCGGGGTCCGCGAGGGGCTAATAATCGTAAGGATCGGATACGTTCGGCGTCAGATCGTCACGTTGTACTGCCTATGAGGTGGTCCCACGATCTCCAATGCTCCTGTATATCTCGCGCTGCTCCTGCGTCCTGCTTCACGCCATTCGAATAACGCGTCGCAAATCTACTCCGTGATACGAAACAACACCATTACAGAACTCGGTAACGCGTTCATCGTTTGCGCTAATTGGTGGATCCTGTGGCAGGTACCCGGGTAGACAAAGCATCCCAGGTGCTTGTTCTCTCAAGCAGAGACAAAGATTCATATTTCGAGTAGGACAGAGTCGGACCGTGGCGCGTCTGGCTACAGGTAACCGTCGTGATTCTAGCGCGTGTGCTTTGTTTGTAACTCAACCAGTACGCGAGGCTTTCTGTGGACCTCCCCCCCCCTTTTTAGACTGCGACAAGCGAGGATTTGGAATCCATATCTGACACTCAATGGTGCCAATGGTGCCAATGGTGATGAGTGACACTGATTGGCATTCTCCTGCAGGGTTTGGCCTCACATCTGATGTTCCGTGAGCGATGTTGCTGAAGGGCGAATGACTCCTGGCTCCTTATCAAACACGCTACCGTGTTTTGGCTGACCAAATTCGCCGTTTTTTTAAGCTGACGATGGTCAGTTACCCTAACCTGCACTTACCATCGGTATCTCTGGGCCTGTTATTGGCACGAGGAGCATCCCTGCGAGGGCCCTTGTTGTCGGCAGCAGGCTTTGAGGCAGCCGTTGCAGCAGGCTTCGCACCAGGCTTAGCAGCAGGCTTCGTATCCTTCTTGGGGATCTGAATCTCCTGATCCGGTGCGTCGTCGTTGAGGACGGCAAAGATATTTGCGGACGCCATTGCCTACGTAGGAAGGAAAGTGAAGGCGAAAAAGCAAAAAGGAGGAGGAAGGAGGAGGCAGAAGGGTGAAAAAAAAGAGTCGATGATCTTGAAGCCCAAAGGGGGATCGAATCGCAGGCCACGACTGTTTGTTTTGATCAAAGCCAAAGTCTTCGTTTTTGCTCACACGCGCATTTGGCGCTCTGTTGGGTCTTCTGCAGGCATACTCGTGTGGGTGCGCGGAGGGGAGAAGACCAGTGGAATCCATCCATCCATCCATCCACCCATCCATCCTATCTGCTACGATTGTAGCCCACATCTGAACGCGAGACAAGATAGAGATCCCGGCAAGGATGCCACCACCAACATGAGTTGTGGACGTATCGATGGATGATCACTGCCATTACCTCGTGTACCCCTGCCAATCACCAGTACCAAAGTTCCTGACCATGCAAAGTCAAGAGTTATCTAACAGATTCTGGAACCTCGCAGCAAGGACCCATCCTGAGAACCTGATATCGCGCCCAATGCGAACAGAGTCTAGGACCACATTGCCAGGCATTGCGATCTATCCGTTGTAGAGAACTTCGATCTCGGTCCTTGTGGGTGTTTGGTCCTGTTAAGAGAGAGTTGTTCTGCAGAGAGCAAGATAGGTAAATGAAATGGTAGCAACAAAAAAGTGTAGGGCACGCGTTCCTATTTGGGTAGTTCCTTCATTCATGCTATGAACTAAGAACCTTCTTGTACGAACCACGCGATAGCAAAGGCATTCACTTCAGAAAAGAATCTGCACTTTCTTCCCCTTGGAATGATCCGTTACAAACTTCTCGCACTCTGTCGCGCTGAAGCGCTGAACCCATGGCACATTGTGCAATCTCAAGGACCGGAGTGGAGTGTCCTCAAAGACTCTCATCAGCAATTTCTCGACATGTTCCTGTTCAATTGTCGATTCACTCAAATCCAGTGTCGCAAGGTTGGTAAGCTTGATAGACAAGGCTACAGCGTTCCAGTTGGTGCGGTCCATCTTCACCCTTTTCAACGTCAAGGAACTGAGTTTCTTCGAAGCCATATACGACACCCATTTGGCGCAACCAGCACTGTTTTTCTTCCAAGGGGAGGCGCCGATAATCTCGACCTCCTTGAGTGAAGGTGTCCTTTTCTTCTTGATTACACGACGCAGTCTCGCAATCCAGCCGTCAATATCGGAGCCTTGGAGCTCCAAACGCGAAAGGTCCGTCCATCGAAGAGCGGCCAAACCACAAACTGCGAACCATTTCAGACTTTCTAGCTGAGAGTTGCAGATGATCCTCATGGATTGAGGAGGCGCTGTGGCAAGTCTCTCGATCAATTTGCGCGTGTCATCCAAAGTCATCGCTGAGCTGTCGAAGGTAACGATGGAATCACTCGAGGCATGTCCCATATCCATGCTAGTAGTAGGAAATGGGTCCGCGGAGAACCCAAGAGCATCAAAATCGATCCAGCGGATATACATGTCAGTCCTCCGTCCTCGAAAATGCTGACCCGGTGGTGCGATCGTATACCGCCCGATTCTGTCACAGAACTCGACCTCAACGACAGGCTTGGATTCATCCTTGACGAAGACAGCTTTCAATTGACGTTGTCGATTGCAGACGTTATCAAGCTCTTTGATTCGTTCAACCAATGTATGGCGTTGGAATGGCATGATGACCTTCGTGAGAGCCTTGCGCCTCGCCATTTCAGCCACCTGACGACCAAAACGCTCGCAATGTGCTGTCATTGTCCTTGCATGAAGGATTACTGTCTGACCATTGGAGTTCGACAGAGTCAATGTCACCAAATGCGATAGGTTCTTGAGCTCATCGTGAATGAGGCCATAAACGTCGAAATCACCGCTGTGGTAGAGATAGAGATGGATCAGGCATGGTAGTCTTTGAAGTAGCTGAGTGAATCGCCTCCTAGATTCGTCGCCACATGGCTTGATGCCAATATGCAACTTGCGAAGGTTGCAAATAGGTGGTCCACTCAGGTCTGTAGTGCCATCAACAAACCAATCGCACCCTGTCAATGAGAACTCTTGAAGGCGACCAGCGGCAATAAGTTCCACAAGAGCGTCGAATCTTTTCGGGATATCTGTTCCAGTAGGACGTTGGAAAGCTGTACCATCGAGTCTCAGGATGGAGATATTGGTCATGCGCAGAGCATGGCATATCCATTGAGTATCACTCATGGATATGTCGCATTGTAGTGTGAGGTCTAGCTCCAAGACCCCGGGATTCTCTTGAAGAGCATTGCAAAGCTGTGCCGCTGTCGCCAGGTACTTGCAACTTGCTACCACTTTGCGTCGATGTTCATCAAAGATCCCTTGATTAAGATCGATCACATCAAGCAGCAAGTCTGTGGGTGGTGAGTATTTTTGGCGGTAGTGGTCGAGGCATACCCACTTGACACAACTGCCATCTGTAGTCACTGTGCGGAAAAGATCCCCAAGAGTGTGTTTCGAGCCAACGTCCACAAGGAACGAACTTGCTCCATTGAGATCGACAGCGCTCAACAACATCTTGTTCCAGAACGCATCTCCAAGGCTGTCTTGATGATCCGAATCAAACCCCAATTGGTCCTTGATGTAGGCGATCATATCATCCACCTTTTGACGAATGTTGTTCTTGTTGACGTCGTGGTCCTCTGTCTCCTCGAGACCCTTCAATATCTTGAATGTCGTCAACGGCGCCGCGATCATGTCCTCCGAGACAACTCCATACTTGACCAACTCCAACATTGCAGCGACATATGGTCCATACTTTGTGAAGAACTCCATAGGATGTGACAAGTCGTGACCTTTATGCTTGGCAAAGTGAATGTGGTTCGAACTCTTGTTCGACAGGGTTCCTGCTGATGAAGAAACATGCCTGTCACATTCACAGAGGAAATAAAGCTTGAACGCGTTCCTGGATGGATCTGTTCTATCCAGAGACTGTGGGCCTTTAGGAAGGACGATGAACAACCGTGGGATAGGGTCCTCGTGTAGCTTGAATGTCTTGGCTGATAACGAGAGAAGGCGACTCTGAATGGACGCAAGCCGAGCGAGGGTATGCTGTTGCCCCTCTAGAACATTGTTCACTTGAACGGCTACTTGCTCTGGCTGTTGGTGGTCCTTCGTGAATTCTTTAAGCACTATTGCGCTAACGCTTGATATCAGGTCCTTGATACTTTCGACGGGAGGACCACATCTCGCTTCCTGCGCTTCAGCGTACGACACTGTGATGTTGTTATACATCTCAACGAGAGTGTCCGAGTCCATAGTCTGGAGAACGCTCTGTGGGCTATAAGCGGGCGGTATGTCCATAGTTTGTGGGGCCTCGAGAACGCCTTGTGGGCTATCAGCAGGCGGCGTGTCCACGGCCGGTTCTGGAGTCTCGAGAACGCTGTGTGAGCTGTCAGCGGGAGGTGTCTCCACAGCTGGCTCTGGAGTCTGGACAACTGGCTCTGGAGTCTGGACAGCTGGCTCTGGAGTCTGGACAGCTGGCTCTGGAGTCTGGACAGCTGGTTCTGGAGTCTGGACAGCTGGTTCTGGAGGACTATCAGCGGCAGGTATAGACCCGTTGCTAGTGACCGCCCCAACGTCAACGCTGACAATGGTGGGTTCAACGGGAGAGCTGAGGACAACCTCAAGTACCACATCGGGGTAGTACTGGATGCGTCGAGGCTGAATGCTACGGTGAAGGTGAAGTGTAGATATGCACAAGTTATCAATCTGGCACCGGCTGGGCACTTTGTTTCAATGCGTATCTCAATCCCGTGCTTGTACTTACATACTGGAGGCACCATCAGTCAAGAACGGAGCAGTGATACCATTGGCCCGAACCTCGTGAACACCAGGGAACAAGTTCTCAATTTCTAGCCATGGGATGTATAACCCAGCGGCGTCGGTCACCGCGACGATGCTGGACTGGGATTCTCCAGTGGGAGAACGGAACTGTTGGATATTTGCCGGCTCTGTCATATCCTCACTGTTGAAGGGGTAGGAAAGTCGACTGGATGTGCTCGTGAAATAGGATATCCGACTAAGAGAAAGGTTGTGCAGAGTGAAGAGAGTGAAGGAGGAAGCGAGAAAGGTTGTTGCCTCTGGACTGCCGTCATGTATCGCTTTTCTTGGCAAAAAGGATCAAAGCGCAACAAGTGTTGGGCCAGTGCCTCCTTTACTCCAATAGCTCCCCCCGAAATGCGTGAACATCGTGTGGAGTGAATTGATACCGACCACTCCTAACAGCTTCAGCTGATCAGGTGTTTGATACCAGCTCCCACAACTTGAGAGCATCTCGATGGGATCGATTGAATGAAATTCATTTTAATGGTTGAACGGCCCACGGTCAGAAACAAATACTAGCTGCAATCCCGGGACCATGATCTTCCATAAACCTCTGACTGCTGTCCGTATCCATGAGCTTAACCCATCCAACATTGTGCAACACGAGATACCGAAGAGGTGCACCAGCAGGCACTCTTTGTAGAAGCCTTTCGGTATGTTCCTGTAGAATGGTGGACAACTGGAAATCCAAGATGTGCAAGCGTGTGAAATTGATAGACGCAACGAGGCTCTTCCAGTCGGAATCGTGGAGCTTCATTCCTCTCAGACTCAGATTGTAGAGATTCTTGGAGACGATGGATTGGATCCATCGAGCGCCTGCACCTCCGATCTCTTCCGATGAACAAGGAGAGGAGTTCGCGTCAAATATCTCGAGATTCATGAGCGAGCGTGTACCATGACTTGTGAAGACGCGACACAACCATTCAATCCAGCCACAAAGTTCGTCACCATAAAGTCCCAGAAACGAAAGCTCATTCCAGGATACTGTAGCTAGTCCACACGCCACGAACCACTTCAGGCTTTCTGACTGCGAGTTGCAGATGATCCTCATGGATCTAGGAGGTGGTCCTGCGGCCAGTCTTTCAATCAATTTGCGCGCATCATCCAAACCCACCGCTGAGCCGTTGAAGCTGATGGGATAGCTCCAAAGGTGTTCTGTGTTAGTGTCAGTCGTAAGAGATGAGTTCACGGTGAATCCGAGAGCATCAAAGTCGATCCAGCGGATGTACATGTCAGAGTTCCATCCACGGAAGTACTGGCCTCGCGGAACAATCGTGTAGTTACAAGTAGGATCACGAGCGTCAACCTCAACGACGGGCTCGTTCTCATTCCCTGCAATTAGTGTCAGGGTTGGTTGCCGCCCGTACATCATATCGAGCGTCCTGAGTTGGTCAACCAGCGTATCACGTTGGAATGGCATGACGATTTTCGAGAGTCCCTGCCTGTGCTCAACAATGTGCGACATTGGATCGCCGAGATGCTCGCAATACGCGATCTGTGTCTTCAAATGAAGGACTACCGTCTGATCGTTTGATTTCGACAGAGTCAACGTCTCCAGGCGTGGTATACTCTTGAGTTTATCGTGAATGAGGCCATAAACGTCGAAATCACCGCTGTGGTAGAGAGAGAGGTGGATCAGGCATGGTAGTCTTTGAAGTAGCTGAGTGAATCGCCTCCTAGATTCGTCGCCACATGGCTTGATGCCAATATGCAACTTGCGAAGGTTGCAAATAGGTGGTCCACTCAGGTCTGTAGTGCCATCAACAAACCAATCGCACCCTGTCAATGAGAACTCTTGAAGGCGACCAGCGGCAATAAGCTCCACGAGGGCGTCGAATCTTTTCGGGATATCTGTTCCAGTAGGACGATGGAAAGCTGTACCATCGAGTCTCAGGACGGAGATATTGGTCATGCGCAGAGCATGGCATATCCAATGAGTGTCGCTCATGGACACGTCGCATTGTAGTGTGAGGTCTAGCTCCGAGATTCCAGGATTCTCTCGTAGAGCACTGCAGAGCTGTGCTGCTGTCGCCAAGTAGTCACAGTTGATCATCACCTTGCCTCGGTATTCATCGAAGATCCCTTGATTGAGGCCAATGACCTGGTGCAGCAGGTCTGTGGGTGGTGAGTATTTTTGGCGGTAGTGGTCGAGGCATACCCACTTCGCACAACTGCCATCCGTAGTCACTGTGCGGAAAAGATCCCCAAGAGTGTGTTTCGAGTCAACGTCCACAAGGAACGAACTTGCTCCATTGAGATCGATAGCGCTCAACAACACCTTGCTCTTGAACGCATCTCCAAGGCTGCCTTGATCCGAGTCAAATCCCAATTGGTCCTTGATGTAGGCGATCATATCATCCACCTTTTGGCTGATGTTGTTCGTGTTGACATCGTGGTCCTCTGTCTCCTCGAGACCCTTCAATATCTTGAATGTCGTCAACGGCGCCGCGATCATGTCCTCCGAGACAACTCCATACTTCACCAACTCCAACATTGCAGCAACGTATGGTCCATACTTTGTGAAGAACCCCATGGGATCCGACAAGTCGTATCCTCTGTGCTTGGCAAAGTGAATGTGGTTCGAACTCTTGTTCGACAGGGTTCCTTCTGGTGAAGAAACATGCCTGTCACATTCACAGAGGAAATAAAGCTTGAACGCATTCTTGGACGGCTCTGTTCTATCCAGAGACTGTGGGCCTTTAGGAAGGACGACGAACAACCGTGGGATGGGGTCCTCGTGTAGTTTGAATGTCTTGTCTGCTAAGGCGAGAATGCGGCGTTGAATGGACGCAAGCCGAGCGAGGGCAAGTTGTTGTTCCTCTAGGACCTTGTTCACTTGAACAGCGACTTGTGCCCGTTGCTGGTGGTCCTTTGTGAACTCTTTGAGAGCAATTGTGCTGAGTCCCATTGCCAGATCCATGACGCTTGATGCCAGGAGGCTGTGTGTGATGGCCTGTGCGTTTGAAAATGATGCCATCATGTCATTGTAATCAGCCAGGAAATCTGTGTGACAATGACGTCTGTTTTGTTGATCCATGCATGGATTTGAATGTATGGCATGAACATTCTTGAGAGCGATCTCTGGACTGGCTATGGGTGTGGATACATCGTCGTCGCTGTTGATGTCAGATAGCCACTCCTCATCAACTGAAAAGACATAGCTAAACACGGACTCAGTTTCGGATGGATCGGTGCTCATGGCTTGAAGTGGAGATGATAAATAGCCCTGGAGAGCTTCCAAGAGAGAATCATGGGTGATATCGGGCGATTGTCTGGTATGTGGAGGATCATCGGAAAATGACAAGGGAATAACATGGTCAGTGTCAATGTTGACCTCGTATTGGATCTTCACTCTTCGTTCCTTCGTGGTCGCACTTACGCTCCAACGCTCCCGTCTATAATAGACCAGTCACATCGAGTTTCTTCGTTGCCTCCGGCAAAAGACTCTGCAGATGGGATAAAGTACCGTTGTACCGTAGCAAAGTCCATCGTATCTTCTGTTGAAATCGAATGATAGCTCTCAGAAAGACTTGGAGAATGAAGTCCGCCAGAGGACCTGGAGGATGTCGGAGAGGTGGAAATATGCATTGAGGAAGAAGGAACCGAAATTTGGTTTCGCATACAGGCTGAATAGTCAGCTTATATCGAAGATGTGCAACCCAGTGGATGACCCTATGTTCTGTAATGATGACACTTTGGTTAACGAACCAGAACTTGGTACCTGTTGCCCGACTGTTGAGGATCGAAAATGATGATGGTAACAATGACTGGAAGTGGATGCAATACAGCCTCTGGTTAGTGTCCAGAAGCGATTTCGATATGCTTACCTCATGTCAGAGGGAAAAAGAGGAATGTGGGAATGCACATGCCAACCTCCTATCCTTGCCTCAGCTCTTTGCTTGGTCTACAAGTTGTCTAATACGTCCTGCTAGTCACCGAACACTTTCACACAGCTGGATCCGGCAGTTTGAAAGACATGCAACATTCGTCCTAGTCGACCCTTGTCGTGGAGCCAAGAACCATTGCTTTGTCTGCTTTGTCTGCTTTGGTCTGTTTTGTCAATTAGAGAGCGCATCCTTGTTTACAAAGATGATTCTCGGATGAAGTGCCTCCCAGGGTCCTGAAACTTGATCTCGACAATAGGTTAAGGCTTCGAAACACATCAAGGGTAGCCGAGACACTATTGTCCGTAGGTCTGATGTTGTCTTGGGTTACAGGCGAATGGTATCAATCTTGACTAGGATGTTGACCAAGGACTCTCCAGCTGCGAGTTCTATGCATGTCTTTGGTCAAAAGACCCCCCCCCCCTACCGACTGACAGGAAAGTGTAGTTGGTATCCGCCGATCATCCCGGAAGTATTCGAGGCAAGAATTGTGGTCCTGAACTGATGTATTGGTGGATCGAATAGCGTGTAAGAAAAGACAGCCCATTCGGCCGTTCTTTATTGTGCCTCGTACCTAGAGCTTGTAGTCGCCCATCCAGATGTTGGGTTTCTGACGCGCCTCAAGCAATTGCTCGCAAACACTGGCTATATGAATGAGCCGTTTCTCATCCCACCACTGACCCATAAACTGGATACCAATAGGGAATCCCGTAGAGTACTCATCGCCATTCCAGTGGACGTACTCTTCCTTTGAGTAACCTGCAATGGCTGTGATGGCTGGAATGCCTGTAAAGTTCGCCATCATGACATATTGCATCGTCTTGACGTTGTTGTGGTAGTTCGATTCGCCATGCGACTCTGCCCCAGCACTGATTTTGGGCGGGAGGTTCGCCACTGTAGGCGTGACAATCACATCAATAGAACCTTGGCCACCGAGATGAGGATAGAGCGCTTGGTGCGACGGATCTGAATCCTTGTGTCCAAAGAGTGTTTCCAGGTACCGGATACTACGTGTTTTCTGCTGCTGTGCTTTCACAAAGTCATGCATTTTCAACGAAGCCATCAATGCCAACTCGGTTCGTGTCTGATGGTTCAGCTTTTTGCGATCTTCCTGTATGGACATCATCCACAGTAAGAACGTCCCTCATTTGGGTTAGTCAAGGTTAACCGGGGGGAGATAATTGTGTGTGCTATCAGACTCTCGAAATAATCCGTGACTTACATAAACCTTGGCAAGCATCTCTCCAACGATGGTGATGTTGTGAGCCTTTCCATTCTCGAAAAGCTCTGGGATCTCAATGTCCACCAGCACGGCTCCGTGGTCATTGCAGAGTTTCTCCAGCATACTGTAACACACTCTCGAGATCTCGGGGTCACAAACATCCTCGAACCATCGGCGGTAGATACCAATGCGGAGGCCCTGCAGTTGACGGTTGGCGGTGCTGACAGGATGGATAGGCGCAGACAGAGCAACAGGTGGTTGCATGCCCGAGAAAACGTCCTAAATGAGGCAATAGTCCCCCACATGAAAAGCAAACCTTGTTAGATCCAGGAGAGCCACAAGTTGTTAATTCAGTTCAGCAAAGACATGGCGCTCAACAACGAACCTTCTCATCCTTTCCGGCAACAATGGCGTAAAGAATGGACAAATCTTCCATTGTTGCACATATAGGTCCGCTCGTCGCTACAGTCGGCGCCAACGGATATTCTCCCCGAGCCGACATTCGTCCATGGGTCGGCTTCAGTCCGTAGACCCCGCAATACGACGCTGGGACTCGAACTGATCCACCACCATCAGTACCAATGGCGATCGGACAAAGGCTGCCAAGGGCCAGAGAAACGACGATTAGTAACTGCTGACAATAACACAGCGTGATTCCATCCCCCAGTTTTATACATACCCAGAACCTACAGCGGCGGCCGATCCTCCAGAACTGCCTCCCGTGGAGTGCAGAGGTTGGTACGGGTTGCGAGGAGTTCTGGTGCTAGGATTGAAGCTGGTGACTCCCAGACCTATGAGCGCGAATCGATCTCGTTAGATACCTTCCTTGGGTTCCATAGCGAATGAGATGAGTCGTAAAGGATAGCTGTTTACCGATCTCGTGCATCGTGGACTTTCCGACAATGACAGCACCATGGGCACGAAGCAGGGCCACGATGTGGGCATCCTCGGTTGCTGGATTTCCCTTGTTGATAAAGTTGGTTCCGACTCCAGTCTCGAATCCTTCAACATCAATCTCGTCTACATGGGCCAGTGAGTGAATGAATGAATGAATACACTGGTACACTGGAAAGTGAATACTGGCGGAGAAAGGACACCGAACAAGCGCTTACCCTTGACGACAATCGGAACTCCATCCACAATACTCAGAGGGTTGCCTTCGCTGTATCGTGCTGCAGATGCTCTGGCCTGCTTAAGAATGGCATCTGCATTCCAGTTCCAAACAGCTCCCAAGGAAGGTGTAACTTCTTCGGATGCCTGAATGAACCCGATCAATTGCTCTGCCACCTACCACACGAATGTGCAAAAAGAGAAAGAACATTACTAAGGCTCTCGCAAAGTAGCCTCGATCGCACCTCGAATGAACACAAACAGTCTGGATTAGAAGGTTTTTTTTTTCTTGTACCTCAACTGGAGTCTTCCCTCCAGACTTGTAAGCGACATAAAAGTCGCGGCAACTAAGGAACCTGTGTTCGGCACCATCCGACTTTGGCCCTTTGGTGGCCTCGATATCAGCCTCTTTTTGGAGTTTAGCAAGATAGTCGTGTGCACTGAAGGTGTTGGTTTGGTCAGAGACGGCTGCAGCGGCCATTTCCTGGTTTGGAGTCCAAACGGGCATGGCAGTTGGGGCCTCTGCGTAGTCGATGGCGCGAAGACAATACAGCCCAGCATCGTTGCAGAGGTGTTTGGTGATACCTGTCGCCTCGCCGATAGCCTCGACAACGTTGCAAAGGACAGCCAAGAGCCGGCCAGAGAGGATAGGAGTGTTGGGATCCTTGAGGTTGTAGGAACTCATGGCAGGAGGGTGAATGGGGAACGTGAGAAACAGGATGAGTGAGGCAACAAGTGACTTTTCTCACCACATGCCAGAGGGAGGACGGGCCACCCCAATAAGGTTTCGTCACATTGCATCTGGCGGCTAAAATGCTTGCCGCACCCTCTCTCTCATCCCACCCTTCTCAAGCACGTACAGCCACAGTGGATACTGAAGAAGCATCAAACTGCCAGCCAACTTTGATGACTGCGACTTCAAAACTCTATGGATCCAATGGCGCTCAACGCATCGCATATTCTTGCGACCATAAGGGTGTTGTTCTTTCGATCGCGGGCTGAATTATGAGGACAACGCCACCAACTACATGGATGAAGCGATGGGAGGGAGCCAGGTCGCTTACTAGGACCGACAAAAGAACTGAGAAAGGGTGGAAGGATGGAGGATTGGAGACAGCCGCAACAGAATAAGCTCGAAGAATACTGACCAGAGCATCAA
>Ga0247824_10001332_pt1 | contig 13392 bp, 9 predicted proteins | sample 13C_PalmiticAcid_FD_194412 | JGI IMG/M metagenome (GOLD analysis project Ga0247824, IMG submission 194412) | Soil microbial communities from agricultural site in Penn Yan, New York, United States - 13C_PalmiticAcid_Day48 | ecosystem: Environmental > Terrestrial > Soil > Agricultural land...
GGGCCGGGGGACGGAACGGGGAGGTGAGATGTGACGGGCTCGTTCCGCGGCGGTCTCGGATCGGGGATGGGTGCAAGCCACCAAGCTGCGGGCGACTCGAACCTGCCGGAAGGATCGGGGCCATCGAGTCCTGGACGGATCGGCCGACTTGATTCGGACCCGGATCTGGGTGTCCCGCACCAGTCCAGGTACAAGAGGCCCAACCCGCGATATCCGGAACAAGCGGATATATGCTTGCTCGCCTCTGCTTGCCGCAGCCCGCCGAACCATCCCAGGAGAGCAGGGATCTGAGACAAGCACCACTCTGTCGGACCCTGGGTCCCTCTGCGGGCGTCGCTCGTGGATGCCTCTCGTGAAGCGAGGTCCGCCGAGAGGAGGGCACTCTGCCACGCCCACGAAGGCCGCGGGCCCCCAAAACCAATACATGTGCCTACATGCAGACAAGGCGTCTCAATATCCAAGAAAGTCGGTGGAACGGCCCCCTGGGCCTACGCGTCATAGTCCGATTGGTGTCTTCTTCCCCATCTGATCGATATTGTCGTCATCATCATCAGACTTGTCCTTGTCCGAGTCGGAGTCGGACTCGGGGTAGATCTCCTCAAAGATGTCGCGGTTGGGCAGCAGCTCGACGGTGATGTCGGTGATGATGGCCGAGCCGGTGCCCTCGACCTTGATGGAGTGCTCGTCGGCGCCTCCTCAGGTTGTGGCCCGGTATGTGTATTGATGCGGAGGCTCGGAAGACATGTTGCTCTCCTCAGCCGATTTCGTTCCTCCCCCGGGGATCCTGTTCCGAGCTCGGGCTCCGGCTTGTGCTATAAAAGCGCGCGCTACTTCCCTCCTGTACATCTCGTGCTGCAGTCTCCGAACACTCCCTTTTGCCTGCGTTTCGAAGCTTGGCACCCAGAACTGTCGTTCAAGCCATCCATCATATCGCGATAGGAAGGATACTCAGCTTAAGGTCAAGTTGATTGGGTAAGACCGTAATCCACGCCACCGAACAGCAACCCCCTCACGTCCAAATGAACCGCTCCAAGACCAACGAATAATTCATGACCCCCACCGCAAAGTCCCCATGCTTCTGCATGACCTCCTCCATCCTGAGGCTCTGATCATCGTACTTGATGCCTACCGCCACAAGGCGACACACAATCTCACGCAGCGCAACATCCGTCGGCGGGGTGTTGGTGTACAGCTCGTCGACAACCTCGGGAAAGCAGTCGGCAACGCGCCACGATAGCTCGGCGGCGCGGAAGAAGCGGTCCCGCGCCAGCAGTTTGAGAGCTGGGACATCGAACTTATCGCCCATGACGTACAGGCGCAAGGGGAGAAGGAGCTCAAGCTCGACCTGTGGGTGCAAGTCGCGGTGCAGCTGGCGGGCTTTCTCCTCAATCCAAAAGTCGTCGGCAAGTTCGTGGAGCCGCGTGGCAAGGCCGTGATGGGGGAGGACGTTGCTCGACTTCGCCTCGCCGCCAGCGTCGCTGACCTCGTCGTTGACGGATTCGTCCGACTCGTATTCCTCGTCCGGCTCGTCGGTTTTTTTAGGCCGCGTGTAGGACAGTTCGGCCTCATGGTCACCGCCTTGCTCATTATCCGGCACCTCGTCGGGCGGGCAGAAAACCTGTACGCCGGGGGGCGTGTTCAGCTCATCCTGGATCTGCTCAAGCGAGAGCATGCAGGCGTCGGATGGCGGGGCATAGGTCGAAACCGGGTCGGTGTACGTCCCGGTGTAGAGGAACTGCAAGAAGCGCTGCACCACCTCGGGGTCGTCCTCGGGCAGGTCCACGATGCCGGTGGCAGCCTCCTGGGAGAGGGAATGAGGGGTTCCAACATCAGTGTACGGCCGTGAGGAAGTATGAATGGCAAGGGGAACTGAAATTGCTTCAATTCTTACCGCGAAGCCGCCCGTCAGAGCGCAGTCGAAGAAGCGAGACTGGGAGCACACGATAGCGCGGTGTGCCTTGAACTCACGGCCGCCGCAACGGATGGCCATGTCGGAGAACTTGTCGGACCCGAGCAGGGCTGAGATGCCGGCGTAGATGGATGGGACCTGGAGGTCGTCGGCTTCAGGCTCGGTTGCATCGTGGTGGGTGTTGGAAACGGTGCTCATCAACGACACATACATCGCCGTGGTGGCTTCCTCGTTGGCGGCAGCCGACATCTTGCCTATGAAGGTTCGCTGTCTGCTCAGAAGGGTCCAGAGCTAGTGAGTGACAACAAGAACAGGTCGTTACCTCTTGTTGGGAGGTCGAAAACCTGTTTCTGGACTTTGGAGTTGACTCTCGTTTTGGGCCCGGCTGTTGCTGCCTTGGGCATGCGGGGCAAAAGCCGGCTTCTGTGGCTTGCATCTTCCAACAGTGTCTCGGCGTCAAGAGCCGAGAGGCTGATAGTGGCTTGTGTGGCGTGCAGCCTGGGCCAACCGCTCGACCTGGCGGCTTGGTGGTGCTGGTTGCCGGCGAGACCTTGAGGTATGGGGTGCTGGCCCAACACCCCTGAAAGACACTGCCCTCGGGCTTTGCGTCGGGATCGTGAGGCATGTTGGGACTCTCGTCACGGACACGAAAGGCGGCTCCGTTCCCTAGCTGCCGTGCCTCAGCCCTCAAATGTGCCGAATCGACGTAACATGGTCGTCCATGTTGGCGACGCCCAAACCTGTCCACGGGTGGCCGCGGGCAAAATTGCGTTGCAGGGGACAGACGAGCCACTCACTGGCCCAGACGGACCAACTGAATTTCGACATCCAGCCGGCTTTATTAATTTTTCTCCTTTTGAGGTTTTGTCACCGACTGTGCCGCGTCGCCAAGCCGTTGCCCCTGGTCTGCACGCCTTGAAATCATCCTCTCTTGCATCCTCTTTTTCACTGAGTTGAGCACCACCAGGACTTGATGAGCACTTGATCAACCATGGACGCCCCCTCTGATCCAACCAGCGGAGGCGAGGCCACAGGGAGCGGGTCAACGCCGCTGCTCTTCAACGACGTGTATTTTGGCCAGGAGGACAAGCCCACGCCCGCGCCCGCATGGTCCACATGGACGCCGTTTCCCCGCCTCCCAGCGGAGCTGCGTCTGCACATTTGGCTCTTGCACCTCGGCCGGCAGCACCGCATGATCGACCTCGATCTCGGCCCCGCTACTGACGATGACAAGGACAATGGCCCTTCTCCCTCTCAGCCCTACTCCGACCGCAACCATCTCGGCCGGGTCGTCAGCAGCCGGCGTTACACCCTCAGCATCCGGGGGCGTGGATCCTTAGCCGACGTCGCATGTCCCACTTGGCTCCTCCGCGTCAATCGCGAGGCGAGGGACGCCGCGCGTAGCTTCTACCACATCGGTCTGCCCTTAAGCGCGGGACAAGTCCTGTACCTCAACTCAGAGTACGACGTCGTCTACATCCGACCCCGCAGGCCCAAGTACTTGTACACGCCGGGCCTTCCCCGTCTCGATCCCGCCTTTGGACCCATGCTCGTCGACTTCCTGCACGACGCCCGAGCCTACGACTACAAGGACCAGGGGTTTGTTTTTGCTTTCCTCCGTAGTTTCATTGGAGCCGTCTAACCTGTCCCCTCTGCCTCTAGGGTTGGCCACCTCGCGCTGGGCCGCGACTATCGCCAGTTCTGGTTCAACTACATGCCCGACGTCAACTTGACCCCAGCAGTCCTCCACCCGGCCGCGGCGGCATCCTTCGCCGACATCCTCCGCCGCAGTCTCCGTTCCCTGCTGTGCGTCGTCCGTTTTCGCTGCCCTACCAGGGCCATGGGCCAGGTCATGGCCCGCCGGCGCTTCCACTTCGCCCAAACATTACCTCTCCGTCGGCACGGCCACCCGACGGGCTCATTCCGCTGGTTCCAAGCCGACCCGCGGCCTGGCGTCGAGCTCGACCTCCGCCAGCTCTCCATCAGCGACAACCCCCACGGCTTGCTGCAGGACTGGCGACAACTGAAACACGATTTCGGGGTGACGAGCAGCCGGCCAGCCGCCGGGGAAAACCACCACGGCGGCGGCTGCCGCCTCTACATCTGTCCCGCCCAGCGCTGGCCTTCTCAGAGCATGCCGGGCGCGGATGGGGCCGTGGCATGGACCCCGACGCTGGAGGATGAAATGGAGGAGCGGTGGTCGCGGGAGGAGCTGGCGCGGCACCTCCAGTGGGAAGCCGAAGACTGGCTCGAGCAGCGCTGGTTCGGCGCCAGCACCTTTGGCAGCACACACCCGATGCCCAAATACTGCGCTGACTCGCAAGAGGAAGCCAACCTGTTCGAGGCCATGGAGAGGCTGCCCTGCACCGCCATCGGCATGTGGCTGTTCCCCGCCGAGGCCTTCCCGCAGCTTACCCAGACCCAAACATTCACTTTCGACATCTCGACCGTCCGGCCCGGTCTGTTTCTGTTTCGGGTTTGAAGACGGCCGGGATGTCCGTCGCCAACGGATTTGGATGGGTTTGGTGTCAGCTTGGCCTTGTGTGGCAAAATCTGCGAGCATCTTGCAGTTGGAACCTGGGTATCAACTCCGGATTATTTACTGGCTCGACCTGCATATACCACCTCCTTTATAGAACAGTTGTGGGCCATGTCAATAACTCAGTATCAGCCTAGTTTGCCAGGCGAACGGGTTTCAAATTTGGGAGAGTCGAAGCATGCCTACTGCTGCCTTGGTTCCTGCCGAGGCGCGACTTGGCCGTCATGCTGCGGCCGAGTGCCAGACGACATCAGCACGCTCGAAAGAGTTAAACCCGTGACGCGGCTAAAGAGAATTGCCTGGCCCTGATTGGACCCTGGACACTCGGGACGCGCCGCCCACGTCCAGCCGAACAACTTCCCCTGGATCGATCACCACCTTCAGGTTCGCCCCTCGCAACAACCCGCTCGCCCCGCCCAGCATGCAGCTGAAGGCCATCACCTACTCCCGCGAGGAAGCGATCGCAGCCATTACCGACTACTACAAGTTCCTGACCCGCTTATACTTGCACGAGTCACACGTTGTTTACCCGCCTGCTGGGGGTTGGCCCGCCATCCTCAACGCCGACCCCACGGTTCTCCAACTCCTGGGCAAGTCGGACGAGGTCCTGGCCCTGTTGGCCCACCTCCCTTACGTGACGGACGAGACGGTGGAGATTTCCCCTGACAGTACCACGCCCAACTGGGCGGCCCTGATTTCCGGCATCGCTCCAGGCGATCTCGAGAGGATCGAAACGCGCCGCGCCCTCACCGAGGGCAGGCGCTACAGGGAAATATCGCCTCCCCACGTCGTCGGCCTGGTTCTGAATCAGGAAGAAGCGGTGGTGCTAGACATGGAGCGCGGTGTCATCATCTGGGAGGACTGTCCGTCCTGGATCAGCGACGGGGACCCGCGCGGGCACAGGGTCCCCTGGGATTTGGACGACGGCATCTCTCCGGAGCAAGCCGACTGGTATCACGATTACAACTCAATTGCCTGGGGGATTGGGGACTTCTTTGACGTACTCAAGGAGCAGTTCGTCAAGCTCGACTGGGTCCCCATCAGTCACTTTGCGGTGCTGGATGGCACAGAGAATAATGGCTGGGACCACGAGGAGGGAATGTTGGATTCGCTCAGGCACATCTATCGGCAGCACGGTTGGCCCGACCTGGAGACGTACCGCAAGGAGGAGTGTCTGGCGGCGGTGTTGCGGCTCATGGCTGAGAAGTACCCTGAGTCGGCTTGCTGGCGCGAGGCCATGGCTGGTTTCTAGCTAAGGATAAGTTAGAGTTATCGCCAACATCATAGCGGTCTCCCCCCTTAATCACAGCCGATTATACCGACACCGCCGACAAACCATGATCCTACACCCCCTACACTCGAAGATAAAATCCGGCAGGTGGCAGCGGCACTCCTCGCAGCGGTGGGCGCCGCGGCGGAAAGTCCAGTCGTGCTCGTCGCAGGCGTGGTTGCGCCGCTGGTTCTGCATCTCCTGGCGCACCAGCCGCTCGTGCCGCCCGCCGCCACCACCGCCGAGGCCCGGGGCTCGCGGTTCACGATGACCGTGGCCCGCGCGTACAGCCGGGCCTCGTCCCACTGCCCGCACCGGCACGTCTTCCAGCGTTGGCCGCACGAGTAGCAAAATTGCGCGCTGCAGAGGCAGGCTGGAGGGTTGGTTGGTCACACATCAGCTTGTCAGCGCGTGATTACTCTGCAGGGGATGGTGTAGGGCTGGATGGATGAATGGATGGATGGATGAACATACTCATGTGGTTGCAGCCGTGGTCGAGCTCGACGACGCGCTGGCACGAGTAGCACCGCTGCCAGCCGTTTGCCGCGGCCAGGCGCAGCACCTCCTGAGCGGCCTCGTCGCGGGGACAGTGGCCGGCGTGCTCGGCGCCCTTGCAGAGGGCGCAGGTCCGGTGGCGGCAGCGGATGCATGTGGCAACGTCGCCGCGCACGAACTGCGGCGGCACGAAGGCAGAGCACTCGGGCCGGTGGCAGTACGTGCGGTCCGTGGTCTCGAACTCGAGCTTCTTGGCCTGGAACTGCCCGGCCAGCTCGGCGCCGAGGAACTTGCGGATTGCCTCGAGAGGGATCGGCTCGCGGCAGCACCGGGGAGGGAAGAGGGCTTCGTCTAGCATCGCCGCCCGGAAGAGGTTCGCGAGGCAGCCTCGGCAGTAGTGGTGGGAGCACGGGCAGCGGGCCACGTCGGTGGCGGGGTGGGCGTCGCCGCAGCTGATGCATTCCGTGGTCGGGACCGGCGGCTTGGTGGGCGCTGGTTTCCGCGATTGCGCCCAGGACGACGATTCCGGCTGGTCGGACGTGCTGCCGCCCCTGTCGTCCTCGTTGGTCCAGGTAGGTGTCATGTAGAGAGCGGCCAGCCTCTCGATTAACTCCCCGTCGCCTGGGTCAACAACCGAGTCTTGGTTCCAGTTGGGTGGGAGATTCGACTCGTCCGCAGGCTGGCAGTGTCCGCTCTGCCCGGATAGTTGAAGGGCGAACTCCCTGTCCCGCCGCGCCTGGAGCTCCTCGCCCACGGCCTCTTCGATGACGTGGCGGTCCGACGAGACGGCGCGAGCGATGCTGCGGCACATGGAACTGTCGTCGAGGGCCAGCGCGCACAGGGCTACCTCGGCCTTGTACAACTCCAGCGCCAGGTCAAAGTCGGCCGCCGCGTCACCCTCGCGGCCCTTGCCCTTGGAGCTCCGGCCCAGAAGCTCCAGCTCGTCGAGTTGCAGCTGGATGACCGCGTGCAGGGTCTGGGCGTCGAGGCCTTGGGCAGCCATGTTGGCGGTATTGGGGTGTTGGGGTGTTGGGGTGATTCCGGGAGAGGAAGAAGAGGGAATGCGCGACAGTGAGGCCAGGTGGGATGGCAGGTGGAAGTACTGGTAGGGAGCTGAGCCTGACGCGGGGTAAGAGACTAAACATGGTGCAACAAGTGGCTTCGTCCCAGATGTTGTAGGCCTCATTATTCTGTGTCCTGATTGGCACCCTCCGCTCACCATCGTTTGCTCGTGACGGAACCAGGCATGGTCCACTTCCTGATGCCTGTCTCTGGAGCCTGATTCTAGTTCGTCAGGCAAGCTCGTTTGCACCAATGCCCCCTGTTGTCTCGAAGTGTGCTAGGTGCTCGCTCGAGGTTACGAGTCCCCAACTCGGGTCGAAGAGGTGGATAACCACAGAAATTATTTCTTTCCTTGTGTACCATTCTCAGGCCCTTCATGTCTCCCCCGTCCTTACACTTATAAACCTATCCTCACTGCTTCTGCCTCGATTTCTTCCCGTTTCTTCCGGTCCATACCCGATAGCACATGCCATGGCAAGCTGCCCTCTTCAAAATCCCATTCGAATGGTTCATCATCGCCGGCGTGCCATCTTTCCCAAAACTCGATGTGTTCCCAAGCCAGGTCATCCTCTACGGCCTTTTTCCATCTCTCAAATTCCTTGTAATTGAGCGCAAATTCGTTGTCCGCAAGCCACCAGTCCAGTAAAGCAGTCTCAACTCCCCGATCCAGTTCTACCCTCTCCGAACCTCTATGCAGGTGCGCATAACGGAGCGTAACCATATCAAAGCCGCCATCATCATCAACCCACGGCCGCACGCAATCATAATACAACTGGTGAGCGATCCACGTAAGCGGCGCTCGAGCCCCAAAGTTTCGGGCGAAGAAACCCAAGCTGAGGCCGATCTCAAAGGGGCAGCCTCCCTCGAATTCCCTCGACGAAGAGACGCGGAACTCTTTGGTTGATGATACATCCCCGATTCGGAGTCCACGATCCATCAGAGTCTGCAACGAGACTTTATGCTCCACGTAGTCCTCGGGGATACCCCATTCAAAAACGAACTCGTAATGGAACCATGTTGGATCCAAGCACGCGTATCCATCAAACAAGCGTTGCCGGCCTTGCTTCGCTAATCCCCGCGCAGAATGGAGTCGGACAGGCGTCCCCGTGCCGTTTCCGTTGGCTAGCGGAACCTGAATAAAGACCATCCAGATATCTGCGGGGGATTCGCCATCGACGTAGTGCTTGTGAAAGGCACGGTAGGTTGTGTCCACGATGCGGTTGCTGACCGACACGGGGGCGGTGGGGATTCGGTTGTTGAGGTCGGCAGGCTTTCCAAACTCGACGAGCAGCTCGTTCTCTGTGAGTGGGTGCCCCGTTGGGCCTCTGCCTGAGGCGAGCTCGCCGGCACTGTGGCCCGAGTACACTCGCGTGTATGTCGTGTGGGTCGTCATGGAGGCGGAAGTTGGGCGGGACGTCAGAAGGGGAGTTGGGAGAGGGAGAGCTGACTCACAGTGAAGGATCTAATGAGGGGTTCAAGGTTTTGTGACACCCGACGACAGCACGCTTCTGGACCACTTGACGAATCATCGAGCCGGGACTGGTAGCGGGTGCCTAAGGAGTGTATTAAGTATGGACTCTCACCTGTGACAAACAATAGGCGTAGGGCATGGCCTGCCAGTTCCGATCCTCACGAATTGACCCGGCAGGGGGGCGGATGTGCCTGACGCAGGTCACAGATCTCGGGGGCAGGCAACCATGGACTCAGAATCTGGACATCAGATCGGGCTGGCGACCTATTACGGCACATCACACAGACAAGGCCCATTGCTCCGAGCTTGATCGGATGGGTGAATGGTCTCAGATGTCTCGTCCAGTGTCAGATTTCTGTGTTTCGGCCAACTAGATACACCAGGAGTCGACAGCCACAATCCCCTGCAGGTGACAGTCCGCCCCAGCCTCTCACCAACCCCAGGTCAGAGTCTTCCACTCATGGACAATCCTGACCGGCCCGTACAGGATCTCCTCGGTCGAGCTGCTCGGCACAAACTTGATCTTGACATACTGGCTGCCACTGAAGAAGTACGCCTCATCCTCCCTCCCAGGGACGGGCAGCACGGCGTCGACCGTGTCAAACCCGGCCTTGCCCAGCGTCTTCCACTCGCCCACGATGCTCGCCGGGCCATACTGCACGTCCTCGGTTGGCGTGCCGGGAACGAAGCTGATCTTGGCGTACTGGTTGCCGCTGAAGAAGTACGCCTGCCCCTCGTGGCCCGGGACGGGCAGGATGGCGTCGACCGTCTCGAAGCCGGCCTTCACGAGCGCCTTCCACTCGTCGGCAATGTTGGCGGGGCCGAAGACGATGCGCTCCTCGGGCGTGCCGGGGGTGAACTCGACGCGGACGTAGCGCGTGCCGCTGAAGAAGTAGACCTGGTTGACGTGGCCCGGAACCGGAAGGGCAGCGTCGATGGTGGTGAAGCCGGCGCGGGCGAGCGTCTTCCACTCGTGAGCGACCGAGGCAGGGCCGAAGATGATCTGCTCGTCGGGAGAGCTGGGGACAAAGCGGATACGGGCGTACTTGGTGCCGTGGAAGAAGTAGGCCTCGTTGGAGTAGCCGGGGACGGGGAAGCAGGAACGCATGATGAAGGTTGGGTGGTGGTTTGTGGGGGAAAGAGGTTTGTGAAGTGAGGTTTTTGTTGGAAGTAATGGAAGTTTGAACTTGATGAGAGTGTTGGAGAAAAGGAATGGGGGAGGAACTGGGAATCGACGAGGTGTTATATAGCCCGAGCCTGGGGGTCGCTCCCCGACAGTCCATGTCTTTCAACTTATCCTGGGTCTCACCTAGACCCAAGGATTGACGCATCTCGGACTCCTCCAGGCTCCGAGTCAAACTGCAACAACCCGCGCTTGCCGCCGTTGACCTCGTTTCTCACGATACCCGAACTTGACAGTCTCCCGCGTTCCAATGTCTTCGAATCCGCAACGCTCCACCTCGCTTGCTAGTCTCGAGCTGAGCACTGCCCGCAGCGCAACCTCTCCGCATAGCCGAGCCTGCTTGATCATAGCTGAACAAGTTGAAATACATATTCATTGGCGCCAAACTGCAGCTGGGCGCTCGGATTCGGTTGCAACACGACGCCTGAGGTAGGCCTGGAATGCCTCGTCGTATGTTGTCGTCTTGTAAGACGTGCTTTCACAACAGAAAACGCCTATCCGCGGACGATCCCGCTCCGCGTGGAGAACAAAGCCGAGATGAGGGGAAGAAGTGCACAACAGGTTGGGTTACACGAGTTTACGTTTGTCTGGGCATGGTTGGTTGAGAACACGGCTGAGAAGCTGCAGGAGACTGCCAAGCAGCCAGCGCAACGCCGAATCCGTGTCGAAGATCGGCATCGTGGGCGGCTTTGTGACAGCTGAGATGTGCCTTGCAGGCGGAAGAGGGGTTTCTAAGGGCAGAAGCGCATGCTACGTCAGCAACCCGATGGCGTATACATCGTGTGATTCGTACTTGATGTTAGAAGTGTCCTTCTGCGCAAGGACGCGAGACGGCACAGGGCCTCATGGTTGGTATGCTTGACTTTATCCACATCTTCTCGTGCCCCATCGAGGTCCCTAGGTGTGCACAGTGCCCAGTAAGATGAATTATTGCGAAGCGCAAACACTCGCGACTTCGGCCGATTTGTTGTCCCGCTGAGCGAACCCCTGTGGCTCGACCATTGCTGTCAACTTCCCACGTCATGCGCATTCGGTCCTCCAGTTTGGGCAGCTGGGCAGGGAGCGGTTTTGGAAACTAAATACTGTTAATCTTGCCCCGTTGGCTGGACACACGGGTGGAAGCTGCCCATGGACATTGAGGTGGTAACTCCGCGGCTCGTTTAATCCGTCGGATTCTCGTCAAGTCGCAGTGATGAAAAGGGATCAACACACAAGTCTTTTCGATCTGGATAGTGTTTCTACCGAACCTGTGTGTATAGGTATGTACATTTGCTTGGCGCTGTGTGCTCATGAAACCCGAAAAGCTTTCATTGGCATTTTCGTAACAGCAAGGAGGAATATGAACAATCAATCGTGACATCGCCATCCTTAGCACGAGTTCAGCATGCTGGTCAATGCCGTCTTCTCAGCCGAGGTGATGCTCAAGGCGTACGTCGACTTGACAGACACCCAGCTCCTGGCATAGGTGCAGTAGAACGATGTGAGGGGCGGCTTCCAGGCGTCGGGAGACTTGTCGCCCTTGGACTGGTTGACATTGTCCGTGACAGCCCACAGCTGAGGGGTATTGACGTCGTTGGCGAATTGCTGTCGGAGCAAGGTCAGCAATCACTCTCCCTGAAGCATATCAACCACACCCTTGTTCCCAACATACCTGGCGCTTGGCCGTTGTCCAGGCGTTGGCGCCCGAGATCCAGGCGTTCTTGAGCGGAACCATATGGTCGATGTCCACATCCGAGGCCGCAGTCCAGGTTGCCCCGTCGTACGGTGAGAACCAGGTGCCCGAGGTGGCCGTGCAGGCACTGTTCGTCACAACGTTGCTACCGTCGCGCTTCAAGACGTACTCGCTGATTCGATGACAGTCAGTACTCGCTGCCGAGAAAGAGAAGACAAGAAGTTGGCTCCTACCGGGTATTGCAAGCGCCGCTGATGGTCGACCAAGTCGGGAACAGATCACGGTTGTAGAGGCCATCATCGACGGCGGCCTTGACTGTGAGAGCGGCCAGCTGGCTCTTTGCCGTCGTAGCGGAAGGGATGCCAGGCTGGGAGACCGTGTTAGTTGCGTGCGTGCCACAACCTCAACTCTGTCTCACGGGTTCGGGATGACTTGCAGGCGTCGGGGCGGGCATCGGGATGGCCGAGACCGCCGCGGCCAGGAGCGAGCCGACAATGAATGACTTCATGGTGTTTCTTGTTGATAGTGAATTGTCGCTAAGGAACTCGAGCCTGTTGGAGTCTCTTGATCATTGGTACTCGGGGTGGTGCCTGACTTTAAATACAGTGACAGCCACAACCTGCTTACCCCATGTCCGCACATTCCGACCAGAGACAACAGTGGTGCAGTGCACAATCCCCATCCGGCAGGCGCTTCGAGGCTCACCACCACTGCACCGCGCCGATCACCAGAGCCGGCCTGCCATCTTCCTGTGCCCCCTCCTTTTCCAACTCCCATTTCCACCAAGGGGTCCCCGTCCCGGCCACGCAACCAATGCCGGCGCGATGCAACCTCAAGCCAGGGCCGCGGTCATCGATCTCGACATCCAGTCAGATCGCTCAGAGGCATCACGACAAGGCAGATGTTGTGGGGGGCCGCCCCTAGCTTATCAGGGGCTGAAACCCCCTGAATCCAACACGTGCCGCACACCCATCACATCCCCGCAGCGCCGCCAACTTCCTCTTCGGGATCTGCCGATGCGGAGGGCTGCCTGTCATCCAATCACCCCACGCCGCACCACAACGTTCGCCGCTAGGCCGACTCTTCTGACCGTTAGAAGGCCTTGGCGTGAGTCGTGGAACCCCCCACCGCAAGACTTGGTCTGCAGCTTATCAGAAGAGGATACCGAGCGTGTGATAGAAGGTCGAGATAGTTGTGCTCAGCAGGGTGGGATGGTATGCACGTTTCTCCTCAACCCCCTGACTAGTCCGATATCCCAGAGCGAGCTGCCTCCGAGGAGACTAGGTACATCTACTATGTAGTGGCTGGGATAGACTGTGGATGAAGTCTCTAGATTCAGACAAGCGCCGGCGAGTCGTGCAGACAAGCCAAGGGGCCTATCTGGAAGCAAGCTCGTAGATGAACCCATCGCATGTCGGCGACTTCCGCCGACCACGAATTACGACTTAGGAGACTTTTCCGAGCAGAGGTTCATTGCAGAAATCGGTCTGGTGCCGGATTCCTGGAGAATAGATTCGCCGCGTTGGCATTGGCAGCCTCATAATTCGAGGGGATTCGCAGGTGCTGCACCACTTACACCAGGCGCGATTAATACCATTTCACTCAGGGGATCCTGGGACTTACTCCGCACCCTACGGAACATGCCGGGAAATTTCACACAGTCACCAGACCCCTTGTCATTGCAAAAGATCGTAGGCCCAGCCCCGCCTGAGAGGGTACCTTAGGTAGGTAGGGGCAGGCAGGTGAAGGCCACGTGGTGAATTTGGCAGTTCCAAGGGACTTGTCCACTAC
>Ga0247824_10001333_pt1 | contig 13389 bp, 9 predicted proteins | sample 13C_PalmiticAcid_FD_194412 | JGI IMG/M metagenome (GOLD analysis project Ga0247824, IMG submission 194412) | Soil microbial communities from agricultural site in Penn Yan, New York, United States - 13C_PalmiticAcid_Day48 | ecosystem: Environmental > Terrestrial > Soil > Agricultural land...
GCCTGCACACTTCTCTTCAATGTCTGGGTTCTGCTGGCAGCGGAGACCGAGCTCGGGCCGGCGTTGGTGGACGGCGGATTTGTGAGGTTCATTTGGTGGTGGAGAGCCACTCCTCCTCAGCAGGGGGAGGGGGCGGCGTCCAAGCAGGTCTAAGCAGGGGGGGGCCTAGCCTGCGTGAGCAGCAGCAGGCCACGGCAGGCGGGCTGCAGCACAGCGCAGGTGATGCTCCTCCCTTGGCCAGTCGCCGCCGAGGAGATGGGCCACCCACTCCCTAGCGGGCAGCAGCGGCGGAGGGGCGAGACGAGACTTGGCCCAGGTTGGTCCAGGTTGGCCCAACGATGGGGCGAGGGAGTGGGAGGGGACGGGAGAATGGGGCAAGATGGCCCGGCCTGTCGGGATTGCCGAATGGGACGAGTCAGCGCTGCTTCATCAGCAGCAGCAGGCCAGCAGCAAAGGGTTGTCGGGGGCTTTGCTCCAATGCGGAGAAGCAGGCGACACTCGCTGCTGGGGAGGAGTCCGATGGAGGGTCGTAGCGAGATTGCCAGCGATTGCCAGTGATTGCCGCTCGCGCCCTACAACTGCTGCCGCGTCGCACCTGGACTGCACCGAGTATGCGCCGAGCATGTAATTGCATACATACAAGTTTCGATGAGAGACAGCGCCGGCGTTGCAGCTTGTTGCCCAAATGAGACAGGCCCCGCGCAGACGGTGGCCGGCGAGACGTCAGTTCGCGAGACGGGATCCTCCGTCCGGGGAGAGAGCAGCGAGGTCGTGGAATTAAGGTGGGGCTGGGCGTTGGCCTGCTCTGCTTGGGAGAACACAAGCTGGGCTGCCTGTCCCGGATAGACTTGGCACCATCAACGCCGTGTCACAGCGCCATGGAGGGAACTTTGGAGCTGCAACACCACCGGGCCAACAGGGAAGCCTGACACTCACATCGCAACGGGATATGCCAGCGCGATAAGCACCTGACTGTCCCAGGGACCGAAACAGTACCTCAGCGCCCCGCTTCCGTTCCGCAGCTGCCGCCTGCTTGGCTGCCAACAGAACCCCAGCCAACTTCAGCCGTCGACAATGCCGTTTTCCCGTCGGAACCTGGGACTCGCAGCGTCATTAGGGAGCACGAAGGGCGGGACAGTGACAACATGGCAGGCAGGTGGTATCCGGCGGCAGGCGTGGTCATACCCCGTCTTTTTTCGTCATCTAACCCGCGAAAACGTGCACGGTACGGAGTACGCTCGCTACCTGTTCCCATCATCCCGACCCAACACACACCTATCTGGGGCCCAGCTTCTCCAACACCCGGGAGCCCTGCTCCTCCCACTCCTGCTTCGAAATCCACATGCTCTCGTTGTCCGCCATGATGTTGGCCAGCACCGCGCCGCCGAGGAACACCATGTGCCGTCGCCGCGGCGGGTCCTCTATCCTGACCTTGAACTTGTTCAGCCGCTCGGGGTTGCCGCCCAGCACCCTCGTTAGCCACAGCTGCTTGATCTCCTTCTCCAGCCGCGACGGCAGGCCCGGGTACATGCTGCTGCCGCCCGACAGAACGATGGCCTTGAAGAGCGACGACCGCACGTCCACGTCGGCCGACTGGATCGTGTTGAACAGGAACTCGGCGATGCCCGGCTGGTCGCAGTCGACGAGGTGGGGTTGGAACAGGCACTCGGGCGCCTCGAACCGTTCTGACCCGACCCGGATGACGCGGCCGTCGGGCAGCGTGTAGCTCTCCACCAGCACCGTCGTGTCCTCGCTCAGCCGCTTGTCCAGCTCCAGGTCGTAGGAGACGTAGCAGAGCTTCTCCTTGATCTGGCGCACCGTCTCGAAGTCGGCGGTACGGTTCAGCGCGTAGCCCCTGCGGAGGAGAAGCGCAATCAGGTTGCGCGTGACGTCGCGGCCGGCCACGTCGAGGCGCCGGGTCAGGTGGTTGAGGACGACGGATTCGTAAACGGGGACGATGTGCGTCACGCCATCGCCAGAGTCGACAACGACGCCCGAGCTGAGACCTGGAGATAGGGTAACCGAGTTAGCGCATGGGCTCGTCCCGACAGCCACTCGGGGCTCCGAGGATGGATGTCGGCAAGAGGGGGAAGGAGGAAGCAGGCGCTCGCACCTTGGGCATACAGCGCCAAAACGGCCTGGATAGCGACGTAGACCCCCCCGAACCCGTAGCGCTCAAACATGACCTCGCACATCTGCTCGCGGTTCTTGAGGGGGTTCAAGGGCGGCTCGGTCAGGAGGATCTTGCGGCCGCGCGGGTCGACCTTCATCTTCTCGAAGAAGGTGTAATCCCACAGGTGCTGCATGTCGTCCCACTTCTTGACGATGCCGTTCTCCATCGGGTAGCTGATCTGGAGCATGGTGCGCGCCGCCGCCGCCTCGTCGCCGCACATGATGTCCTTGATCACCAGGTCGCTGCCCCCCTTCTCCTCGGTACGCAGGATCGGCCGGCCGACGATGGACGGGTACTGGAACTCGGGGAAGTTTTGCGCGGCGTAGCCGACCTTGAGGAAGCCGGTGCCGCCATCGAGAACTATCGGCGCGAGGTGCATCCGTTAGCTGTGCTGCCCGCCCGCTTTGCTTGATCGCTGCCCCTGGCTGCAGCCGGACGCGCGGCAACGGAGTTGTCGCGGCCGACGACGATTGGCGGGTCGCCTTACCTATGGGAGGTGGGTTGGCCATGATGAACGGTTGTTGGAAGGGAAAGGGGACTTGGGAGGGAGGAATCCGTGCGGCCGGCGAGCTGCTGGGCGTCAACACCGAGCTGCGTGATGAGGGTTCGTGGAGACGTTGATGGTGGGGTCGAGGTTCCAAGCGGGAGCAAGCACAGAAGAGCAACAACCCTGGCGGCTGCTGGGCGTCAGCACCTCTTGGCTGCTGCGCAGCCCGCTCGCTCGCTGCGGTGGGTCCACGTGATACCCCGCTCACCAACCCACCGCAGAAGTTGACAGGGGCGGGGGCCAGCATGAGGGAATCGCCCACCGCGAGCGAGCCGGTGAGGGTTGAGAGTCATTGATAAGCGCATTCTGGACCCCGGGCAAGATCGCAGCTTGGTGACGTTTTTGGCTATCATTTTGAAGCATCTCGTACCTACTCACTCCCAACGACCCCACCATCGCCCTTCGGACTGCCAGAACCGCCGCCAAGATGGCCCCTGACCGACCCCTGACCAACATCTTGGTTGTGAACCCAAATTCCTCCGCCGACATGACCCGGGGATTGGATAACGCAATCGAGGGGCTGGACCTTGCCCAAGTACTTGCACACTTCCGAGACACCCCTCGCTAATAAACAGCCCACGACTGACAACATCCAGTCGACCCGAGTCTGCACTTACACCGCACCTGCCCCGAGCCCAAAAAGCATCAACGACGACGACGACCTCCGTACAAGCGCCCAGGTGGTAGTTGCCGACGCGGAGGAAGGCGGCCTGTTCGACCCGTACGACGCCGTGCTGGTGGCGTGCTACAGCGTCCATCCCCTTGTCAGCCTGCTGGCGGAGAAGGAGGGCGAGTCCAACCTGCTGGCGGTGACAGGCATTTTCGAGGCCAGCATCCTGGCGTGCCTGGCGTTGCTGCGTCCGGGGAAGAAATGGGGCATCGTGACGACGGGCAAGTTCTGGGAGGAGCACTTGACCCAGGGCGTGACCCGGTTTCTGGGGAACACTGCGGAGGATGCCAACGCCAGATTCGCGGGAGTCGAGTCGACCGGCTTGGAAGCGGGGGATTTCCATGGCGATTCTCCCGATATGGTCCAGCACAAGTTGGGGGAGGCTACCGCGAGGCTCTTGGACAGGGGGGACGTGGAATGTATTGTCATGGGCTGCGCCGGCATGGCTGGGCTGGAGGACATCATCCGCTCGGCGGCCGTCGACAAGCTTGGCGCTGCCAAAGCCAGCGAGCTCCTCATCGTGGATAGCGTCAAAGCGGGGGTGGGCGTCCTAGAGCAAGCCGTTCACAACAAGCGGGCCTTCAGGGGGGCCAAGTAACTGGGCATCGTTCAGGGTGACCTGATCCAAGTCATATTGTTGACTTTTGAACTCTGTCTCGATACACCTCAATCCGTGCGTCTGGCCCGGCCCCAGACCTCGTCGGCATCCCTCTTCCCGTTCGTCTCTGGCACGTTCCTCGTGATGAAGGCGGTGAACAGCAGCGCAAAGCCGGCAAAGATGAAGTACACCCAGCCGGCTCCTCCCAAGGCCTTGTTCAGGGCCTCGTTGACAATGGGAAACAGGTACGCCACCAGGAACGTGGCAACGTAACTCGCCCCCAGCGCCCATGACTGCGTGGCACCAACAGCCTCTGGGCCGACCAGCTCAGAAGCCATGATGAATGGCACCGGCCCAAGGCCGACGGCGAAGAAGGCGACGAAGAACAGGACGGCAATGGCGGACAGGATCTTGAAGCCAAATATGATGGAGAGCGCAAGAGCGAGCGAGCTCGAGCCCTGGCCGACGATGGACGTGAGGAGGCAGGTCTTGCGCCCGAGGCGGTCCGGGAGCGGGGACGCGGCGATTGTGATGCCGAGATTGATGATGGAGATGACAATGGTGAGCACGGCCGAGCTGATGGGAAGGAGGTCCTTGAGCAGCGACACCGAGTACATGATGATCGAGTTGATTCCGCACAGTTGCTGGGCAAACATGATGCCAACGACGGCGATGATCGCTGGCCGGCACAGCGGGTCGCTGATGACCTGGGCGAATCCCAAATGGGCTTTTTGAGATCTCAGGCTGGCAGTCGAGGGTGACGAAACGCCAGCGCCCGTCTCAGCCGCTGCGCCATCTTCCTCGGGGAGCAGCCGCTCCCGTTCGCCGGGTGGCATGCCGTCGCCGGCGCCCCACGCCTCAACTTCCTCGTCGATATTGCTGTGCTTGCCCCGGATCCGCTGCAGCGCGCGGCGGGCATGAGCGACGTCGCCCTTGACGTTGGCCATCCACGCGGGACTCTCCGGGATAATGGCCACGCCCAAGGCCTGGGCCACGGCAATGATGACGCCGGTACCAAAGATCCACCTCCAGGCGCTGTCGTGGCTCAAGAAATATCCCAAAGTCTGCGTGAAAAGGATACCGACATTGATGCTGATCTGGGTGAAGGCGCCAAAGAATCCACGTTTCGCTGGCGGGGCGACCTCGCTGATGTACAAGGGGACGATTACCGTGCTGGCCCCCGCGGCCATGCCAGTGAGGGAGCGGGCGAGCATCATGACGGGAACCGATGCGGCGAAGGTCTCGATGGCAGAACCGAGCAAATACAGCGCGGCGGTGAGCTGCATCGGGAGCCTCCGGCCACGCCGCGAGGTGAGAGGTCCGGCAGCCAAGGCGCCAATGAGGCCGCCCGCGGTGAAGATGGCCGAGATGGCGGCAAACGAAGCCGGCGACATGGGGATACAGTCGAGGGAAGCAGCGGAGCCACCTTTGCCGAGCGACATCAGCTTGTCCTTGAAGCCAGCAGCCGGCTTCTTTTGCTGGCAGGTGATGACATCCTGAGGGGCGTTCAACTCGGCCTGGGCGAGCAAGAGTTAAAACGTGTGGGCGAAGAAACACAGCTTCCTTTCCGCCTTACCAAGTGGAAGCCAAACTGCAGCGGGCCAAGCGTGGCCACGATCACCAGCACCACCAGGTACATCGTGACGTTTCCGAAGGTCGAAGTCATTGTGGGCGGCTATAGACTGTTCTGCTGGATAGATCGCTACTCAACACACATGGCGGGTCGCGGACTGCTGTGATTATGTACTGGGGTAGAATGAGAGAGGAATGAAGCGGAGGGATGGAAGTTGAGACAAGAGCGTGCCTCAGCCCGCAAGCAGCTGACCTGGCGCCTTGACACGCTCGGCCGAATTGGGCATGGCCCACATCGAATTGCCTCTCTATTATGTTATCGAGGTTAATCTATTCATTCGGTGCACATTCATGCGTCTAAGCGCATGCATAATCCGCAAGCACCCATCCAGCCGTCTGCATTCCATTCCCGTCTATCCCCTTTCCCCACCAAACAGCTCAGAATGTGTCGTTTTTGTGTCCCCCAGCCAGGGCCTTCTTGACCGCGGACTCGAGTGTGTCCAGCCTTTCCAGTTTCGCCTCCAGCACCCCGTTGTCGTTCTGCGCGTACAAGGTCCCTCCCTCGGCCCAAATCCTGCGCAGCGTCACAAGGGTCGCGCGGGGATTGGCCTCTTCCCACAGCTTGGCCTCGAACTTCCTGATCTCGTTGAGCGACGTCTTGGTGACATCCCATTTGGACCCCGTCTGCTTCTCGTATTCGGCCAGCACCTCGTTGGGCGTGACGACAAAGCTCTGCACCTTGAGCGCCTTGCCGAATGACGCTTGGGGGGAGTGGAGGGTTGCGGCGACGAATTTACCGACACTGCCGCCAGCTGTGTGAGCTTGCATGCCAGGTGACGGGGAGGGTGCGGGAGGAGGGGAGTTCTGGTGCAGCCTTGACTTACTCTGGCATCGTGCAAAAGCCGACCTTGCCATTGCCATCCTCGATCACATATGCCTTCTTCTTCTCGGGGATAAAGCCGCCGGCGATCTCGAGGTCGGGGCTGGCATCCACCCACATGTCGAAATACGGCCCCGTCACGACGTACGTGACCTTGACCCGGTTCAGGTTCTCGCGGATGTACCTGCGAACCTGCAGCTTGAGCTGGTGCGGTCGCTCGTTGGGGCTCTTGTCGTTGTGCTCGATGTCGGTGCCAAACTCAGACGGCAGGAACCACTTCACGCTGCTGGACTCCTCGGCCAGCCGCAGCAGGTTGATCTGGTGCTGCAGGCCGCCTCTGCCAACCGCCGAGATGACCGTGTCGACGTCCTTGTAGGCCTTCGTGACATCGATGTCGGAGGTGAGGTCGCCGACAATGACCGAGAGCCCTTGCTCCTTCCACTCGTCAATCAGCTTGGCCTTTGTGTGGGCGCTGCTGCGCGAAGTGAAGAGGACGATCTCCTGGGAGGAGAGCCTGCCGCGGAGCAGGGCCGACGTGATGTACCGCCCAATGGTACCCGTGCCTCCAAAGATGAGGATCTTGGATGCGGTGAATGAGGCCATTTGGACAGCAGCTTCTGCTCAGGGTGCCGAATGGTGCCGGATGCGGGGACGGTTGCGACGCTCGCTGGGAGAAATTGAAGCTGCCCTGGGGTATCAACAGGTTCAAAAGAAGGCGGCAGTGGTTTGGTGATCGAGTCTGTTCCCAAACTGGCCTGGGTCAGGTTGCAGTGGCGGGTTTAAAGGCGACAGGAGCGGTCACATCAGAAGGTGGTGGGATCACGACAGAGGAAGGCGTCGAGGACTCCGTCTTCGGAAAGGCGCACTCGCTGTCTCTGTGTCGCCGGCCTGCCCCTCATCCGAACCCCGCCCTGTCCAGTGCGATGGATATCACCGGCTTGTAGCTCGGCCATGGTGATCCACCCCGACTGTGCTGCAATCACCCCTCCCTGCCGCCCTAGCCGTGTCATGCCCACAATATGGATGGACGGGCATGTCTGGTGTTTCGTCCTCGTCTGCTGTGTCGACTCGTCCCATTGCGTCATTCGGCGCTGAGCCAAGATCTTGGATAGATGTTTTCGAAGGCGCCAGACCTGCAGCATCCACGATACCCACGCTGACTGGGAAGATGATCAAAATTGCACAGCCTTGATTCATCGTCTGAATGACAGTCTCATGGGAAAATAAATCCCCTTCGCCGCTCAAGTGGCATTTCCCCCACACAGCGAGGCTTCCAGCAGCTCCAGCGCCAAAGTGGGCTTCTCCAAAACGACCCCTGCTTCCTTATCCAAAGTCCGCCTGTGATTGGTCAATCTAGAGCTTCTCCGGCAGGCATCAAACATTTTTTTTGCGACTCGGCCGCGATCGAGAGGCGCAAACGGCCTTCTCCACGCTTCTCACCTCCAACAGGCTCACACCTCCCCACGCTGCCCACCATGTCTGCCGCTGCCGATGGGGACTCCCAAGACGCGGTAGTGTCCAGCGTCCACAAGTCCGAGAAAAAACACAAGCGAACAAAGTCAGACCACAAGAAGCGCTCCCGCGATGACGACGATGCCGCAGTTGTCGAAGAAACCCCGAGGAAGTCTAAGAAAACCAAGAGCCGAGACGTTGATGACGACGCCCCGATAGCCCGGTCCAAGAACGTCGACGCCACAACCGAAGAACCTGCCAAGAGGAAGAAAAAGAAGGAGAGGAAGGGCGAGGACATCGACCTCGACGAGGCGCAAGATGCGACAGCCGACGAGCCAAAACGGGAGCGAAAGAAGTCGAGCAAGCGTGCAAAGGAGGTCGAGCAGCCGATAGAAGAGCCCATGGACGTCGACGAGCCCGAGCCGGCACCGGCAGATGAGGGCCGGAAGGGAGACAAGAAACGAAAGGAGAAGAAGTCCAAGAAACACCAAGCGGAGGCAGATGAGCAGACGCAAAGGGACGAGACGACGGTGGTGCTGCCCGAGAGGACAAAACGGAAAGGCAAGGGCAAGGGCCAGGAGGGTTCCGTTGCAGACACGCCGACATCCCACGAGACAGAGGCCACACAAGACTCGGCGGCCGAACTGCCAACCGACCCCGAGTTCCCGTTCTTTACCCAGGCCATCTCCCTTTACGTCCCGTTCTTCCCAATCGGGTTTGACAAACCTCTCACAAACGTTGCGGCACAACATCTGGACCCTCTCCTCAACCACTACTCGCCGGTGCTGCGCGGCGTCCTCCTCAGCTACGCGAACCTCAACCTGTCGGACCGGCCGGCCAAGGCCAGCATCACCCACCCCCCGACAGACCAAACCCCTGCGCTGCTGCATTCGATCGACGAATACGCCGTCGGCTTCGGCTGGCTCACCTTCGACGCCCACCTCTTCGTCCCTTCGCGCGGTTCGTGGATGGAAGGAGTCGTGCAGCTCCAGAGCGAAGGACACATCGGCGTGGTGTGCTGGAACAAGTTCAACGCCAGCATCGAGGCGAAGAGGCTGCCCGAGGGGTGGTCGTGGGTTGACTTATCCAAGGGCGGCCCAAAACCCAACCATATCACCTTCTCGGACGACAACGAAGGGGAGCAGCAGGACCAAGAGGAGGAGGAAGACATGCTCGACGGAGAGGAGCTGCAAGTTGTGGAACAAATCCACACGACTGGATACTGGGTCAACGAGAAGGGGCGCAAGGTGTCGGGCAAGCTGCGCTTCCGCATCAAGAATTTTGACGTTGGCCTCGCTGGCGATTACGGCTACCTCAGCATCGAAGGGACTTGCCTCGACGACGCGGCCGAGAAGGCACTGGGTTCGCAGGAGCGCAGCTTGGAGCGGGCACGCCAGGCCAAGCAGAACCCCGCCGGCATCCTGCGGCCGCTCTCGAGACGCCTCCCCGAGTTCAGCATGACCAAGTTTGGCAGGGAGGATCAGGAAGAGGATGACGGGAAACGGACGGTCCTGTACAAGGGCAGTCGCCCGGGCACGCCCGATGACTAGGTGTGGTCTGGCCTGACGCGCCAATTCTCCTCCCCGCCTTCTTCTGGCCGCAGCCTGGCTCGGAGTCCGGGGTTTTGCTAGTTTGCTTTGGGGTCGGAGTTTGGGGTCGGAGGCCGTTTCGCTGGCCAGGCTGTGGGAGGCGGCAGGACGTCGGATAATCGGAGCGGCGAATGGCCTCTCCTGCTGTGGGACGGGATGCAACATGGTTGGACTGGGGGCCAGAATCCAGGGGCCCAGTTTAAACCGAAAGTACGCGATCACTTCGGCATCTGCTGCAGAAGTTTTGAACAATCCAATGAGTAATCACCCGCTCGTCAGGCTGCCTTGCGTCCCTCTGCATCAGCCAGCTCTTCCTGGCGTTGACCGATTGCGCAGCCTTGGCCTGGGCCAAACTTGGTGCGCAAAGCATAACTCGGGCACGTCCACAGTTTGTTGCAAGCTTCTGAGGGTTTTGCCCGACTCGCCTCGCGACCCGTTATCTCCCTCGAGGAGGGCTCAAAGAATGGGTCCGAAGAGGTCCATCAGGCGCGGGCAATCATTCAACTGTGGCCAACGAAGAGTGATAGATCAGGCGAGGCTCTGGCCGGGTGCACAAGGCCGGCCGCTCGCCGTGGCCAGCCTCATGCGCACTGTAGCAAACACGCCTGTTTGCTGCATCATCAGCAGGCTGCCTGATCGATAAGCCTCCATGCAAGCCAACCGATTTCAAGATGGAAACTCGTGGAGCGGCCAGGGACTGGCTGGGCACAAGGCGGAGGGCCTCCCAGCTGAGTGCTGTCGCCTTGCTGCCGCCCGGCCAGGAGTGAGTGGTTGGCGGGTAGCTGAGGACGTGCCGGAGGCTTGGACCGCTGTGCCGCATCAACACCTCCAGGCCTCCCGCCACCGGCCGACCGGCAAGCGGCCCCAACCACAATGCGGGGGTGGTCAGGCAGACAAGGCCGCCGGCCTCGCGGCTGGCAGCGGAGGCAACATGGCGAACCATGGACGACCGCCGACCACGGGGCATGGCAGGATAAAGATCCCCCAAGGCCGAGTCCGTTCTTCCCCTTCTCTCTTGGTCCTCCAGCAGTGGCCAGGTTCTCGGCTTTGCTAGACAACCTCAAGACAAGACAACTCTTCTGTTCTCCCCCTACCCTCATCTCGCCAGCATTCCCCTCTCCCCACAAGCCTCAGCCCGCCCCAGACACCAACAACACAAACACCGGGCAAGGAATGATGGAGGCACTCCGCGCAATGCTGGCGTGCATCTTTGGCCGTCGCCGGGGGGCGGACGACGGGTACACGGAGCTCGTCTACGACGACAAGATGGCCATGTTCTCCGACATGGACCCGTACTACTCGGTCAACCACGAGTCGTACCAGCAGCAGCAGCCGTACTGGGACCACGAGCCGTACGCGCAGCACGACGCCATGAGCTATTACCCCAGCCACGCGTACGGCGCCCCCGACACCACGGCGACCTACGCGGACGACAACTTCACGCCCGGCCGGGAGCGGGAGCGCAGCCCGGACGCGGTGGGCCGCGACGTGGCGCGGCTGCTGTGGGAGGCCGACTGGAACGACGACGAGCTGCAAGGGCGCATCTCGGAGGCGGTGGGCGGGCAGAGCTGGAACCGCAAGATGGTGGAGGCGTGCCTGGACGGGGTGATCGAGTACGTGGAGCGGGGGCGGGACGACGGGATGGGGCTGGCCATGTGCGACGCGCTGGACCGGGCGACCGACGTGGCCGACGAGGCGTTCGAGTTCCCGCGGCGGCACCCGGAGTCGCTCGACGGCTTCATCGCCATCGTCGCGGCGGGCATGCTCGCCGATATGCAGGGCGCGTGGGTGCTGGAGCTGCTCGGGTTCGGCGAGGTCGGCGGCAAGGAGGAGATCGAGGGCACGCGCGACATCGCCATGCTCACGTCGGACAAGATCGTCTTTTCGGACCGGCCGCGGCCCCTCTCGTTCGCCGCGTGGTGGGCGCGGGAGTACGCCGACTACATCCCCGACGGCGCCGCCTACACGTACCTGCACAGGATGGACATGGTTGAGCTTTTTGACTGAGCAGCGGCCGCCTAGGAGTCATCGGCTTAGAGTAACTTTGGTACCGCTGTCAGTTACAACTCAGTCAGAGAAAGGACGGTCCTCAACGACCGGTTCTCAACGCAGCACATCGGATCTGCCAACAACTGGCTGGTGATGTCATCTGTTTCGAGGAGGCGTGGTTCGGGAAGGGGGTCCGGCGGGTCAACGGTCGGGAGCAGAGCCGCTATGCGCGACCAGGCTCGGATGAGGGATTCCTGCGGCGGCGGTGTCGAAAGGGGTGCAGTTACTGTATGATAAGAGAGTAGTGAACCAGATTGCTAACCAACGAACCGTACCTACATACACGGCGCGAGTCTTCAGCTGCCACTTCTCAGCAGTGTGGGTGTGTGTGCAACCAAGACGGTCCCTGGTTCCGAGTCCACATCGTGCACCACCATGCAGAGGTACCAACACAGTCCAAGGAACGGCAGCACCAGATGGCAACACTTGTGCCGACGGTGTGTTGCGCGCCGCCAGTCGGATGGATGCACGCAACAGTCAACACCAACAGCACCTGAGGTTGCGTTCCGCATCCCAAGTCGCCTGAGCTGAGTGGAGAGCATCCATCATGATTCGCGGTCTGAGCCCAATTTGAGCGGGGCAGGGGAGGCCCCAGCAGGAGGGGGCAGCACGAGCCCAACCCCTGCAATGAGCGCTTGCCGCAGCCAGCCACAGGGGCAGCGCATTGGCTGTGGGCTTCAATCTTCCAGGCCCCCTCCAGGCCTCTTCCGACAACTCCCCGACCCGACCGCCAAAACGACCTTCCCCAAGACGGGCTGGCGACACGGCGCCGTTGCAATTCTGACGAAAGCAGCAACCGGGGCCCGTGAAGAAAGGAGGCATCTGGGAGCTGCAGGCGGAATTGGTCAATCGAGGGGTCATCTGGCCCAGGTCTCGCCTCTCCCCAAGGGTGTAACTGCGCAGTTCTGGCGAGTGTGCTGCGTACGTGTCAGCACGGAATTGCTGGACTCCACAGGGGAGGTCTGGCCCCCCTCCCACCTGAGCTGCAGCGGCCATGAGCTGTCGTGATCGCAGGGCCGTGTGCATCTTGGCCGCCTGGCTATTGGTGACGGTGGCCACGGACATGCACTAGTTGCATAGCGCCGTCGCAATGAAGCATGTCATCAGCGTTCCTGGGAGCAATTTCAGCCCTCCCCCTCGCGCCCCGTATTGGAAAATAATAACAGGAGGGGGGCGCTGCCCCGCCGCGAATTACCGACGGCAATGGCTGCTTTTAGCGCAAATGGCCCGAAACGGACGGACGGGTAGCTCCCTGGGCCTGCTCTTATCATCAGCCCCCTTCGTGGCCGAGATGACGATGCCCAACCCCAATATTGCCACAGCTGGCTGGGCTGCTTGATATGGACAGCTCTGCGCCGTCTGTCCGCGAACACTGCTTCCTCCTGCTGTAAGACGACACCGTCCTGGAGAGAGAACCCGCCGCCCACCAATGTCAGCTCTGCCACCGACTCGCCGCATCGCAACAAGACCAGGGACCGGGCCCAGCTCCCGGTGGTTGCCAAAGAGCGGGCCTTGCGGAGCGCCAGTGACGACAAGCTGACCACCACGGCAACCCCAAGCAGCGATTGACACGCGCAGAGGGGCCACAACAAGTCCACAACAAGACACCAGAGCCCACCCGGATACCGTGTGTTCACTGCATACCCAGCCGTGGAAACAGCACGCAGCTCCGTTTGCCAGACCCCGTGGTTGCTCTCAGCCGTCCGTCATTGCACACACATCGCATTTGCCCACCACCCCCCCCTTATCAGCTTGCTGCCCGAGTGTTAACTCGCCGCCACGCACCGACGCACACCGAGAGCCGACCACCGCCGTGTCGGGTGTCCAAACCGCCGGCAGCGCCACGGCCACAATCCCCC
>Ga0247824_10001334_pt1 | contig 13387 bp, 11 predicted proteins | sample 13C_PalmiticAcid_FD_194412 | JGI IMG/M metagenome (GOLD analysis project Ga0247824, IMG submission 194412) | Soil microbial communities from agricultural site in Penn Yan, New York, United States - 13C_PalmiticAcid_Day48 | ecosystem: Environmental > Terrestrial > Soil > Agricultural land...
AGGAAGCGCTGCTGCTTCGGGAACAGGGCATCCCCTTCGAGATCGTGCCGGGGATCCCCGCTGCGATCGGCGGCGCGGCCTATGCGGGCGTGCCGATCACGTATCCCGGCGCCGACGACGTCGTCGCGTTCGTGCGGGGGCACGAAGGGCAATCGGAAGAAGCGCCCGAGGTGAACTGGAGCGGGCTCGCCAGCCTGGGCGGAACGATCGTCTGCTACGCCGGCGCGAGGCAGATTGGCGCGATCGCAAAGGCGCTGGTGACCCACGGCCGTCCACCGGACGAGCCAACCGCACTCATCTACAACGCGACCACGCCGGCACAACAGACGGTGACCGGAACGCTGGAGATCATCGCCGCGTCGGCCCGCGACGATGCGCCGGCGTTGTTCGTGATCGGCCGGGTGGCGGCCCTGCGCGAACATTTGAGATGGTTCGACGATCGCCCGTTGTTCGGACGGCGCATCGTCGTGACGCGCTCGCGCGAGCAGGCGGGAGAGCTGATCGAGATGCTCGAGGAACGCGGCGCCGAAGCGATAGCCGCGCCCACCATTCGCATCGCCCCCCCGGAGGATGTTCGGCCGCTCGATGATGCGGTCGCGAACGCCGCGTCGTTCGACTGGATCATCTTCGCGAGCGCGAACGCCGTGGACGCCTTCATGTCGCGGCTGGCGGCGACCGTCGACGTTCGCTCGCTCGGCGGAGTCCGCATCTGCGCGGTCGGGCCGTCTACCGCGTCGCGGCTGCTGCGTTACGGCGTTCGCGCGGATCTGACGCCGGCGGAGTACCGCGCCGAAGCGCTCATGGACGGACTTCGCGGCTCCGGTCCGTTGCGAGGCAAACGCGTGCTGCTGCCGCGCGCCGATATCGGCGGAGAAGTACTCACGGACGAGCTGCGACAGGCAGGCGCGGACGTCACCGACGTGATCGCGTACCGGACGACGCTGGCGCAAGGGGACGGCGTCGAGGACCGGGACATCTACCGGATGCTGCTCGATGGACAGATCGACGCGGTCACGTTCACGAGCGCGTCGACGGTGCGGAATTTCGCGCGGATCCACGGAGAAGATCAGGCAGCAGACCTGCTCGGCGGCACGGTTGTCGCATCGATCGGCCCGGTGACCGCTGAGGCCGCCCAGCAGCTCGGGATCGCGACAACGGTCCAGCCCGAGCGATACACGATCCCGGATCTCGTCGATGCTCTCGTGGAACATTTCCGCGGCCGGGAGCCGCGCACGCATGTCACCTAGAGTCGCCTCCACACAATTACATCTGACTCGTCGACCCCGGCGGCTGCGCCGGTCCGCCGCAATCCGTGGACTCGTCCGGGAGACGCGCCTCGCGCCGGAGATGTTCATCTACCCGCTCTTCGTCACCGGCGGCGAGGGGTTCAGACGCGAAGTCCTGTCGATGCCGGGCGTGCACCAGCTGTCCGTTGACGAAGCAGTGAAGGACGCCCGAGCCACACGCAGCGCGGGAGTGCCCGGCGTGCTGCTGTTCGGGCTCCCGGACGAGAAGAATGAGTCCGGCGAAGCGGCCTACGATCCTGAAGGCCCGGTGCAGTCGGCCGTTCGCGCGATCAAATCAGAAGTGCCGGGGCTTCTCGTCATCACCGACGTGTGCCTCTGCGAGTACACGTCGCACGGGCACTGCGGACTCATGGATGGTGAGACGATTCTGAACGATCCGACGGTCGAACAGCTTGCGCGCGTGGCGCTGTCGCACGCGGCTGCGGGCGCCGACATCGTCGCGCCCTCGGACATGATGGACGGCCGCGTCGGTCGCATCCGCGAAGTACTCGACGAGGGCGGCTTCACCGATACGGCGATCATGTCCTACTCGGCGAAGTACTGCTCCGCCTTTTATGGTCCATTTCGCGAGGCGGCGGACTCGGCGCCGGCATTCGGCGACCGCCGGTCGCACCAGATGGATCCCGCAAACGTCGAAGAGGCGTTGCGAGAAGTGGAGCTCGATCTCGATGAAGGCGCCGACATCGTGATGGTGAAGCCGGCGCTCACTTATCTGGACGTGATCGCGCGTGTGAAGTCCGAATTCGGCGTGCCGGTCGCCGCGTACCACGTGAGCGGCGAGTACGCGATGCTCAAGGCGGCTGCGCGGAACGGATGGATCGACGAGGAGCGCGCCATGATGGAGACGCTGACGTCCATTCACCGCGCTGGCGCCGACATCATCATCACGTATTACGCACGCGAGGCGGCGGGGGTGATTGCCGGATAGTGGTGCTGGGTGCTCGGTGCTGGGTGCTCGGTGCTTGTGTGCTGAGTGCTCGGTGCTGGGTGCTGGGTGCTGGGCCTGCCCGCCGTAGCTTCAGCGAAGGTGGGTCCACGCGGCCTGGTTCAACAACTCCTCTGCCACCCTGGTGATTGGCGCGTCGGTCGTGTCGATGCTGAAATCCTCGAGCGCGGCGGCGGCGAGGATCTCATCGAGCACGCGGACTCGCGCGATGTAGCGGTCGGCGAAAATGCCATCCTCTCGACTGGCGATCCGTTTCTCCATCACTTCGGGCCTGGCCCACAGGCGACACACGACGGTGGCACCTGCCTGGCTCGCCTGCTGAATCTGTTCGAGCTCGGTGCGTGATTCGATCGCGCCGGCCGCAATGAGTCGCGTCACGCCGGCCGATGTGTAGTTCGCGCACACCGCGGCGAGGTTGCGCAGCGCGACGTCCTGCAGCTGAGCGCCGTCAAGATGTCCGACTCCCAGCGAATCCAGATCTATTGCCGCGTGATGGATGCCTCGCTCGATCAGCAGATCGGACGCCTCGTAAAGCGTCGACGTCTTGCCCGCGCCCATGGATCCCGTGATCAGGAGGACGTGTTCCATTCGATGGGAGCGATCGGCTCGCAATGTCTAAGCGGCGATCGCGGCCCAGAGCACCGTGACCAGCAGCGCCGCGATGCCCGCCACGCAGTAAATCGCCGCGATGCCGGCCGACTTGGCGAGCACACGAGGCCAGCTCTCGCCGTAGACCCGGCGAAAGGCCAGCAGGCTGTAAGCGGCGATCGTGATGGCTGCCGAGAGCTCGAAGACGCGCAGCACGGCCATGCTGCGCGCGACCTGCGACAACTCGCGGACCATCAGCACGGTGAAGACGACGGCGTGCAGATGGAGAGCGAAGACGAGGTGCTGCGAAAAGGGCCGGCGCCGATAGAACAGAGCGACGATCGCGGCAAAGACCGGCAGCAGCGCGAACAGCACGCGCGGCATCGTCTCGAGCACCCGAATCCGAAACGCGGCTGGATCACTGACGATCGGCTGGAGGATGACCTTGGCCCACCATGGCGCGCGATTCAACTGCTTCAACGCTTCTTCGCGGGTTTCGGACGACAGCTGGGTCGGCTTGCCTGAGTCGTCAACGATCGTGACCTGGAGGCCGGATGGCAATGCTGCCGTTCTGGCGCCACCGAGATTCGGCACGGAAATGGCGCAAAGAAAGTAGAGGACGCTGGCGACGAGATACAGCCGGACCGGCGTGATGTACCGAACACGACGTCCTTCAAGAGTGTCGATCGTGAGCTGACCCGGTCGACCCAGGAGCACGCGGAACGTGCCGATGAAGCGCCCATCCCACCCACTCAGCTCCTGCCACGTATCGCCCACCATCTGGCGCACGGTCGGATAGGGAGCGATGGCGCGCTGGCCGCACTCGCTGCAGAACGCCCCGTTCAGCCGCGCACCGCAATTCAGACAGGTCGCCGACGACGCGGTCACCGCCATGAAGTGTGGCGCCTACGATAACAGGCGTCTACTGATTCGCACAGCACCTTGCGCGGCCGCAAGCCGGAACTCGCAGGCCTCGAGCCGCAAGCCTCGAGCCGGAATTAACCGATTCCTACGACGATGAGTGTCGCGTCGTCTTCGAACTTCCCGTTGGTGAAGGCATTCACGTTCGTGAGTACCGCGTCCTTGATCGTCTCTGCGGATCCTTCACGTACTGCGAGCGCAACCTCTGCCAGGCGGTCCTCGCCGTACTCGTCCCCTTCAGGGTTGCGCGCCTCGGTAATGCCGTCCGTGTAAAAGAGCAGCCGATCGCCGACCGTCAGTGTCATCTCCGCCTGCTCGTACTGATTGTCGGGGAAGATGCCGAGAACCATACCGCCCTCCCCGAGTTTCTCGACCGTCCCGTCCGGGCGGATCAGCAGCGGCGGATTGTGCCCGGCATTCGAGTAGACGATGCGGCTCGAGGCGGGTTCGATGCGCGCGTAGCAGAACGTCGCGAACCGGCCGCTCGCCATGTTGCGACACAGCAGCCGGTTGATGCTGTTATTGATCGAAGCGGGAGAAACGGCGTCCTGGGCGAACGCACGAACCGCAGCCTGGAGATTCGACATGAGCAGCGCCGCCGGAAGCCCTTTGCCTGCGATATCCGCAATGGAGACGCCGAGGACGTTGCCGAATCCGAGCGTGTCGAAACAGTCGCCGCCCACTCCGTCGGCCGGCAGCCACGTGACCGACAGATCGATCCCCTGCACCTGCGGTGTCGTCGTCGGCAGCAGCCCTCGCTGAATCAGCCGCGCTTCTTCCGCTTCGCGCTGCTGCTTGTGGTCGCGCCGGCGCGCGGCGCGCCCTTCCTCGACCTCGCGCTCGACGATTTCGAGCAGCGTGACATCCTCCCACGGCTTCTGCACGAAACTCTTCGCGCCGCGGCGCATCGCCTCGACCGCGGTATCGATGCTGCCCCACCCGGTCATCACGACGATCGGCAGCGAGCCGTCGAGCGCGCGGACCTTCGTGATCAACTCGAGCCCTTCACGTCCGGAGGTCGTATCGCGGGTATAGTTCAAGTCCATCAGCAGCAGGTCGACCGGGCTCGCCCGCAACCGCTCGAGTACGGCTTCGGTCGAACTGACGAACTCCGGCTCATATCCTTCAGCCGTGAGCAGCCAGCGCAGCGCCTCGAGGACGTCGGGCTGGTCGTCGGCGACGAGAAGACGGGCCGGCGTGCTGTCAACCGCAGAGGGCATCCGGAATTCCGCGAACAGTTCGTGCATGGGAACGGTCGAGACAACAAGACGCGTACCATGCACACAGTGAGAAACCGGCGGCGTTCGTGACCATCGGTGGGCCGAACGTCGCGTTCGCGGGACGTGCGGTCGCACCGACGCGACCGCGAACAACCGATTATAAGTTGCGAGCGAGCGCAGCGAGCGAGCCACGCGAACAGAGCGAGCCGGCGAAGCGGCTCGCGAGAGCACGTGTGGGGGAGTCCGAGGGGCGAAGCCCCTCGGTGTAATGATGGGACAAACGACGCCAGTCCGGATTCTCGTCGCAGACGACCAGGCCGACATCCTCGACGCGTTGAAGCTCCTGCTCAGCGACGAGGGCTACGACGTCGTCATGGCGCGGTCGCCGGGCGAGGCGCTGGAACGGCTCGAGGGAGCGGAGTTCGACGCCGCCATCCTCGATCTGAATTACACGCGAGACACGACATCCGGACAGGAGGGGCTGGATCTCATGGAACGGATCCGCACGCTGGATCCGACGCTTCCGGTGCTCGTGGTCACCGCCTGGAGCAGCGTCAGTGGCGCCGTCGAGGCCATGCGCCGCGGCGCCCGCGACTACATCGAGAAGCCGTGGGACGATGAGCGGCTGCTCGTGACCGTGCGGACGCAGGTGGATCTGCGGCGCGCGCTGCGGCGCAGCCAGCGGCTGCAGGAAGCCAACACACGGCTGCAGCGGGGTGCAACGCCGACATTCATCGGCGAGTCTCCAGCGATCCAGCAGGTGCGGCAAACCATCGAGCGCATCGCGCCGTCTGATGCCGCAGTGCTGATCACCGGCGAGCACGGGACCGGCAAGGAAGTGGTGGCCACGTGGCTGCACGCCCTCTCGGACCGCCGATCGAAGCCGCTGGTCACGATGAACGCGGGAGGGCTCGCCGAAGGGATCGCCGAGAGCGAGCTGTTCGGCCACGTGAAGGGCGCATTCACCGACGCGCGCTTCGACCGCATCGGCTGCTTCGAGCTCGCCGACGAAGGCACGCTCTTCCTGGACGAGATCGCCAACATGCCGGTGCGGCTGCAGGCGAAGCTGCTCCGCGTGCTGCAGACGGGAGAAGTGCAGCGCGTTGGATCGTCGCGATTGCGCTTCGTCAACGTGCGCGTGCTGTCGGCGACGAACGCGGACCTGCCGGGAGAAATCGACGGCGGACGTTTTCGTGAGGACCTGCTCTATCGACTGAACACGGTCGTGATTCACCTGCCGCCGCTGCGCGAACGTCCGGAAGACATAGAGCCGCTGTCGAATCACTTCCTGGCGCACTATGCCGGTCGCTATCGAAAGCCGATCACCGGCTTCGACGACGCGGCGCGGAAGGCGCTGCGGACGCACCGCTGGCCGGGCAACGTTCGCGAGCTGGGACACGCGGTCGAACGCGGGGTGCTGATGGCGGATCCGTCAGCCACGCTCATTTCGGCGCGCCATCTCGGCCTGCAGGATACACGGGGAGTCGAGGCGTCCCCCGACGCGCTCTCGCTCGAGGACGCCGAGCGCGTCTTCATCCTGAAGGTCCTCGCGCGGCACAACGGCGATGTCCGCCTCGCGGCGCAGCAGCTCGGAATGAGCCGAAGCGCGCTTTATCGCCGTCTTCAGCAATATGGCGTCAGCCAGTAAGTCACACGCGGGCGGTCACGGCAAGACACGAGTACACCGCAGTCTCGAGCAGTCGGTCCTCTACCTCGTGCTGATGGCGGGCCTGCCGGCGGCGCTCGCACTCTTCGCGCTGTCTTGGAGCCAGGCCTACAGCTTCGAGGTCCGCTGGACAGTCACCACGATCGTGCTCGTCGTCTGGATCGGCTCGGCGATCGTGGCCTATCAACTGGTTCAGCGTATGTTGTTCCTGCAGGCCAACCTGCTCGGTGCGCTGCGCGAAGGCGACTACTCCATTCGCGGTACCGGCGCCAAGGCGGGCAGCGGTGTCGATCTCGTGATGCACGAGATCAACGCGCTCGGCGACACGCTGCAGCGGCAGCGAACCGAGGCGGTGGAGTCGACGAAGCTCCTGCAGAGCGTGATGGGTGCGATCGATGTCGCCGTGTTCGCCTTCGACATGGATGAACGCCTGGTGCTGGTGAATCCTGCCGGCGAGCGTCTTCTGGGTCAACCGGCGTCGGCAATCCTCGGACATCCCGCCAAGGAACTGAAGCTCGGTCAGTGCCTGGAAGGAGAGACGCCGCGGCTGCTGGATCGCCCCTTCGGTCCGGAAAGCGGCCGCCTCGAGCTGCGCCGCAGCGGCTTCCGCCGGGAAGGTAAGCCACACCAGCTCCTCGTGTTTGCAGACTTGAGTCGGGCGCTGCGCGAGCAGGAACAACAGGCCTGGCAGCGCATCGTCCGCGTGCTCTCGCACGAGATCAACAACTCGCTGACGCCGATCAAGTCGATCGCGCACAGCATCAAGCGGATGCTCTCGCGTGTGCCCGACCTGCCGCGCGCCGAGGAGATCCAGGACGGGTTGAACCTGATCGAAACACGATCCGGCTCGCTCGGCCGATTCCTGCGAGCGTACGCGCAGCTCGCGCGGTTACCGAAGCCGCAGACACGCGAGGTGGAAGTGGTGCCGCTCGTGCATCGCGTCGCGGAACTCGAAAACCGTCTGCCTGTGAAGCTGAAAGGCAACGAGAACCTCGAGATCACCGCGGATCCAGATCAGATCGAACAACTGCTGATCAACGTGATCCGCAACGCCGTGGACGCGACCATCGAGGCAGGCGCCGGTGGAACGGTGTCGATCGACTGGAAGCAGATCGACGGCGCGCTGCAGGTGATGATCGACGACGAAGGACCGGGCCTCCCGGATACGGCCAACCTGTTCGTGCCGTTCTTCACGACGAAGCCGACGGGATCCGGCATCGGCCTCGCACTGAGCCGCCAGATCGCCGAGGCACACGGAGGCACGCTCAGCCTCGAGAATCGCCACGATAAGAAGGGATGTCGGGCGACGCTGCGGTTGCCCCTCTGAGCCACAAAAGAAACACAGACGCATCACAGAAGAAACAGACGCACCGCGGAAGAAACACAGACCAGCGCCGAGGAAACACAGCAGGAACACAGACGAAACACAGAAAATCCGTCGGGTTGCAAGTAGTACTCCCGAGTTCATGGGCAGGAACGACCGAAGGCCGATTTCGTCCGTCAAAACTGCGTGGTCGATCTGAGAGCCGTCAGACTGTTGGTGTTCGCCATTACCGTGGCTATTGGCTGCCTCGCGCCGTCACGCGGCGGTGCGGCCATCGAGGGCGCGGTCACGTGGTTTATCTTCGTCGACGATCTTCACATCGACTTTCGGGATACCGGCTACCTCAGGAACCTGCTCACCTCGATTGCAACGGAACTGAATGGCTATCATCTCGACCCTGCGAATGTGTGGGTAGCGCGGCTCGCAAGCACCGCAGTGCGATCCCACGTCAGCGTGCTCGCTTTGAATCCGCTGGGCCTTCGCGGTTCGCCCGCACCGACGTCGGCGGTGAGGAGGGACTATGGACACAGTATCGCGCCGAGATGCTGAACAGCCTGCGTGCTCTCTCTGAACCGACGGGCGGCTTCGCCGTGCTCGAAAACGCCGACTTCGCTGAGGCGATGCAGCGAATCGACCGCGCGATGCGCTGACAGCGAATCAAGCGTCCGGAGCTCGTTCCTACTGCCCACAGCGCGCTAGCGCGTTGCCGCTCCGCGCGGCGTCGAGGGGCGAACAGAAGATCAGGAGGACAGGAGTCCGGTTTTTATTTCAACGTCTCCTATTCTCGTGTCCTCCTGTAATCCAATTGCAACGGTGCAACGGAGCGGATAACTCCCCGAACGACAGCGCTCGTAGCGGACGCGACGCTTCGTGATTCAGCACCAATCACCCAGTAAAAACAGAAGCTCCTGCGCACCGGAACCGAGCACGCAGCACAGAGCACTCAGCACGTGTCGGAAGGAAGGGCGTGTTATCGTCGCGGAATGGCCTCCCGGAAACTGTCGCGCTATTCGAGATCCGAACGGATCTTCACCGCCCGTCGCGGGTCTGCTGTCCATGCCGTTCTTCACGTCGAAGCCCATCGGATCCACTGATTTGGCAGATCGCGCAACCACACGGCCACACGCTCAGTATCAACGAGCGGGAGGATACAAAGGGCCGCGGCGCGACGCTGCTACTGGTCTGCCAAGGAAATGGCTACGGTTTGACGCCGCCGGGGCGTATCCATTTTGGTGTGCGCAGAAGAACATCCTTGCGGCGCGTCTCCACTTCCAGTCTCAAGCTCTTTTTTGTCAAGTCTCGTGGCAGCGTCTCGTACGCAAGCAGGTAATGGTAGGTATTCTCTAGAGCAATATGCTGAAGCGCCGTGCCAAACTCATTTGTATTGACGATCGCCATCCCTCCCGAGTTAGCGGCCAACGTCTGCATGAAGTCCCGCTGCAGCTTTCGCGGATCCCCGCCTGCACTTGACACGGCCAGACCGTACGGATCTATCGCATAGATCGGGATTGCTGCAGTCGACGCGGCCGTAACGATCTGCTGCAACAGCGCGTGCTTCTCGGCTTCGAGCGCGCGTGAATCGCCTGGAACGCCAATCGCTGAAGGTCCTGAAACCGCAGCATGATTGACCCTTATCCCGGCGCCGATGTAGAAGAGCATCCTGCGTTGATCGGTGAACTCGCGCAAGCCATCGACAGCGTTTTGAAGTGTACGGAGCGCGTAAACGGGTCCCAGGGACCCGAGGGGACCACCCGGCTTGAACTGCTCCACCGCCTTTGAAAGTTCAGAGACGTTGTTCGTGAGCTCCAGTCGTCGGCCAGAAGTCGTGAAGGTAACCGACGCGAGATCAGTGGGTGCCAAATTGCGAATCACGGTTCTGGAGATCTCGCGCACCTTCTCAACAGCCCAAAGATCATCCATATCCATCATTGCGTCGTCGATCACCAATGCCAAGACACGCGGCAGATCGCGTGGCGCCGAGCGATCACCATTTGAGCTCGCGACTGCAGGCACGGACACCGCTCTTCCAGCGTCGGTATCCAGCCTGTCGCAGACGACGATCTTTCTCACCTGCCCGTCGACGCGGATGGTAAAGTCGGCCTCGGTGAGGCCCTTCACGGGCAGGCGCTTCTGGTCCAACACTGAGACAACCACGCGGGTCAGGTCGACACCAGAGCGCAGTTTCTGTGCGTGAGCCGTCGGAACGTACGCTGCAGCGCACACACAGAGGACGATCGCGGTCGCTAGGTCGCTGGCCACGAGAGTGAGAGCAGCTGGACGCACTGCCAAATAGTCTCCACCATCATCAAGGACGAGCAGCGTTTCCGAAATTACACAACCAAACAGCCGCGTCGACGTAGCGCAGGTATTTGGACAGCCGTAATGTACGTGCGGGCGGCGGGCTGTACAGAGGCTACCGCGCCAGGTCCTGCACGCGCACGTTCCGACTCTGCGCCGCGTACTCGAGGATGGCCGCGTCGGCCGAAAGCAGAGTGGCGCCAAGCTGACGGGCGGTCGCGACGATGAGCCGATCCAGCGGATCCGCCAGCGCCGTTCGCGGAATGAAGCCCGCATCCATCGCGACGGTGCGTGTCAGTTCCGCGAGACGTACGCCGGGCAGATCGAGCGACGCGTCGACCCACTGTTCGGGGGGCTTCGCCAGGCGCAGCCGTCCGGCCGCGTGCAGCGCAACGATCTCGAAGACAGTAGCGACAGAGATGCGCACGGCTTCGCGCGCTTCAGCCCCGGCGATCAGTTGTCGCGAGCGGCGGCCAATCCGCCGTGCGTCGCCTTCAACGGTCCAGATCCAGGCGTGCGTGTCGAGTACGACCACGCCTCAATCTCGATTGACGTCCCACTCGCCATCAATTGGATCGAACGGCCGCTCGAACGCCAGCACCGTTCCCTTCATCGATCCGAAAAGCGAACTCCGCGCGCGCTCGGTGTAGGGGACGAGCTTTGCCACCGGCTCACCGTGCTTGGTCACGACGTATTCCTGGCCGGTTTCCCGCACACGATCCATCAATTCCAGGCACTTCGCCTTGAACACGGCCGCCGCAACCGGCCGGACGGTGCCGAGTGCCCGGGCGCGCAGTTTCCGTCGCGGTGGATCGACCCGGCGCTTTGCCATAACCACAATTATATGACCACACATGCCGTCGCCGCACCCCGCAGCCCGGCCCGCTGACCGCGGCAGCGCGTGCCTCCGCTCGGTCGGCCATACGAGGGCCGTGCTATCGTCGCGAGATGGCCCGGTCGCGATACGCCACGTCCGAACGTCTCTTCACGGCGGCATCTCGCATACTCTCCGGGGGCGTCAACAGCCCCGTCCGCGCATTCAAGTCGGTCGGCGCCACGCCGATCTTCATCGAACGTGGACGCGGCGCCCGCATCGAGGACGCCGACGGCAACAGGTACATCGACTACGTGATGTCCTGGGGACCCTTGATTCACGGTCATGCGCCGAGGGGCCTCGTGCGCGAGCTCTCACGCGCGGCTGCGCGCGGCACCAGCTTCGGGGCGCCGACAGAGATGGAAACCAGGCTCGCGCAACGCGTCGCCATGCTGATGCCGTCCATGGAGCGCGTGCGCTTCGTCAGCTCCGGAACGGAAGCGGCGATGAGCGCCGTCCGCGTCGCGCGAGCCGCCACGAATCGGGATCGCATCATCAAGTTCGAAGGCTGCTATCACGGGCACGCCGACGCGTTCCTCGTGCAGGCCGGCTCCGGCGCAATGACCCTTGGGGTTCCAACAAGCCCCGGCGTGCCCGCCGCTGCTGCCGCGAATACGCTGCTCGCGCGCTACAACGACCTCGCGTCCATTGAACCGGTGATCGAACAGCACCGCGGCACGATCGCGGCGATCATCGTCGAACCGATCGCCGGAAACATGGGAGTGATTCCTCCTCGCGAGGGGTTTCTCGAAGGGCTCCGCGCGATCTGCGATCGCGAAGGAATCGTGCTCATCTTCGACGAGGTGATCTCGGGATTTCGTGTATCGACCGGGGGAGCGCAGAAGGTACTCGGCGTGACACCGGACCTGACCGTCCTCGGCAAGATCATCGGGGGCGGCCTTCCGGTGGGGGCATATGGCGGCCGCGCGAAGCTGATGGAGCTCGTCGCACCGGCGGGCCCGGTTTACCAGGCAGGAACGCTGTCAGGGAATCCGCTCGCGATGACCGCGGGGCTCTGGTCGCTCGAGAATCTCTCGGCACGGCTCTATCGCCATCTGGCACGGCTGGCGGCGACGCTAGCGGCAGGTCTTGCGGACGCCGCACGCGACGCGGGCGTGCCGATTCAGGTGAATGCGTTCGGATCGCTGCTGACGCCCTTCTTCACTGAGCGTCCGGTCAGGGATTTCCAGTCGGCGCTCAGCGCCGACACGGGACGCTACGCCGCGTTCCATCGCGAGATGCTCGCGCGCGGCATCTATCTTCCCCCGTCGCAGTTCGAAGCGTGGATGCTGTCGGGAGCGCACACCACGCGCCACGTGCAGCTGACGCTGCGCGCGGCGCGTGCGGCACTCCAAGAAATGACTATCTAACAGCCGGCGGCTGGTCGAGCCTGACGCGCAGGATCGTTCCGGGTTCGAGCGTGACGTCCTTGCCCTCGGTGGCCACCATCGTGCCACCCCCGCCGACGAGGACGCCGATGAGCGCTCCCTTCACACCCCCGAGGATGCCGCCGATGATCGCGCCGACGCCGGCACCCGCGCCGATGCGGCCGACTTCGCCCTTGACGCCTTCGCTTTCGATCGCTTTCGTCACCGTGGCTCGCATCGGGTACGTCCGGCCTCGAATCGTCATCTGATCGAACGACACGGTGAGCTCTCCCTTGCGATCGGTTCGGCTCGCCCGCTGAACCGTGCGCACGATGCCGCGCAGCACGGAACCCGCCGGAATCAGCACCTCGTTGCCCCGATAGAGATCTGCGACGGTCGTCGCCTCGAAACGATCCTCCACCTGCGCGGTGTCGGAACTGAGCTGGCTCTGAATGCGGACGTCGATCTCATGGCCAACGGGAATCACGCTCTCGCTCGATTGCGGACGGGTATTACGATCGTCGCCGCTCACGCCGCCGGACACTCCGCCGGCCGCGCCGGTGGTGGTGCCGCTGGTGGTGGCTCCGCTCGTACCGCCTTTCCACGCCCCTTGCCGATCTGCGGAGTCGGCGCGAGCCTCGCCGCGCGCCTCCGCCCTGAGGTCCTGCAGCCGATTGCGGACGTCGGTGTACTCAGAACGCTGCACCGAGCCTTCCTTCCGCATCTTGACCTTGAGGTACGTCACCTCGTCGCGCAGGTCGTCGAGCTGCGGCTGCAGCCTCGAAGCGAGCTCCGGACTCGTGCTGCGCAGCCGCGACAGATCTGACGATGCCTGATAGACGTCGTCCTGCAGACGCTGGATGTCACTGGTGGTAA
>Ga0247824_10001335_pt1 | contig 13380 bp, 16 predicted proteins | sample 13C_PalmiticAcid_FD_194412 | JGI IMG/M metagenome (GOLD analysis project Ga0247824, IMG submission 194412) | Soil microbial communities from agricultural site in Penn Yan, New York, United States - 13C_PalmiticAcid_Day48 | ecosystem: Environmental > Terrestrial > Soil > Agricultural land...
CAGAAAAAAACGCAGCTATCATACCAGCAGTTGCAAAACTCCTGGCAACAGTCGCAGCAGCAGTTCGAAGAAGCACAGAGGTTGCGGCGGCAGATCGAAGAATCGCAAAAGTAGACGCACCTATCAGACCAGCAACTCCAAGACCCTCAGCGACAGACACAACATGCAATACAACAACTGCAAGTGCAGATGATAGAAATACTACGACATACGCAGCCGCCAAAACAGCAAGTGAGAACTGACAAGAAGGGCGCACCGGGTTAGACTCGTCGCCATAATCATCCACTAGCTGTGTACCACAACATGAAATGGTGTGAATCGACAGGCTCAAGACTTACAATAAAAAGTGCGAGATACCCAACAGCAAGTCCAACAACGGGTGGATGAGCTCGCTCAAAAAATTCAGCGGATGGATCAACAGACCCATCACTTCCAGCAACGACTAGAACAACAAACCGGCGAACATATGCGAAAGATGGAAGAGAGAAATCAAGGCAACCATGGAAGAGGTTCTTCCGAAGATACAGATTATTGAGCAACGAGCACAGAGTGCCCAGGAACGATTGCGACAGCACATTGAGGAGACACGCCAAAAGTGGAAGGAGCTCCGTGGGACGTATCTGAGTGCACCGACTTTAATGGCCGGAATACTACTGCAGATACCCAGGGTGTATGCACTCTGACGAAACGCGAGGCTCTCAGCAAAATGCCCGGGGTCGAAGGAGACGACACTCCGGGAGTCGCTAAAGACGTCAGATCAAAATGCGATGGGTAATTGGGAACGGAAGGCACAACTACAACATCTCGTTGAAGCCGAGTCAAAAGCACTCTTGGAGTCGCATGAGAGTCCATCATTCTGGAAGTCGCTAAAGAGACCAGATTATGAGACACGGGACCGTTGGCAACGGATGGAACAACTAGAACAGTGTATCGCTGACATGCAGGAACACAGCTCCTAGAGTGGCAAGAGAGATCACTCCGAGGCCAATCTCAGGCTAACAGCTTGTGAAACGCTTGAGAGTTTGACCCCAGGGGAAGATGGTTTGATAATTGTTTGGGTTCGTCCCGTGCTGTGTGCAGAAGATATAAATTGTTTGCCAAGAGTTCCCTCTCTTTCATCCCTTGTTTCCTTTCCTTCACCATCAGTCAAGCCTTGTTCGATATTCACTGACCACAGTATGAGCAGTACGCTCTTGCAGTCATTTCGATCCGACTCGTCCTCAAACATCGTCACCATCCCTGTTGTCCGTGACACCAAGAACGGGAAAGATGTTGTTCGATGGAAGGATATCCGGCAATGCTTTGTGAATGCACACTATATCACGAATGGCACAGACATGGTCATGTTCATGGCCGACGAGAATCTTGAAGAGTAAGAACACTGTGAGTAGACAAGGCATGATGAGCGGTTAAGCCTACAAGCAAGTCTGACCGTCTCAATTTTGATGTTCGTCGTTCATCCTAGCTTGATTCCACTGAGAATCGCTCACCATCCTGGTGTGGTTCTCGAGGTGGTGACTTTGGACAATCAACAAATTGGTTCAAGTTCAATGAATAACTCTGGTTCAGCTCAAGCCTCTGAACCAGGTCTGCTATCGCGAAGCGCTACTCCAGTGGGCAACAGTCGGGCACTCATTAGGAACCTCATTGGTGAGACGAGAACAGCAGACAGTGATGTCGATACACTGACGATCACAGATATTGATGACCACCAAGCACTTGTGGTCCGCCCTCCTTTAAACGCTATTCAATTGACTGGCGAACGCTCTGAGCAACAGCTATTAGAGATGAATAGCACCATGGTTTTACAAGAACAGCTTCGTCAAGTACGGCAACAGACACATCGGATGCAACAACAGATGAATGAACTTCAACAAAGGAAGCAGGAAGCAGAGCATCAGTTACAACAGCGGCATCACATTGACGAAGCGCTACCAAGGAAGTTTTCGCAGAGATACCCGCTCCTGGGACCGATTGGGGTTCTCATCGTCTACATCGTTTTACTTTATCTTTTGCTCTTTCCGAGATCGACCGTAGAAAGGTCGGAACTGTCAGAACTGTCGTACCTACAGTTGCAAAACTCCCAGGAACAGACACAACACGCGATACTCCAATTGCAGCTCCAGATTGAAGAAATACTACAGCATACCTCCAAGCAAGAGACACAACAAAAAATTCAACAACTGCAGTTGCAAATTGAAGCGATCCAACGACACTCGCGGCCACCAGAGCAACGGAATCCAAGTACACCCACTGATGAACAGCTACCATCAGGTGTGCTCATTGCAATTTTCATCGGCTTGCTTCTTGCCATAGCTTCTATAGTTTCACGGGATAGACGGGATAGGGCGAAATAAACACGGCGCAATGGCATGCAAGAAGGACATGCGCCAAGTCAACACCTTCCACGCTCAATCACCCTCAGCCAATATCTTGTGCAACATGGAGTTCAATCGCACTGAAAGGTTGTCACTATCCTAGGCTATGATCGCAAGAGCAAACAACGAATCGTTCGGCGAAAGGATATCCAGCAACACTTCAAGGATGCACAAAGCTAGCTTTTTTCCAAACTGATAACGATCCCGAAGGGTGAGTGCCCTGGCGATAAGTCAAGGGGGGGTTGGGATGAATACCGCCAATGTTTACCTCGTACTCTGCAGGGGGAAGATTTCATGCAACAGGCTGGTTCCGTGCATTGTATGCATAAAGAAGCGTTTGTTTCCCACTCTTTCTTTCTTTCCCCTTTTCCTCCCCCCCTTTTCTCCGATCAAGACTTTTTTTCCCATATCCACTTTTGCACTGAATGAGCAGAACACTCTTTCAATCATTTCGGGCCGACTCGTCCTCTAAAACCATCAATATCCCTGTTTTCCGTGACACCAATGGGAATGATGCTGTTCGACGGAATGATATCCAGCAATGCGTCGCGAATGCAAAACATATCACAAATGGGAGGGACGTGATCATGTTCATGACTGACGAGGACCTTGACGAGTAAGCGCACATTGAGCGGAAGAGGCGTGATGAGGTTGGGCCATATAAGCAAGCCGGTCGTCTCACTGTTTGATGTTCAATGTTCCCCATAGCCTGATTCCACGGAGAATCGCTTACCATCTTGGTATGGTACTCGAGGTGGTGACTTTGGATGATCACCAGAGAGGCTCTGATACAGCGAATGACTTTGAACCGGGCTCATCTTCAAGAAGCGCCAGTTGCGTGGGCAATAACCATGCGTTCATCAGGAACTCCAGTAGCGAGACGGGATCAGTGGACAGTGATGTTGATACACTGAGGGTCGCCGAGATTAATAACCACCAAGCACTTGTGGTTCTTCCTCCCTTGCATGCTGTTCATGTCGCAGGTGAACGCCATGAACAGCAGCTACAAGAGATGAATAACACTATGGCTTTACGAGAACGACCGCATCAAGCAAGGGAGCAGACACAGCAGATGCAACAACAGTTGGTTGAATCCCAGCAAAGAATTCAGGAAACAGAGCAACAGCTGCACCACTACCATCAGCAACAGCATCAGATGCAACAACAGATGGATGAACTTCAGCAACAGCTGCAGCACGATCAGCTACAACATCAACAGCAGATGCAACAACAGCTGGATGAATTTCGACAAACGTTGCAGGAACAGCAACAGCATGTTGATGAATCACTATCAAGGGCGTCTCGGCAGATACATGTATACCGGCGCCTGTTATGGGCTGCTGTCTTTACATTCTACATTGTTACGCTTTACCTTTTGATCTTTCCGAGATCGACTGTGGAAAGGGCGGAGCTATCGTACATACAGCTGAAAAACTCCCAGCAACAGACACAACACACGATTCAGCAACAACAACAGCAGATGGAAGAAGAACGGGAGAGGACACAACAATCATTTCAGCAGCTGCAAGACTCCCATCAACAGACACAACACACGATACAGCAACAACAACTATCATTTCAGCAGCTGCAAGACTCCCATCAACAGACACAACACACGATACAACAACAGCAGGAAACGATACAACTACAGCATGACACGATTCAACAACAGCAAGACGCGATTCAACAACATCAACACACGATACAACAACTGAGACTTCAGTTTGAAGAAGTACTTCGACATAGGATGCCCTCAAAGCCGCCTCCGAAACAACCCTCAAAGCAGCCGCCAAAGCAACAGGATACAAGTACACCAACTACAGGGGGTTCATCGAATTTCCACGTAGCTATCATCATCTTTGCAGTCCTGTTCTTTCGATGGCTGTGGGGTTAAAATAGCCGTAATAGATTGAAAGTTTGGCCCCTTGAAAATTTGAAATTTGGCCCATTACAGAGGACAGTTGCCAAACATTCGCTTTTCTCCTTTCTTTCCCACACCCATCAAACTCCTTCACTCCTTCAGAGACTGTGTGCATAGATACCACGATCACCATGAGCACCAGTCTCTCACAAGCGTTCAGGGCTCTGTCGCACCCAAAGGTCATCACCATCCCCACTCGCCATGATCCCAAGAGCAGACAACGAATTGTTCGATGGAAGGATATCCAGCAATACTTCAAAGATGCACAAGGAGTCATGAACGGCGATGATGCTGTTTTATTCTTGACTGACGACGATCTCGAGGAGTAAGTGTTCTGCTTGCAAGTCTGCATCATTGAATATGTATCAAGTCATCCTAGTGACAGCCCTCTCACACTCATCCTTCTCCCACTGTTTCACTTTGTTCCCTGCAGCCTAATTCCACTCAGAATCGCACATCATCCAGGTGTGATCCTCGAGGTAGTCATGGCCATCGATGAAAAACATGACCCAAGATCCGTTGTGGCCCCTATTTCAAGTGTGACCCTGGAACAAGACTTATCCTCCAGCAGCAACAGTCGTATGAGTGGCACTCAGCCTGCCCACAATACAAGCAGTGATACGGAAATGGATGTGGCAGCCATGAGGATCACGGATACGGACAACAGTCAGGCGCTTGTTGTGCACTCTCAATCATTACTTTCAGAGAATCGAGTGTCACTCCATTCATCCAACCCGCTCTACAACACCATCCATCATCAGACAGCCCCCTCACCTCCTCAAGGACACTCTACCACGAGTACAGAGCAATTCATCGACGGGGGAATGGAGAGACGGTTACTGGAGATGAGGAACGCCATGGCGCAACAAGAAGAGTTGCACCAACTGAGGCAGCAGATGCAGCAGATGCAACATCAAATGGATGGAGTTCAACAGCATGCAGAAGATTCTCAGCAACAAGCGCGGGACAGTCAGCAACAACTGCAGCACCAGATGGATGAGGTTATACAAAAGATTCAGGAGTTGTATCAACGGACACAGCACTTCCAGCAGATTGATACGGTCCTCCAACAGATTGATGCGGCTATACAAGAGGTACGGCAAAAGAACCAAAATGAGTCAGAGTCCCAGCACACTCTGGAGCAGGAAGTGTCCAAACTACCTGAGGTGGCGCGAAGGGGTCAGGAGCCGGAGTTAAGGTGGCTATCCACCGATCGTCTTGTTCTTATGCAATCTCGTATCAGTGAACTCCTTGATACCTCCGTCGGCGAACTCTCGGTTCCTCGGCTCTTTGTCGTTCTTCCAAAGTCAACACCCACTGCCGATGACAATAGGGATTTGCGTCCCTTGCAATTCCGACTACACTTCTTGTGTGAATCCAGCGCTCACACCAAAGAACATGAGGCACATTTTGCCAACCATCCAGGTTTTGACCTCACCAAACCCAACGAGTTCTTCGACAAGTATGGATCATACCTATTGACAATGGCATACATGGTCAAATTCAAATCCATGTCTAGAAGTCGCCTCTGGCCCTCTAGTGTCACAGATGAGACTGGTACGAATCAGGACCATCTGAGTCATGTCAGGAATAACATCCACGGTTTAATCGATGAAGCGATACGACATCTTGAGGGAATAACAGGCAACATCAGTGGTGACATGGAAGACACTTCACAATGGATGCTAAGCGCATTTGAGCTTGGGCAAGTGGAACAGTATCTCAAGATCGAGGATGGAGAAGGGTATGTTTCTCTTGATATACTCCCAACCATAACACACGACGGACATTACATATGGGTGTGCGACGAGCATCGGCGCCAGCATCATGAATACACCCTGAAGCACCTAGAAGAAGTGATTGAGGCGAACGGTGGGAAGTGTTCGATAGATGAAGGCGACATCGAGATCGAGGTCGTGACCGCAACTGAGACTCTGTCAAAGATGTTTCGCGACGCAATCGTCAAACTGTGCAACACCCCGACGAGCGAAGGCAGGACGCCCTTGAAGGTGCTCCGCTTCAGCCTGAATGGCGTCGACCCGTCAGGTTCAACCAAGGACATTGTCATCGACCAAACCCAACTCAATTCTCTTGAACTGAGATTCAAGCGGGTTTCTTTGTCTGCCCATATTTCTGAAGGCGGGGCCCAGGATACGGTCATGGAAATCAATTGTCTCGCCGACATTGCACAGGAGGAGATCGACTTTATACAGCAATGCCGCCCTGTACTACTCTTGATAATGGATACACCAGAGAAAGAGGATGAAGATCGACTTGTCAATATTCTGCAACGAAACCCCACGCTCACGGAGCTAGACATCCGGTGCATTGGCGACCGCTCCTTTGCTGTTATCGACTTTATTGTATCGACAATGGAAAAGATTCGTCAAGATATGGTATCTTCAGCTCTCCGCACATCCGTGGTGGCGGGCCAGTGGGTGGCCCCTCTCGGTAGCGATGACGAATCCAACTGTGACATTGGAGTTACGGTATCCTTTCGTCCTGACGCCTTGGACATGGAAACGAGCATCAGGTTACCAGATGATGATATACGCACTGAATCCCCTGTGTGCAAATTCATCACGCGATACGGCTGGTCTATCAGAACTCTTCGGGCTCGATGGTCGTTCAACGATGAAATTGCGACGCTATTGGACGACGCAACTCGAGAGCGGGGTTCGAGGATCATGGAACTCGATCTCAATCCTTTCTCGTTAACAGTATCTGGACTGGATGCTTTGGATAGAGTCATTAAGCGATCGCAGAGTTTCACCAGATTACGGTTGGTGCTCAGTTGGCTCAAAGATAACCGTACAGTAGGGACGGCAATGACACTACTTGGACGATACAGAGATAAGCTGCACGATCTGTTTATCCAAGAAGATCCGACGGCGACATGGATTCACGAATTCGTACGAGCTTTCCCTACAAGAGCAAGCTTCCCGGAGCTGAGAGACCTCTACGCAGTTGTGAAGCCCTCCAAAGACAAGACCGCTCCAGTTTACGTGCAATGGATCATTGCAATGGTCTCCACGCCATCTCAAACCATTTGCAGTTCATCATCCTCAACCACTCCTCCTCCCGAAGAAAGTCAAGAAATGGGGTCAATTGCACCATTGAACAACATTGTATTATCGGGATTTCAACTTCAACCAGAGGACTGGGAATCATTAATCGGCGCCATTGATCTCTCATCACTCGTCGAGATGAACCTCGAGGACAGCAACTTTTCCCAAGATCAACTGAAGCTTCTGGTCGATCGCATTGAGGCATTTGGCCCGAGGCCTGTATCTCTGAAAACACTATCCGTTCCAGGAACAGGTCTGATCCCTAATGCCAAGGTGCATGCATTGTTCAAGGCGCTTGAAGGAAGAGACCCGGCCATCACGATCAACCGTGAATAACGGCACCACATACGTATTGTCAGGGTAGAAGACAACAAATGATTAAAAGGCGAACGAACTAGTGAGGATCTGGTTAGTATGTTCACGAATGGACTTCACCGACCCATGGCAACACTGGTCCGTGGTGACACGAGTTCAGGCGTCTTCAGGTGTGCAGCAATTGATAACACGATATCACGATCGATTTGTGGATAGTGAATGCTCCAATACTCAACGGCGCAATAGAGCTTGGTTTGTTTTTTTTTTGTCCCGAGGGCAGGGGGGCAAGATTTTTCCCGACAGCTCCTGAACTGCTGTGTCCCGTGCGTCGCGTGATGAAAAAGACCTTCGCCACTTTTCTTTTTTTTTTTTTTCATCCCACCCTCCTTTCTCATCTTTTCCTCAGTCAAGGCTTGTTCGATATCAGCACAATATGAGCAGAGCACTCTTGCAGTCATTTCGAGCCGACTCATCCTCAAAAGTCGTCACCATCCCCGCTGTCCGTGATACCAAGAACGGGAATGATGTTGTTCGATGGAAGGATATCCAGCAATGCTTTGTGAATGTACACTATATCACGGATGGGACAGACATGGTCATGTTCATGACTAATGAGGACCTTGAAGAGTAAGCCTACTGTGAACAGAAGAGGTATGATGAGTGCCATACAACCAAACCTGGGAGTCTCACTGTTTGGTGTTCATCTCTCCCTATAGCTTGATTCCGTTGAGAATCGCTCACCGTCCAGGTGTAGTGCTCGAGGTGGTGAATTTGAACGATCACCAAAGTGGCTCAGGTGCAATGAACAACTCTGGTTCATCTCAAGCCTCTGAACCGGGCCCGTCTTCAAGAAGCGCCAGTCGCTTGGGTGACAGTCAGCCATTTATCAGGAACTCCAATAGTGAAATGGGATCAGTGAGCAATGATGTTGATACACTAAGGATCACCGAGGTCAATAACCATCAAGCACTTGTGGTCTGCCCCCGTGTCGCCCCTCCGGAAACTCCGGCTCAGGCAAACCCTCCCTTGAACAACTTTCAGCTCACTGGTGAACACTCTGAGCACCTACGGCAGATGCAACGACAGATGGATGAAATTCAGCAAAGGATGCAAGAAGCGGAGCGACAGTTACAGCAGCAACAAGAAGAACAGCAGATTGACGAAGCACTACCAAGGACGTTCTGGCAAAGATACCCGCTTCTGAGGTCGACTGGGGTGTTCATTTTATTCACCACTTTACTTTATATGTTGCTCTCTTCGAAATCAACTGGACAGAGGACGGAGCTGTCGTTCCAACAGTGGCAAGAGTCCCAGCAGCAGACAAAAAACTCGATACAGCAACAACAGCAGCAAATCGATAAAGCACAGGAAGCGACAAAGCTATCATTCCAACAGTGGCAAGAGTCCCAGCAACAGACAAAAAATTCGATAGAGCAACAACAGCAGCAAATCGACAATGTACAGGAAGCGACACAGCTATCGTTCCAACAGTGGCAAGAGTCGCAGCAACAGACAAAAAATTCGATACAGCAACAACAGCAGCAGATCGACAAAGCACAGAAAACGACACAGCTATCGTTCCAACAGTGGCAAGAGTCGCAGCAACAGACAAAAAATTCGCTACAGCAACAACAACAGCAGATCGACAAGGCACAGAAAACGACGCAACTATCATACCAGCAGTGGCAAGACTTCCAGCAACAGACACAAAAGGCGATACAGCAGCAACAACAGCAGATCGAAACAGCACAGAAAATGACGCAGCTATCATACCAACAGTTGAAAGACGCTCAGCAACAAGCACAACATGCGACGCAACTACTGCTGAAGATGTTAGAGACCGCACGAGTGACGCAGCCAAAGGAAGAGGAGCAAGAGATCTCTTGGCTTGGCCTGGTTGGAAGTACGATCATCGCCTTCTTGCTCCTAAGTTGTTGTACGGTGAAAAAAAAACAATGACAAATGACACCAAAGGGTGAATGTAGAGTATGAAGGAAATCCATTTAACCATGGCCAGCGGCAAGAAATAAATCCCGTGAGTGAAATTACATTTGGACAGTATGCCCAACACTTTTCTTTTCTCTACACATCCATTTCCCTTCAGAAACTGTGTGCATACATACGTACGTACCACGGTCACCATGAGCGCCAGTCTCTCACAAGCGTTCAGGGCCCTGTCGCACCCAAAGGTCATCACCATTCCTACTCGCCATGATGCCAAGAGCAGACAACGAATTGTTCGATGGAAGGATATCCAGCAATACTTCAAAGATGCACAAGGGGTCATGAACGGCGATGATGCTGTCTTATTCTTGGCTGATGATGATCTCGAGGAGTAAGTGTTCTGTTGGCAAGTCAGCATCATTGGGGATGTATCAAGTCATCCAAGCGACGGCCTTCTCACACTTATCCCCTTTATCTTCTCTGCAGCCTAATTCCACTCAGAATCGCACATCATCCAGGTGTGATCCTCGAGGTCGTCATGGCCATCGATGGACAACATACCTCAAGTTCCATCGTGGCCCCTATTTCAAGCGTGACCCCGGAACAAAGCCTATCCTCCATCAGCAGCGGTTGTATGAGTGACACTCAGCCTGCCCACAACACAAGCGGTGATACCAGGCCAACGGAAATGGATGTGGTGGCCTTGAGGATCACGGATACAGACAACAGTCAAGCACTTGTTGTGCATTCTCAATCATTACTTTCAGAGAATCGAGTGTCACTCCATTCATCCAGTCCGCTTTACAACACCATCCATGACCAACCAGTCACCTCATCCCCTCAAGGACACTCTACTGCGAGCACAGAACAATCTATCGACGGGGGAGCCGAAAGACGGCTACTGGAGATGGGGAGTACCATGGTGCAACAGGAAGAACTGCGCCGACTGAGGCAACAGATGCAGCAGTTGCAACAACAGATGGATGGGATTCAACCGATGGTGCAGCATGCAGACCAACAAGCACAAGATCTTCAACAGCAGGCACAGGAGAGTCAAAAACAACTGCAGCAGCAGATAGATGAGATTTCACACAAGATTCAGGAGTTGTATCAGCGGACACAGCACTTCCAGCAGGTTGACATGACCCCTCAACGGCTACAACAGATCGATGTGGCTCTACAAGAGGTTCGACAGTTGAACCAAAATGTGTTGGAATCCCAGCAGCATCTACAAGTTCAAATCGATGAGGTCCTACGGAAGACGCAGTCGTTAGACCAACAGACGGAGTACCCACAGGAGCAGGCATCGTCCCTGGCACCTGAGGTAGTGCGAGGGAATCATGTGCCAGAGCTAAGGTGGCTAGCCAGCGATCGTCTCATGAACTTCTTGACGCCTCGGTCGGCGAACTCTCGGTTCCTCGACTCTTTGTAGCCCTTCCAAAGGTTACATCCACTGTCGGCAACAATGGAGATTCGCGTTCCTCTCAATTCCGGTTACACTTCTTGTGTGAACCCAGCGCTGACACCAAAGCCAAGACGAGCGAAGAACTAAAGGAGGTGCATTTTGCCAACCACCCAGGTTATGACCTCACCAAATCCTGCGAGTTCTTCGACAAGTATGGATCATACCTATTGACAATGGCGTACATGGTCAAGTTCAGATCAATGGCTGGAAGCCGCCTCTGGCCCTCTCATGTCAAAAATGAGACCGGTACGAAGCAGGACCATCTGAGTTATATCAGGAATAACATCCACGGTTTGATCGATGAAACGATACGACATCTTGAGAGAATGACAGGCGACATCAATGGTGACGTGGAGGACATTGCACATCGGACACGAAGCGCGTTAGAGCTTGGGCAAGTGGAACAGTACCTCAAGGTCGAGGATGGAGAATGTAACTCTGGAGATCTAACCCAGACGGTAATGCATGACGGATATTATGTATGGGCGTGCGACGAGCATCAGTATCGGTATCATCGATCGACTATGAGCCGCCTGGAAAAAGTTATTGAGGTGAACGGTGGTAAATGTTCGAGACAGACAAGAACCATGAAGATCAACATGAGGACCGCATCCGAACCCCTAACAAAGATGTTTCGCGACCTAATTGTCCAGTTGCACAACACCCAGACGAGCGAGAATCAGAGGTCCCTGAAGGTGCTCGACTTGAAACTCTGCAGTATCGGCTCGACATGTTCAACCACTGACATTTTCATCGATCGAACCGGACTCTGTTCTCTTGAAATGACTTTCGCGCGACTCTCATTAACTATCCGCATTTCTGAAGGCGAAGTCCAGGATTCGGTCATGGAGTTTGATTGCCTCAACGATCTCACACAGGGGGACCTCGACTTTATACAGCAATGCCGCCCTGTACAACTCTTGATAAAGGATGCGCCAGAGAAAGAGGATGAAGATCGACTTGTCAATATTCTACAACAAAATCCTACTCTCACGGGGCTAGATATTCGGTGCATTGGCGATCGCTCCTTTGCTGCTATCGATTTCATTGTATCGACAATGGAAAAGATCCGTCAAGATATGGGCTCTTCATCTCTCCGCACATCCAAGGTGGTGGGCAGGTGTTTCGGCATTAACAAGTCCTATAGATCCAGCTCCACGGTTACGGTTATGATGTCCATTTCTATGGATTCCGATTCCTTGAACATGGTAACAGACATCTTGTTGCCAGATCAGGATATACCAAGCGAATCACCCATGTGCAAATTCATCACTCTATATGGCTGGTCTATCAGAACACTTACCGCTCGATATGGGTTCAGTGATTATTTTGCTACACTCCTGGACGAAGGAACCCGAGTGAGAGGATCAAAGATCACGAACGTCGATCTCGACCCTCGCCCAATAACGGTGTCTGTACTGGATGCTCTGGATAGAGTCATCAAGCGATCTCTGTCTTTTACCGGAATACGGTTGGAGCTCATTTATCTCAAGAACGATACGGTGATGACTTTATTTGAACGATACGGAGATAAGCTGTACGATCTGTACATCCATGAAGAACCTACGGTGGAATGGATACATGAACTCACACGAGCCTTCCCTACAAGAGAAAGCTTCCCAGTACTGAGGCACCTCGATTTAAATGTACCATCACCCGGCCCCAACATTCCCCAAGCATTCGTGGATTGGATCGTCTCAATGGTCTCCGCTCCATCTCCAGTAATCATCAATTCGCCATCCTCAACCGCTCCTCTTTCCGAAGAAAGTGAAGTAGGATCATTTACACCATTGAACACGATAAAATTAGAAAATGTTCAACTTCAACCAGGGAACTGGGAATCATTAATCGGCGCCATTGATCTCTCATCGCTCGTCGGGCTGAACCTCCATCGCAGCAACTTTTCCCAAGAACAACTGAAGCTTCTGGTCGATCGCGTTGATGCATTTGGCCCACGGCCTGTATCATTGAAAAAACTGAACATTAGGGATACAGGTTTGACCTCCAATGATATGGTGCGCACTTTGTGTGAGAAGCTTGCAGCTAGAGATCCAAAAATTGACGTATGCGGCCCCGAGTAGCGGCAGCCACGTATATATCTGGCGTAGGAAGAAAAATGACAACAAAATGTACGGTAGTCAGAGCGAGAAAAGAGCTGTATGTTTAGACCTCATCGAAATGTGGATCCACGAGACCAGGCACCTCCAGATACGCAAGAACGCGATATCATGACGGCTGATGAAGTCGCGAGCAAATGATTGAAGTTTGTCCGGGGGGGTACATGTACAT
>Ga0247824_10001336_pt1 | contig 13379 bp, 10 predicted proteins | sample 13C_PalmiticAcid_FD_194412 | JGI IMG/M metagenome (GOLD analysis project Ga0247824, IMG submission 194412) | Soil microbial communities from agricultural site in Penn Yan, New York, United States - 13C_PalmiticAcid_Day48 | ecosystem: Environmental > Terrestrial > Soil > Agricultural land...
CGTTCACACCACCCGACTTTGCTGTCCCCATCACCTCTCCGCATCGGTCTCCTCCCTCAGTTCATGCTGAATCCCATTGCTTGCGAGCAGTCTAGCAGTCTGCGCGAGTGCTCACTCTGGACACACCACACAGAAGCATACGACGCATGAGGGTCCCAGCGCGCCAGGGCACTTTCGCAATAACAATGATTTCTTTACCACATTCCTACCCCACCTCCAAGGCGCAAGAATGGAGGAAACAAGCGTACTCTATTCCCAGACACACTATGAATATCTCCAGTTGAGTGATTAGGTGAGAAAACGCTATGCCGCAATGGAAACGACGACAAACTTCACTCGCCTCTGATGGACGCTGTCTCCGCGGAGTTGCCTCTTTCAGCTTTTTTCAATCACCGAATCATTCCGTCCTTTCAGCAGCATTTCTTTCAGCGTGCACGATCTTTGCTGTATCCACGGTAAGAGTTAGTCCCTGTCTTCCCAACCCATTCCCGAGCCTCCTCCATGCTTTTCAAGCGATTATGCCGCCCTGAGACGCTCGGCACCCTGACCAACCATTCGGGTGCGTTGCTAGTGAGAGATGGGGCACGTACTCCTGAATGTCACAATGCGGCGTCCTCTAGAACTGTTCTCTATCCACTAGGGACCTTGACTTTGAAAGTCCTTTGCAATTGAACCGCCTGTGAGTCGATCCTTTGATCCGTCTTGCATCACCATATCGCTAACGCCAGCAGTTGCCATTCTTGGCTCGTCGTTGGTCCTAATCTCGAATCAGATCCTAATAGTATCCATTCTGTTTTGACGGTTCTAAGAAAAGGAGTGGATGAAGTGAGGTGCATATCGACAGACCTTGACTAATACAGGTCTGCTCCTGACGCAGTCAGGATAAAGCAGGAATTGGCCAACTACATTGAACACTTGCGCGATTGGGCTTCTAAGATGACCAAGGGACGATATGAGATGGATAGATTGGAAAAGTATAGATTCACTTTTTTTGAAGAGTAGCTGAAGGGTCGCAAAATAAGAATGTTTGCGCGATGAGAATTGTGGCATGTTGGCGAAGAAGTTGGATAACGAAGAGTGCATGAGCACTGCTCATTTGTTCAACCTTCTCTGAACCGTTAGACCTACATTTACAACGCGTTTGAGGACTTGTCGTAGTCTCCAGAGCAGCCAGCTACTTCAATTGGGTCACCTCACGCGCTTGAATAGGCTTACCTACCTACGATAAAGATGATCGAAACTCAACTTGGCAACATATTCGGACACCCCGTCTATCTCGACATCCATCTGGCTGGGTTCTCTGAACACGTCGGATTCATCAGACATGTCGGAAGGTTGTGAACCGAGAATGCACCTCCCGGAGCTGTCCGCGTTTACGGGTGGTCAATACGCCATCTACAGGTACAAGGTCAACTATTCACCCTCGAGATGTGCGTACTCATACTTGGACTCCCGTCCTTTGTAGGCTACCACCCTCGTAAGCACGACCGCCATAGGCCAAGGCCTCTCGCTAAGGCAATGGCGGTAAGTTCATCAAATCTCCTCTTGCGCATCGTACAGCTGTGGGCTGGACCAACTAACCTCATTCACCTTCATCGCGTTGCATTAGGTCGTTGCCTTTGCTATTAGCTCAGATAGGCACAGGGGATAATACAAAGAAAAAGAGGGTATCAAACACGGCAATCTATTCGACTGGATTGACTTGATCAACTGGGTTATCTCTCAAAGACCCACCCTGAACATCGTCTCCGCGAATTTGCATCTTTAGCTTCTCGATGACCGAAAGATACAAGAATAACTGCCCCTCCTGCTTGACCACCATCTTGCGTTGCTTCACCACCTCGTTCTTCAGGGACTCGATCTTTTCGCTGTACCTGGCTTTCAGGTCCTTGAGAGCATCTCTCCGATCCAACATATCTCCTTGCATCTCTTGGATCTCTTCCTGGGCTGTATCCAGCCTCTCAAGCAACTCTTGCTTCTCGTCCTGCAGTGTCGACACTCGATCTTCAAGCTCTTGCAATTGTGCCTTCGCCATTTGTAGATACTCGGCATCCTGGTCAACTGCTCGCGTGTGTTGCTGGCGGGAAGATGATAGATTGGAGTGTCCATCGCGCGTTCGTTTCGACACGGAACCGTTCTCAGCCGGCTGGGAACCTCGACTTTGAAGTTGATGTCGAAGCTGTTGCTGGATCTTCTCAGAGGCCACCAGATCATTTTGTAATTGGTCCACCTGATGACGCAATTCGTCATGGTACAGACACCCTTGCCTCAGCTCTCGGATCCGCTCTTGAAGTCTGGAATAAATGTATCGAATCGACCCGTCCATAGTGCTGTCGTTGTCATTGGTGAGCTGATCGACCTGACCTTCATCATGATCTTCCATCTCCATATCGGTCAATAACTTTTCTAACAACTGACGTTCCTTGACTTGGCGTTGGTCCAGCTCTCGGATTAGTTCCTGGTCCCTGTGTCCCAGGTGAACCTCCAAGTCTCCGGCCCTCGTTTGCGCTACTTCCTCGCGGCGAGTCGCCTCTTGCAGATTACTCTGTAGCTTCGAGCAATCACTCTCCAAGGCTTGTATCTCTTGCTCAAAATCCGCGACAACATTCTCAACCTGCTTCCGCGCCAAATCGAGCTCTTGCTCTAATCCCCGAATCTGATTTTCCTGTTCTTCGACCCTGGTCTGCAAATGTTGGATGGTGGATGCAGCTGTATTGGACGAAGAGTTGGATTGAGACAACTGCGCTGTGCGCTTACTGAGCTCTTGTTTGAGTTGAAGAATCTCGTTCTGGTGCTGATGGTTTTTCTCTTCCAACTTGAGTGTGGTCTCTCTCAGATCGTTCTTTTGTCGTTCCTGCATTTCTTGAAGCAACGTTTGGATTTCATCTGCTTCCCCTTGACGACGATCCAACTCTCTCTGGTATTCCTGTATCCTGCCTCCGAGTTCCTGTATTTCATCGTTCTTATCCTGCAGCTCATCGTCTTTCTCGTGGAGGGTGTGCACCAGCTCTTGAATCTGGGTTTTGAAGAGTGTGTGTGCTTCCTCTTCCTCTCGAGCTTGAAGATCCTGCTCTAGTGCAAGTCTCCTCTCCAGCTCTTTGGTTTGGTTATCCAGGTGCTTGATTTGATTCTGATACTCTTTGGTTTGGTTTCCATGCTCAGAGAATGATGCTTGAGCCTTGTTGACCTGACGTCGCAGTTGGTCCTCAAGGTCCTGAATCTGGCGATTAAGTGCCGATACTTCCAAGGTGAGTTTCCGGGTCTTGGACTGATTTTCTACGCCTTGTTGGACAGCCTCATCCAACTCTTTCTCCTTGTCCGTCAATGCCTCTGCCATGGCAAACTGGACATCCTTGTGCTTGCCTTTTTCCTGATCAAGGTGGTTTTTCCATTCCTGCTCGAGTTCAAGCAGCTCCTCCAACCTTTGAGACATGTTCTGTATCCGAGAATCCTTCTTCCGGTTAGCCATTCGTTCACTTTCCAGACTTGCCTCTAAGCGCGCCCTGTCTTCCCTCCATTGGGCTCTCTCCTTTTCTCGCCCCTCGTCGTTCTCGATGTATGTGTTCTCATCCTCCTCTACTTCTTTTCCGCTTCCCTCTAGTCCGTTCGCCAACAAGTCGACGATTGCCTGAAGGAGAGAACCAGATTGCTTCGTCGACCCGTTCCCGCCTACACTGTACGGTTCCCTTTCTTCATGGTAGTCCTTCAGTCCGCGGATCTTCTGTGACCGAATGATATCATTTAGTTTCAGTAACCGCTGGTTGTTGTCCACTACGGTTTGGATGTGCCGATCTGATCCTGCCTCACGCATTCGGACCCATTCCCGAATTGCCCTCAATTGACCAGCTTCGGCAGAGTTATCGACCTTTGAAAGCTGACGACCTGAATCAACAGACACCTCCAGTGACGATGGTAACGGGGGGCGTCGCCGTGAATCAGAGGAAGAGTCCAGTCGTGACAGATCTCGTTGTGCGTGCTTCCCTAAAGATGAAGCCAACGATGACGATGACGACGATTGACCTTTCCCTGCACTCTTCTTAGTGTTGCGGCTCTTGCGTGGCTTCGAGCCGGTTCTCGTTGGTGATACAGTGCGTGAGGTCGAGGCGCTACCGCTTGACGAGACCGACTCCCTTCGTGACAATTGACTTGGTTTCTCCGCGGCTCGCTTCCCTTTCCTCTTGTCACTCGCCTCGATGCTGGCGCTGGATGACTTGGACGACAGAGTGAACGAAACCGATGACTGTTCAGATGGTCCATGCAAGTCTCGCTGGATATCCATTTGACGCCTTCGAAGCTCTTGGTCCATCATTCGATGAGTCCTTGACATGATCGAATTGGGATCCTCACTGGCGCGCATGTTAAGTGTCGATATCGTCGCTGATGGAGTTGATTTTAGATCCTTAGATTTCCGAACCCCTGCATCTTTACCCTCAGAGTACGCACGAGAGGAATTTTGGCTGCTGCTAGACTGCAACTCCGATTCTTCTGCAACGGTTGCCGCTCTACATTGTGATGATGGTGATGGTAGTGCTGGCGATGACGAAGATATTCCGTGTGATGTAGATCCATGCTGAGTTCCACGTTGACTGCGAGGTGCATCTGTAATGGATTTTTAAAGTGTCACAAGCTGTCAACACCAAATACACACGCCTTTTGAGCACAAGTGTCGTGTTGCGTAGGGTGCTCACCTCTCGTTTCGTCCCCAGCGCTAGAGAACGACTGGTACTGATGAGCACTCGGCGAAGAGGTCAGTTTGTGACTTTCGAGCTGATCCTCAGAGCTGGTCCTCAGTGGATCCCTTCGTGACCTGCCCGGCAGAGACTTGCTCGGCTGATGAGAGGGCCCTGGGACAGCGCTCCTTGTCTGTAACATTGTGCAACTGTCCGATCTCAGCCCCGTGTTGTTTTTGACGAAGCCAGGCAGGGTGATGAAAGGGTTAGGATGAAGAGAACGTGAAGAATGAGAGCAGTGGGACAAGGAGGAGAAAGGAAGAAGAACAAAAAAAAAGAGAGAGCGGACACACAAATGGTGCCACATATGATGCATGAAATTGTTGGAACATGGGGCCACACATGCCCATGTGGTTATTACGTTCAGTCCTTTCCCAAACAAACTATAGAATGCTATCCATTTTCGTGAAAACGTTCAAAACTGCTGCAATGACCTCCATCTGCAGATCCTTCCCGCCCAGTTCATGCTTGCTGGCGCTCGATCCAAACGGAAATACACTGTAGTCATTCAACAACTCGTCCACCTTGCTATAAGCGCGCTCCCGCATCTCGTGATTGAGATACATCAACGCGTTCTCGAGCACATTCGCTGCGTAGGCCGCACATACCATCGCCACCGTCCTCAATTGCTGGTACGCAATCGGCGAGTTTTGTTCTGCCAGAGAAGGTGACGATCCTGTCGCACGGGTCACCAATGTGGTGCATGCTCGTTTGATCACTTCCTCTTTGACTGCAGGGTCACTCACGGGGTGAGTCGCCATGTCAAAGATCAAAAAGTTGCGTTTCTCTGTCCTGAGCACGCCCTTATCCACGAGTCCCTTTGCCAATCGCTCACGAACTTGCTTTAGTTGAAACCCGATCCTCATTACATTCCAAGTCTCACCTAGAATCCCAATGTCAGATAACACAAAACTCGTTGACTTTAGCATCCATTGACGTCTCGCACAGGAAACTAGGGGAGGGGGACGTGAAAATGGAGGGAGGGAGGAGTAAAGCATGTTCAGTTTCTCTTACCACTCATGAGATCAATCCATTGGCCAACACTCATTCTCTCTTGGGTGGATGAGATCATTTTCAAAGCTTCATCCAAAAGGACCTCTCCGGTCAGCTTCTCGCTCACAACCTCAATATATCGATCTGCGAGGGGGTATTTGCGTCGATTGGGGTCCTTGACCATGGCAATGCGATGTCGAAAGGCGAGCTCCATCAAAATGCAGCCTCGAAGGGTATACGAGATGTTATCGTTCCAAAATGAGAGATAGCCCTAGATGGAGTGACGGATATAAAGCGGATCAGTACGTCGAGTACCGATCTCATGAGCAATCATGATGCCCAGCCCTTTCACTCCTTTTCTCCCCTATTGTGATATCAAATCACACCACTATGAATAGGAGAAGGAACCAAAGCACCAGAATTATGACAAAGTGGTTGACAAGACAAACAAGAAGGCTCAACGGGTGCTGCCTCCGCGTGGTTGGCGCCCATGAATACAACGGCTAAAAATAAAGCCAAGTTGTCGACATGAGAATATTCTCCTGAGGCTCCTGCCTCTCTCTTGAGTACTGAACGTCCTGTCGAGCAGCGCTTCAATTGAAGGATAGGTTGCAGGTGAAAGGATAAAGAAAGCGTGATACCACCCGAGTCGAGAATGGTTCATGCCAGTCGTGATAACCACAATGTCAACGGCTCCTCCCTTGGCAAAACGATGTTGTACAACACCATCAAAACGAGTGTGGAGAAAGGCTGTACCTGTTTGTCCTTGAGGCCCAAAAGTAGGATCTCCTCCATCAACGTCAGCTTTGGTTGAGTCTTATTCTCGTCCTCCATCTGCACATCTCTTGGGTCGGAAGCGATCTTTCCATCTGTACTATTGCGGCGGTTGCCTCCTGGGAGTGGTCCTGATGATGAGCTATTATTGGCAGAGTCGGAAGCTCCAGCTCCACGACGCCTTGAAAGTCCTCCAGTTGATGCCATGGTTGCGTGAGAATCGAAGTTGTGAAGGCAGGAAAGGAGGAGAAAGAAGGAAAAGAACAAGGCAATGGGATGAGAGGTGGAGGCAAAGGACAGGAACAAAGTGAGGCCTGTACGATGTGAGCCGCACAAACAGCTCATCCGACAACTGATACGTCATTGAATCGACCGGCGGCGTGGGTCGGTCAAAGTGCACCGTGCGCGCAACTGAGCTCCTCTTCTTTTCTGCCAACTGATCTCGAGACCGCCTTCCTTCCTTCAGCAACTCGACCATCATCGGCACTCCGATCTTGCCTGGTGCTGTCTTTGTCTTGGGCTGAAGGACGAGGAGCGGGTTAAGGTTACTTGACCTCCAACTTTATTCTGCAGTGGCAACGGCATACCTCTTTCAAGTATACAACAGTCGACCGTCGGCTTACCTGCACAGAGGGAGCAAGGCTAAGGGGTGACAACCTTGGTGAGGGAATCCTACGCAAACTGGCCTTGGTCTGTTTTATCACCGATCCAACAGCAACTCCACAGGGGCTATAAACTTACTGGAAGAACCTACCTCATGGATGGAAACCCTCCACGGACATTCAGCAAGACGAGTGTTGGTTGCTCGCGTGTCAAGAATGAATGAACTGAGAGCCGAATTCGACCCTTTGTGAATCAAGGTGGGACAGATCCCACTACTGTAGAGTGGCAGCCAAGCACACCCATCTCCAATGAAACGTGAAGGAAGAAAGGATAAGAGGCTAGTATGTTGGTGGGCGCAACGCGAAGGATCTTTGTTCGGCTCATTCGCTACGCCTTCCGGAGGAAAGTCACCTTTCAGTATTTCTCAGGACAGCGAAGAACGCCCAACCATCCCGTTCCATCATTGACTCGACTTAAATCCGGTTTGGTTCGACTTTGGGGTTACATCCAAACCTGATTTCACTCATCTTGCATGATCAAGAACACACACCTTAAATCCAATAAGCATCATTCGCTCAGCTGTGGAAACTCTTCGATTCTTGCTTGCAAAAAAACCGGGCTAAGGATCCGTCCCCACACTAAGGTCTGGATTTTGAGTGTGGGAATTGCACCATGGATGTCTCGACTCTTTTCATTGTACAACATTGAACTGGACTTGATGATCCATTTTAAACACGCACGGCGTAATTGCTCGTAAGCATCACAGGCTTCCTTCATCACACCATTCTCTCTCTCCTCTCTTCACACTTGTCCTCAGCCTAAACACACATGAAGTTTTACGATGTACCTTCCTCTACCCCCATCCCTTTTTCCCCTCGGGACATCATGTTTGCATCAACTCGGGGCACGATCTAAAATAGTTCACTGCGAGGAAGCGTCCAAACAGGTCTGTCCATGTTTAGACGCATGAACGATCATACACACGGAGGGTCAAACTCGAGGCTTCTCGCTTATCCCAGATAAGCTCTTCCAATATGATGTTACACGCGTTCCATGCAAAAGAGGGGGCGGAACTCAGCTTTTCTCCGTCGGACAAAGAAGTGCGGAGCTTCCCGTTGGATGATGTGGTTCGGTTTCTGCTGACCCCCAATAGAAGGCCCCCATTGCTGAATTGTACTCAGTGGTCATAGAGGGGCTAACTGACCATCATTGTGAATCCTTAAACCACTGACGGGGCTCAGGCGGGATGTTGTCAAGAAATCTAACTGCGGAAGCAACACCTTCCCGTCAACCTAATATTCAGTGTCTCGATGCAAGTCATGTTACAACGTCGTTCTGGAGAAATCGGAGGATGGGAATGGAGGGGGGGAGTTCCACTGACAAAGTTTGACTGGAATCGACATCACATCGTTGTGCGGTGCAGTTCTATGCTCTTCGCCATACTGGATTTACCTACAAAGTATATATCTTGGGAGCAGGGCAAAAATAGAGGTTCCTAGGCCAACTTTCCACGTCATGACACACCACACACCTAATCATGGGTCTCAAGGTTAAAGCAGGGACCCTTCCATCCTCATCATCATGGTCACCATCATGACCCTATAGAACAAGGTACATTACTACGAGCTGAGAGCTGTTATCTTGCAAATGATCAATCATGTCATTGAACATACAATCTGTCATTCCTGTACACGTACTTGATTAAATTCTCTTCAGCAACAACGTATGGCTCTTCCACAAGGAGCAACACCGTACACGTGTACGTGTCAGGGCCGATCAGCACCCCTCGTGCCTGGGTTATCAAGTGCAACACAGCAATCAGTTCCGAGACCCAGTATGCTGAACTTTACACTTTGTCAGGGTACCACGGGTCATGGTCAATCCGCGATTGCGAGCTAATAACCGATATCTTGTACACAAGATGACTCTAGCAATCACCTCATAGAGCAGGGTAACTGTCGCCTGAACCGCGCAGATTAGGATCCGGTAGATCAAGATATCAGAGTCGACATGGTTCAATGGTCGTCAACAACCTTGTCAACAACCTCGACAACGGAGCAATTGTGTCCACATTAAGGCTGCGCGCTGCGTAAATCGAGCGGGAAGCAAGTCTCTTTGTCGGCGCTGGCAATGGACAGGATAAAAAGGTATTCGACACTTTGACGGCGGGTATGTTTTGGACACGAGTATTGGCCACCATCAACATCACCAACTTGTTTATGGTCTACTTTGTGAAAGTAGGGGGAAGGACTCGTCCGAACCGGCCATTACTGCGTACAATGCGGCGATAGCTTTGAAATCTCCTCCATGGGTATCATCCTTCCATCTATCTGGTCTTCAATTGACCATGCAATCCCAGTGAAGGTTCCTCCTGGGTTCAAGACTGGATCAATTAGTCATCGCCGGTCCGACGGACTTGATAATCAAACTCGCCGTTCTCAGTCCACGTCAACACTTGTCTTTTTTCTTCAAGGAGGACAGTGTTTATCTTCTGAGTACAGCCCATGAGATCGTCAGGGTCGAGGGCACTGAAATAACAACCCCTATGTCGCGCGTGCCTCGGGCCTTGAATGATGAAATGTCTGCAAATGGGATATTGAAGGAAGGGGGTCTACACGTACAAACTCTTTAACCTTGTTTTGCCAACCATCGTCAACAAGAGTCGAGGTATCAGGACCAAGAGAAAAAGAGAGAGAAGGAGAGGGGAGCCGCGTGTAAAAAGGAATAGAACGCGAGATGGAATGCAATGGTGCCCGCTTAAGCTGCGCTGCGCGACGACAGGTATTTTAACAACAACACCAAAGAAGACCCACATGGTTGTTAAGCCCAATTTGAGCTTCGTTGAGAACTTTTTCCCACCCTGTATCTTTGCCCGTTTAAGCGCGCAAGGGCGTTGGCCAATTGAGCTTCGAAAGTACAATAGGCAAGGTTCAATTGCCTTGGCAATACCTACTAGACTGTCGGTATACACCAGGCACAAAGTTCTCTGACCATTCCAGAAACCAATTCATCCGTAATCGATACGCACATGTCATATATTAGTAGTATCTAAGAAAGAAAAGAAAAAAAAAATGCGTGTGTGGCAGGGTGAGGCTGCCGTCTTGACGATCAATGAGTGAGAATAAACATTGGACCCTTCTTTCTCTCCCCTCATCCCAACCAATGGGCAAAGTGTTGAACACAGCCCTGCCCGGCCGGAAAGCCGTAACTAAGGTTGTTCCTCGCTTCTGAAGTTCCGGACTTCCGTCAAGGACAAAGGAGGGAGAAATACGAATTCAGGTTATTTCACCTTTATAACGACCTCAACAGCCGTGGGCTTTCTTGAAGAAGGTTCTCCAAATATTTCATCCGAACTGCCGCCAAGAGCAATCGATCTCCTCCGAGTTGCTTCTTCTAGGTAAAAGAGGTGTCAGGTATATACAGTCGTGAAGGAGAAAGCGTGGACTCTCTACCCACCAGCCTTTTTATCCGTTTGATGAATAAGATTGAACCCATCTGTTTGTCTGTGTGTTCGATGTCCGTCCGGAGAACGGACGGATCGGAAAAAACTAAGTGTTACAGATAAGTGGGCTTTGCTGCAATGGAACCCTGGCTCAACAGCAAGCCGACCTTATTTTTGTCATCCTGTCTGGATCGACCAGGGACGTGGTCAAGCCTTGAGTCTAGAGTGCTTCCTTTAGAAAGCCAAGAAGGAGAGAGAAGAGGAGAGGGAGAGGTGGGAGAGAAAGCTCAATGAGTCGAGATTCTGTGTCTTGCGATATGTTTAGAAGAGCACAGCCATCGTTCATGCTAGGATCACACTTTCAACGTGGAAGCGAACACTCATAGAGGTCGCGATCTGTGGTCGACTTTGTTGTACTCTTACTACTTGCTACAGGTGAAAGGACCATCGTCGGTTTCTCTCTTCGCGATCATCTGAACTGGGTAAGCAAGGGATCAGGGGCCAAGGACCTGTATGATGACATGACCCGTCTGCTCATTTGGTGAACGACCATGTGCTGTGCCATACATCCTATGCCCCAGGATCAAGGACGGGTCTCTCATCCGTAATCCTGGACTATAATCTACGTCGTGGGTCCTGTACCTAGGATTGCTCCCATTGCTACATGTCTTCATATACACCCTCAATGGAAGGTTAGAGCTTGCTCTCGTTTTCGTAGTTCGCTCATGAAGTCACCTTTGTTCAAAAATATCGTAAAGGTAAAGCTCCTTGCGTCTGTTGGAGCTCCAACCTGCGATCCGGCAGCTAGGCACTATGGAGATCACTACATATGTACACACTTTCTGAGCAATTCATCCCTTATCGCTGTCGGGGATGATGTAAAAAAAACCACTCATGATCCATGGACAAGTGAGAGGGAAAGGAATGGCTACCGCAGAAGATAAAAGTAAGGTTATTGCTCTGTGGATGCACTTGTGGAGACCTTGAAACGCTAATGAAGAACCTCGCTTGCTTTTGGTTCTCCTTTAGCCGTTTGTGTACCCTCTTTCATGGCCCTGTTCGTCCTTTGATCAATCGTGGTGTCAATGACCTCTCCTCCCTCCCCCTTCTGGTGGTGTTACCACTGTTTGGTTTTCCACAGGAGAAGCTGTCTCCGACATCATTTCTTTCTCTTCTTGCCTTGGCAGATTTGTTTTTATTTTCCGCTGACGACCTCAATTGTTCCATGGGGAGGTGGTGTGTATGAGTCGTGAGGAGACACGCAAGCTGAACACCGCCTGGAAGATCCAGTAGTTGGGCAATTGAAGTGAAGAGAGAGAGAGAGGGCTGTTGGAGGTGGCAGTGGCAGATCACAGACAAACAGTTGTGTGCGATATCTGACAACAGGAAGAACTTGCAAGTCTCACGCCTGCGCATTGCGCCCGTTTACACTATCGCAAGAGTCTATGGCTGTGAGGGCTCCCCACACTTTAAAAGCAATGAATGAAGAGAGAGAGAAGGAAGGGGAGAACGGGATAATACAACGCCGAGAGGTTCGCAACAGCTTCAGTCAGACCAGCAGACGGCGAGAACGAGTGTCTACGGTCGACGGAGCGAAAAGGTCGAGGTCAGAGTCTAGAGGCCATGGTAGACCCAATTTTACGGCAACACTCGTTCCCAAGAACAGTTTTGTTCATTGAATGTAATAGAATTCAATCTCGTTGTACGTCTTTTTTGGCCTCATGTGCCTCCCGATTCAATTGAAATAAACTTTTGGAACGCCAGAATCGGTATAAATATGTGGACAATCTCTCGCTCTCTCTTTCTTCCTCACCGCACCACTCCTCTTTTCACTCTCTCGCTCTCTTCACTCACACCTTTGCTCGCTCCCTATCGCACTCACATCCACATCCCCACATCCACATTCACAACAACACACGCTCGCTTCCCTGTGCTCCCGGCCTATCCTTCTTTCTCTCTCCATCTCTCTCTCTCACTTTGGTTGATCCCCGCAGGTCCAAAGAAAGGCTTTCCCTCTCTCCCCCCCCTTTGACAAATACCAAAAGACCAAACCGAAACGGCGACAATCCCCACTGCAACACACACTTCTTCACTTGTGCAGTATCCGCATCCTGGCGTTTGATCCGAGTAACCATCACCACACACAGCCCCCACCTACAATGGACAACTCCATGGAGACCTACTTTGGTCTCATCAAGAACACACACGATGCTCTCATCGTCTTTGAAGGCAAGTTCAAAAAAGCTTTGTAGCCAGACACGGCCTTTGCAGATCGGCCAGAGGGGTCCCCGCCTAGCGCAGGGCTTTTCCTGCTTAGGAAGAGCCTGATGTGAGTGGAGGGGCAAGCTTGATTTTTTTTTTTCCTTCTGATGGGCAATGCTTTTGCATGGTCCCTGATGGAAATAACCTGTGGGCACAAGCCCACCCAACACTCTAAATCACATCCGGTCTAGCCCTGCCTAGCCCGACCTCTCTCCCTCCTCGTATCTCCCACCTTGCCACTGTTCCATTCTGCGCCCCCCCTCATGTTCACACTAAAAACGACCCTCAAACGCTAACATAAGCTTCTTCCATGACACAGCCTGTCGCCTCGCCCTTCTTACTCGCGTGCATCGCCGACTTTCCGATATTGAGCGCCAAGGTGTCCGCTCAGGCTCCGTATACTGCTTTGATGAGCGTGAGGCTGGAATGAGACGCTGGACAGATGGCAAGAGCTGGAGTCCAAGTCGTGTCACCGGAAGCTTCTTGACCTACCGCGAACTGGATGATTCTCAAGGCAACCACACTGGCAAGAATGCCTATCGTGACAAGGGCCTTTACAAGCAATCCTTTAGCAT
>Ga0247824_10001337_pt1 | contig 13378 bp, 24 predicted proteins | sample 13C_PalmiticAcid_FD_194412 | JGI IMG/M metagenome (GOLD analysis project Ga0247824, IMG submission 194412) | Soil microbial communities from agricultural site in Penn Yan, New York, United States - 13C_PalmiticAcid_Day48 | ecosystem: Environmental > Terrestrial > Soil > Agricultural land...
GCTTGGGGTTGGTGGTGTACCAGCAGTGGCGCTGCTCCACGAGCGTTTCGCCGTCCCACTTCGAGGCCATGAACAGCACCCGCTCGGCGCCAGACACCAAGCACTGCTGCTCCATCTGCACCTGGTAGTGCAGCGGCAGGTCGGCGCCGGTGCAGCCGGCCACCATGATGGCCCGCAGGTCGTCGTTCAAACTCTTGTGCTCGAACGCCGTGTCGGCCAGCATGTTCAGGCCGTCGAACGAGGCGGAATACTTGCCCTCAGAGCCGACGATCGGGTAAAGCTCTTCGCCGACGATGTCCTCGGCGACCGGGCGGGCGAGCGCCTCGTAGCGGTGGCCATCGTCGAAGATGCGCTGGGTCGTCGCGCCGATCTCGGGCGCGACACCGGTGGCGAGTTCTCGGATCAGCTCGCCGCGCTTCTTGTAGGGCGACAAGCCCATCATTGCGGGCGCGTCGCTGGCGTTCAGGTGCTCGCGGCGGTACGCGTGCCAGGCATCGCTTCCCTGAGAAAGTTGGTGGGTCTGCATGCTCACTCCGTGGGGTTGGGCTTGTTGGTCGAGGCGGCGGGTGACGCCTCGATGACGTTGGCCTTGCGGATCTCCGCCTTCTGGGCGTCCGTGAGGGGCTGCTTGCTCTCGACGAATGCGATGATTTCGTCCGCGGTTTTCTTGCCTGCGGCGATGGCTTTCGACCACGCGGGAAGGTTGGCGATGAACTTGTCGGCGGGGTAGTGCGCGACGGCCGGCGGCGGGGCAGGGGGCCGCGGCGCTGCGACGACATCCGCGGCGTCTGCGTGTGACTTGCCTTCCATCTCCTCGGCGGTGGGCTGGCTGCCGACCTCAGGGAATGCGCGCCGGAGTGCCTGCGCCTCTGCACACTTCGACAGCTGGCCGCGCGAACGCTTCTTCCACATCGCGTTCGGTGCGCTGGTGTCCTTCGCCGCCGTCGCGTAGTTCTCGATCCAGAACTCCGTGGCCGTGAACGGGCAGCGCAGACCGCCCTTCAGGCGATACACGGTCACCTTGCACCACTCCGGCACGTTGACCACAGTGCCGTCCAGATCGAACTGCACCATCGGCCCGAACTCAGGCTCATCGGTTCCGGCGTGTTCGCCAGTCCTGGCCGCCTGCGTGCGGTAGAGGCCGATACCGGGCATGACGACGTCACGCATGCACTTGGCGTTCTTGTCCCACATGGGCACGATGTGAACGGGCTTCTGCATCGGATCGAGCGACGTCGCCGTGCAGTAGCCCAGGACCATGCGGATGGAGTCATCACGCGCGCCCGGGTAGAGGCTGTCGCCCAGCACCTTCAGCAAGTCGCTCTCTGGCATCGCCAGAGCTGCTACCTCGTGTTTCGCAATCGCGTTCATCTCTCTCTCCGGTTGTTGGGTGGGGCTGCGCCAGTCGCTCTGCCAGGCTTTCGCCACTTCGGTCTGGGCCGTCACGCCGCTTGGACTGGAACTCCGTCAGGCTTGCGCCTTCGCGGCCCCGTTGCTCGTTACGCCGCCGGCTCGGCCGGGTACTTCTTGAAGGGCAGCGGCTTGATGTGCATGCCGAAGTACGTGCCGATCGAAGGCTTGCATTCCGCGCCGAGGTCGCCGGCCAGGAAGGCGGCGTGCGTCTCGGGGCTGACGTCGGCGTAGTGGTAGATCGCGCCGGCGCCACGGGCGAAGCTGACGGCCAGCGTCTTCGACTCCGGGTCGTAGCCGATCGCGCCGACTTGGTTGGACTCCACCGGAGTGAGGGCGATGGGATTGCGCGACTCGGTCTCGAAGGCCTGCGCGGGGGTGAAGGTCTTGGCCATGTGATCTCCTTGAAGTGTTGAGGGAATTTCAGCGCGCGGCGTTGCGCAGCCAGTACCGCACCCGAGGTGCGCGCAGCGATTCGATGTGGCGGATGCGGTTGTTGATCTGCTGGCGGACGTTGGCGGCCCAGGTGTCGGTGGACGAGCCGTCAACCGAGCGGTCGATCAGCTCCTGTTCGTCGAGGTCAACCTGCCATTGCAGGATGGCGGCGTACGCCACGCGGAGAAGCCAGCCCATCACCGCACCACCACCGGAGTGAAGATCGCGGTGGCCGCAGCAGCAGCGACAGCGCCAACTGCAACAGCGCCACACAGCAAGTTGCCCCACGGCAGTTCGCCGTCAATCAGCCGTTCAAACCAGGCGCGCATTGCGGGCCTCCTGCACTTCGTTCCAGATGACCTTGTCGGGGTCGATGAGCTTCTGTTCGCGTTCGGCACGCTGTACGAGTACCTCGTTGCGCTTGACCACTGAGTGGTCGTCGCTGAACTGGTAGGCCCAGTCGATGCGCGCGAGCAACTTCCGGTAGTCGGCAAGCCGTTCGGCGAGCTTCGCGGCGGCCACGGCGGACATGGTTTCGGCGGTTTCCATCACAGCCCCTTCTCGATTGCGAGGTGGAGGAAAACGCCGCCCTTTGCCGGGGTTGCCGACATGCGGACTGCGACCTCCTTGGGCAGAGCCAGCACCGCATGCGGCATCAGCACCACGCGCACCTTGCCGACGCCGTGGACCATCTCGTACCCGGTGGCGAGGGCGGCAGTCGCGCCGACGCTCAGCGGCCCCCAGACCTTCCAATCGCGGTTCACGCCCGCATAGACGGTCAGGTGCTCATAGCTGTTGTTGAACGCACCGGCGACCGGCCGCGCGCTGAACCCGAAGAGGTCCACCGGCGTGTGCATGTAGTACGCGCCGAAGTTCTTGTTGTTGAACTTCTCGGCCGTGTCTTCGCCGCCCTCATGTGTCACGGCGTGCGTCTCGTTGCCGTGCTGGCTGTAGAGGTGCAGGCCGATCGCCTGGGCGCGGGCCTTCTCGGGCACGAGCGCGCTGATCGCGGCCATGACCACCAGCAGGGCGGACACCCATCCGATGATGGTCTTGATGACCTTCTCGGTCGACAGCGGCGGCGAGGGCTTGTCAAAGCCGCGGCCCTGCTTGCACCGCCACTCGTGATCCACGTGGCGCGGCGCAGGCTTGTCACTGGCGTGGCGCAGGTGAACCATGCTCAGGCCCATGTCGTCGGCGATCCACGTTTCCAGGTCGGCGCCTGATCCGCTGCGTTGTTCGAGCATCATCACCAGTGCCCTCCATCGGGATAGTCGGAGTCGTCGTAGCGACGTTCGTCGCGCTTGTCCTCGGGCGTCTTGTCTCGGGTGAGCCAGAAGCCCAGGCCGAGGATCGCGAGCGCGAGCAAGATGGCATCGAGTTCGCTCATGCCGGCCTCACGATGAAGCTGCGGACTTGGCCCGGGTAGCGGCCGCGGGCCTCGATGCCAGCCTCGTCGCGCGCCGTGTGGGGCAGGGCGAAGAACTGGAACCGGACTTCGACACCTCGATGGGTCGTGACCCAGACGGTGTGCTTGATCGGGGTCGGCGGCGCGATGCGCGGGGCGCCGAGGGCAGGGCGCTCCCACTCTCCGTCGATGTGCATCACGGTGGGCAGCGGGCCGCCGCGCACGATGTTGTCGAGGTCCGCGAGGACGATGTCAGCGTGGCTCATGCGACCTCCACGTTCTTGCCGTTGGCCTTGGCGATGGCGACGCGGGCGCGGTGCATGTCTTCGCCGGCTTTGCCGCGGCCGCAGATGTTCGGATACGCGTAGTAGACGTACTCCAGTGACTGCAGCGCTTCGCGCAGCGCAAAGAGCAGGTCGGAGGCGATCTCGTCGCGGCCCTCGAATGCGCTGAACTCATGCGCCGGCGCGTGTTGGTTGTGAATGTGGATCTCGCGGCAACCGTTCCCCTCGGGGATCACGATGGGCGCGTCGAGCGCGATGGTGACCATCAGGCCGCGTTCGCCGTCGACGGTGAGGCCGCGCACAACGCCTGTCACGCGCTTGCCGTCGTAGTCCTGGTGCCGAACGCGCTGGCCAATGCGGAACGACATGTCGACGCCGGCGTTCACAGCGTTTCTCCGGCCTTGACTTGCACGCCATACGCACGCTTCGCAGCGACGGACTTCTTGGTCTTGCGGCGGGCCTCTTGGAGGCGCACCTGCGCGAGGTCACGGTCGAACTTGGCAGCCTGGAAGCTGAAGACCTTGGCCGAGGGCCGAAGGGGAATCACGGTGTTCATCTGCTCTCTCCTGCATTCGTTGATGCGTTGAGAGAAATGTAGCCGTTGCTACTGAACATCGCAAGTAGCAAGGGCTACCGATTGCTACTTCACAGGACTTTATTTTGTAACAGCGGCGGCCGCTACTGCACTGCTACCTGTTTTGGCTACTGGCAAGGGAATGCCGCGAGAAGTTGCGCGCAACCGTTGGCACAATGAAAAACGCCGCCCGAAGGCGGCAGCAGATGACGGTGTCCCACATCCCGTGGGACACCGTAGGCACAAAGAGAAACGCCACCCGGAGGTGGCGTCATCTACGCGGGGCGACCGTCGCAGTCAAAGCGTAACCAACCTTGATTCACAGGTGTAAACACGTCAGAATGAGTGCAAATGGGTTGCGACTACGCGGCCGGCGTCGGGCTCCTGGGACTACCTAGGGGCCCTTCTGCTTTATGGGAAGACCTTGAACCCATTCCCGGTGATCGTGGCACCGCCAATGCCCTTGAACATCTTGTGGCAAAGCGCGTCCCAGGCGCGATTTTGTTGCCCGGGGCGCAGCACCTTTAGACCGACAGGTCGAGCCGTCAGGTCGGCCAGCTGCAGACCCTCAGAATTCGTCTTCTTGTCAGCGATGACAATCTCGAACGGGTAGGCTGGCTTGCCCGCAGCCGAAGCTGAGCAGACCCGCCTGAACTCAAGTTCTAACGCAGCGTCTTCTTTGGCTCCGCGAGCCTCGCACACGACACACGTGGTCAAGGTCTGCTGGTTGTTCATGAGCATGAACTTGTACAAGCGCTCCAGCCCATACTGCATTGCCAGGTAGTAGGGGTGCGCCGGGGAAACGTATTTCCCTTTGAGCTTGACCTTGTCTATGACCACGGCCACGAGGGTCATGGCAGAACCTTCGATGATGTCGGTCAACTTGTTCAAGAACACCTCCCGGGCGTCCTGATTCAACATCGAGAATGCCCCGCGCCTGCGGCGAATGTCGCTTTCGTGGAGCACGACCGTGTCATGCCCGAACGTCTCGAACTTCAGCGACCGGATTTGGGGGCAGACAACGTGGGTGTAGTCGCTGATCCTGAAGATGCAGAACGACAGGACGAACACCGGCCAATCTTGATCTATGGACGAGAGGCTGTGATCTCCGCTCTCGTCGACGAACACCACGAAGTCGCTTTTGCTCATCTACGTCATTGTTCCTTTACCGCGGCATCTTCGCCAGCGGGTCGCGGGTGAGCTGGATCTTCGACTCGAAGGTGCTGCCAATGCGATAGACCTGGTTCACCCCCGGGGCGAGCGTCACCTCTACGATGTCGCGGAAGTCTCGCTCAGGCGGGTCACGGTCCATGTCGATGCGGAACTGACGTTGGCCGGGCTCGACGGCGAGGACGACGAACTCTGCCTTGTCAATCTTCGCGACGACTTCACCGTCTATCGAGATGCGCCAGAAGTGGGGGTGAGTGCCGCCTGCGTCCCGCACGAACGCGATGCGCGCGGGCGAGCGCGACTGGACGGCAGGCGAGGCAAGGATGCGTTCCGCGGGCACGGCCCGAAGTTCGTCGTCCCGAGCCGGCGCAGACTCGCAACCGGCTTGGACGAGTAGGCATGCCGCTACGGCCGCGATGCTGAAGCCTTTCATGTTTCGCCCTGACGATGTTTTCTCAAGCAACGGTCGAACGCATCCACCTCGGCGGACGTATTGAGCAGCGCACCACTCTTCGCCTCAAGAAGCGCCACGCGCCCGTCATCGAAGATGTCGGCGCTGACCAGAAGAAGTCTCCCACCCGTCGACGTCTCGACTCGTGTCAGGTTCTCGCGCCGTTGCTGTCGGGCTGAGACGTCAGCCAGTTGGTGCGCGGCGTCGAATCCGTCCATAACGCAGGTCGTGAACCCCGGGACCGCTGCCTCAGGGATCCTGCCCGTCCGGAGGGTGGTGAAATCCTCCGGATTCATGCGAGAGGCGCTGGCGCATCCTGTCAAGGTGATTGCCGCTGCCAGCAGCGCAAGGTAGTTCATCGCCTCCCTCCCTATCGTGTTGTGTCCTCGAAGTCGCCGCCGCGGATGATGTCTCGCAGCTCGTCGTCGAGTGACAGCAGTCCGGAGCGCACACCATGCGGGTCATCCACACACTCTCCGCACACGCCAGTGAAGAATCGACGTTGAGGCATCAGCGCTGTGAAAGCGATGCCCAGCACTTCGCCGCGGCGGATTCGTCGCAGCAGTTCCTCGGCGCACTCCTCGGCATCCCGCGAGATCGACTGCCCAACCAGCGTGAGGTGCTTCATGCCGACCTCCGCTTCGACGTCCCCGGCTTCTTCGCGGTGGCGCCCATGTTCTGGCTCTTCACGTAGCGACTCGCCGGCGCTGATTTCGCCGACGGTGGCGCCGGGGGAGGGTGCGTCGACGGTACAGCCGTGGCGTCCACTCCACTGTCCGCTTGTTGATCTGGCAACTCAGCCATCCAGAGGTTGGCCTCGATAACCGCGACCACCGGGTCGATCGAAGCAATGTCGCGCGTTTCGATGGTCTGCAGCACGGCTTTGATGACACCGGTGACGACCACCTCGTCGGCCCGCTGAACCATCAACTTGCGGATGGACTGCCGGCCGTCGGTGAACGTTATCAGGACGCGGCCGCCCGGCAACGCTGCCGCGCCTGGCGCGATAAGAAGGTACTGCCCACTCTCATAGACCGGCGCCAGGCCGTCACCCTTCACGAGCAGGGCGAACGTTGCGTTCGGACCGAGGCTGGGCACCCAGCCGCCGGCGTTCTGGTGGAAGCGCTCTTCTTGGAAGAACCCTTCATCGTCAACCCGTGCAATCGTAACCACTGGCGCCACCCCAAAGAACTGCGGACGTCCAGAATAGGACAGTGCGGGGTCGCCGTGGGCGATATTTGCAGCATCATTTACCGGCTCACCCCCTGAGCCTGATAGGGGATACCCTGGACCATCGGCCATTTGGGTGAACCAGCCGCGGAAACCCGGCTTACTTTCGAGCTTGAGCACGGTGTCTTCTTTGATAGGCCGTTCGCCGCGGAGCATCTGTCCGATGTAGGCACCGTCCTTGTAGCCAAGCAAGCGCCCGAGTTGCGCCTTGCCGCCAGCTTTCTCTGCGGCCGCCTCAAGGCGACCCCGACGCTTGAGTTGTAGTTCTTCGGTGTTCATGGCGAGAGAGTAGCGCGCGCTTCTATTGCTGTTGCTACAGCCATAGCAAGTAGCGATTGCACCCGAGGCGGTAGCGTGTGCTACAGTGTGTGCATGAACCTGCATGACTACCTCGCATCTCCTGGCGCACTGACCGTGTCGCAACTCCGCGAAAAGGTCGGGGTGAAGAGCGACATCCAGATCCGCCAGTGGCGCCATGGCTACGCGAACCGCAAGCCGTCGCCCAAGTTTGCCACGGCCATCGAAGAGGCCACCGGCGGCGCTGTGAAGCGCTGGGACTTGCGTCCCGAAGACTGGTTTGAAATCTGGCCGCACCTCATCGGCAAGAAGGGCGCCCCGAAGGTCCCCGCGACCGAGGAAGTGAAGGGTTGAGCCATGCGCGCTCATCACTTCAGCCCAAGCCGTAGCCGCACTTCGGCCGCCGTGCGCAGCTGCGCCGCGGCCTCCTGCCGCGCCATCGGCACCAGCAGCTTGGCGTTCGACTCTTCGCGCTCCACCGCTTTGACGACCACCCAGCGCAGCAGCTTGGCTGCCCATTCCTTGTCCGTCTGCTTCACCGTCGTTCCTCTTTTCGTTGCGATGGATGAAGTCTCTTTTTTTGCCCGTTCGCTGTCATTCCCAACGGTTCCCAATTCGATTTTGCTTTTGGGAACCGTTGGGAACGCCACCAAGGGAGTGCGTGATGCCTGACGAATTCGAGAGCATCAACGAGGTGCTGATCGCCTGCGTGAAAGCGTGCGGCGGAAGCAAGCAGGTCGGGGCCAAGCTCTGGCCAGAGAAGACCGTGGATGCGGCGCAGCGCCACCTGCTGGCCTGCCTGAACGAAGACAAGCCCGAGCGCTTGAGCCCCGACCAACTCGTGCTGCTGATGCGCATGGGTCACGGCAAGGGCTTCCACGAGGTCATGGAGTTCCTGGCCGCGCACCTCGGGTATTCGGTGCCCTTACCCACGGACCCGCGCGACGAGATGGCCGAACTCCTGCGCCAGTCGAATGACCTGCGCACGCAACTGCTGGCTTCGTCCGAACGGATGGAGCGCCTCCTTCAATCCGCGGCCGCCAAAGCCGGCGCCTGAACGTCGAGAGCCACATGAACCTGACACTCACCACCGCCCCGGTCTCGATGACCAGCCGCGAGATCGCCGAGTTGACCGGCAAGGAGCATCGCCACATCTTGCGGGATGCGCGGGCGCTGCTTTCGGAACTCGGCCTGTCGGAGGATGGGTATGCCCAAACTTGGGCAGACCCCCAGAACGGCCAGCGCTACCCGATGCTGGCCCTCCCGAAGCGGGAAACGCTAATCCTGGTGTCCGGCTACAGCATCACGATGCGCGCCCGGATCATCGACCGCTGGCAGGAGTTGGAAGCCGCTGCAGGCCCAGCGATCCCCCGCACGATGGCAGAGGCCCTGCGCCTCGCCGCCGACCAAGCCGAAGAGATCGAGCGGCAAGCCCTGCAGATTGAGGCAGCGCGCCCCGCCGTCGAGTTCGTCGGCCGATTCGTCGAGGCCAAGTCGGCCAAGGGCTTCCGCGAGGTCGCCAAGCTCCTCGGCATCAAGGAGCGCGAGTTCATTCAGAAGCTCGCCGACGACGGCGTGATCTTCAAGCAGGGCAGCAACTGGCTGCCGACTGCCCACCACCAGCACAAGGGCCGCTTCGAGGTCAAGACCGGCGAGGCCAACGGGCACGCCTTCATCCAGACCCGATTCACGCCCGAAGGCATCGCATGGATCGCGCGCCGCTTCGTCAAAGAAGCCGCCGCCGCCTAACGCAACACACAACCGGGGAACGACATGACCATCCTCCGCGCTCGCGTCGACGAGCTCAAGCCCATCGACTTCCAGCCCACGATCGTCGGCCTCGACGTGACGGAGATTCCGCCCGAGCAGTCGGCGGTGTTCATGCTCGAGTTCCCCGAAACCGAGCGTGCCCACCACCTGACGCGGCGCGCCGCGGCCTACGACGGCATGGATTCCATGCTCGACCTCGCCGAGTCGAACAAGGCGCAGATCCGCGCCGAGTGGGCCGACACCGTACCGATGGCGGATGAGGTGGCGGCGTGAGCGATGCGGTCGTCACTGCCGACTTCGACGTTGTCGAGGACCGGGAGTTCTTCGCCCCCGTGGCGAGCGACCTCGTGGACGGTCTATTGGGCCAGTACCAGCACGCGCGGAGCCGCATCGCGGAGGTTGCTGGGTTCATGAAGGGCGAGGTCTACGCCAACGTCCTGCACTACTTCACCGACGCAAACGTCGAGAGTGGCCGCTACGGTCGGCCAGACACCGAGCGGCTGTTCGACGAGTCCGGAGCCGTCGGAGCGCTGAACTCGGCCTTCTGGTCCAAGGCCCTCGGCCTGACTGACGTCCTCGACGCCATGCCACAGAAGCGCCGCGACGAGTGGCACGAGATGGTCCGCGACCACAAGACGCCGGACTTCGACGAGGCAACAGTCCGTGCCACGCTGACCGAGCTGTTGGGCATGCGGCAGACCTTCTTCGCTGAGCGCGTCGATGGCATCTTCCGTGCGCTGTCGGGCGACCACGTCACGAACGTGCCGGAGGGGTTCGGCCGCCGGATGATCATTGCCCGCGTGCTGACCAGTTACGACACCGTCGAGCACAGCACCTGCGGGGTGATCAACGATCTGCGCTGCGTGGTCGCGAAGTTCATGGGCCGCGACGAGCCCTGGTACGACGCCAGCTCTGCCGTCGTCCGGACAGCCCGCGGAAAGCGCGGAGAGTGGCAGAACGTCGATGGCGGCTCCATCCGAATCCGCGTCTACCTGAAGGGCACCGCCCACCTCGAGATTCACCCGGACATGGCCTACCGGCTGAACCAGGTGCTCGCCCATCTGTACCCGCTCGCGATCCCCGCCGAGTTCCGTGCCAAGCCGAAGCGCAAGCTCAAGGACTTCGTGATGATGCAGCGCCCGCTGCCGCACGCGGTCCTGTCGATGCTCGGCGGCATGAAGGAGCCGCGCGTCCACGTTCCCGGCCACTGGCCGGAGCGTTACGACCGCATCCGCGACGCCCGGGAGTTTCAGTACGGCAGCTACGACAAGGCCAGCCACCGCGAGGCCGCGACTGTTCTGGACGCCATCGGTGGCGTCCGCGTCACGGAAGGCAATCGCACGCACTTCCAGTTCGACTACGACCCGACCGAGGTGCTTGCCGAGATCGTGGCGAGTGGCTGCATTCCGCACCAGCAGGCGCATCAGTTCTACCCAACCCCGGAAGGCCTGGCACAGCGCGCCGCCGAACTCGCGGACATTGGCCCGGAGCACACGGTGCTCGAGCCCAGCGCCGGAAATGGCGACCTCGCGGTCGCGCTCCCCATCGAGCGCACAACCTGCGTCGAGATAGCGGCGCTGCGCTGCTCGGTGCTGCGCGCCCGAGGTTTCCAGATCGAAGAGGCCGACTTCATCCTCTGGGCTCAGTCCAACTGGATGAAGCGCTGGTTCGACAGGATCGTCATGAACCCTCCGTTCTCCGAGGGGCGCGCCAAGACGCACGTCGAGTACGCATCCACGCTGCTCGCCCCCGGCGGCCGGCTCGTCGCCATCCTGCCCGCCTCCATGGCCGGCAAGGACTTCCTCCACGGCTTCGACCACAACTGGTCCCGCGTCTACTCCAACGAGTTCGCCGGCACCAGTGCCGAGGTCGTGTTCCTCACAGCAAACAAGGCGGCCGCATGAGCTACACCCCCCAACCCGGCACGCTCGCTTACCGCGTGATCCGCCACTTCCAAGCCTTGCCCGAGGACGCGCAGATCGCTGCTGTCGTCCTGGCCGAGCAGATGAACACGAACCCGCACGGCATCCGCCTGCAGCTGCTGAAGGCTGTGGAGGATGGCTTCCTCTGCGCGCGCTACGGCGTCCACAACGGCCGGCGGGCGGTCTACTACTCCGAGGGCGAGGTCAGGCTTCCGGCCAACTCCGCGAGCGAAGACGGCGACATGATGCCGAGCCAGCGCGCGGTGGCCGCGGCGACGCTGCCGGCGTTCTTCGCCTTCCACCCCCAGCGCGAGGCCGCGGCATTCAGCCTGGCCCTGACGAGCGACGGCAGGCTGATCTTCCAGCGCGCCGGCCGCACCGTCCTCGAACTCACCACGAACGAGACGCGCGCTCTGGTGGCGCTCATCGACGGAGCGGCCTTTGACGACCCAACCCATGCCGAGCCCGATGAGCCCCAGCCTTTCGACCTCCTGAACGGCCTGCACCGCGACCCGGTGGACTTCCAAGTCTCCGCCGGCAAGGGCTGCCGCATCGTGTTCGAGCGCTACGGACGCATCGTCCTCGAACTTACGGGGCCCGAGGCAAAGCTCACAGCAGATTGGCTGGAGCGGAACCTCTCGGCGTTCGTGCCGAAGCAGGCGGAGGTGGCGGCGTGAGCAACCGCGGAAGTATCCACGATGCCACATGGGCCGACGCTGACGGTGTCGTCCACAAGGTCAAGGCACCTCGTCGCCTTGACTACGGGCAGTCCGGCCCGGCGCACCTGCGCGAGTTCGTCATGCAACGTGACGGGCGCCAGTGTGTCGTGTGCGAGGGTGGCGAAGACCTCGTGATCGATCACATCGTTTCGCTGAAAAACGGCGGTACGAATCACCCGGCCAACCTGCGCGTGCTGTGCGGGACGTGCAATTGCCGGAAGGTCGGCTTGTTCGACGCCACCAATGCCTCAGCGAAACCCCATGTCGGAGGGGACGACTGGATGGTCTGGCTGGAAGGTGATGTGGTGCGCTACGGCCTCATGCTTCCTGGGCAAAGCGTTCGCTTTCGCATTCCGGTAGGACGTGCGGCGGAGGTTGCCAATGCCATCCTGACGCTTGCCGGAGGGCGTCCCTGATGGCCCGCATCCGAACGATCAAGCCCGAGTTTTTTCGCCACGGTGGACTGTTCGACGCCGAGCAGGAAACGGGTCTTCCGTTGCGCATTGCCTTCGCTGGCCTGTGGAGTGCCTGCGACCGCGACGGGCGGTTTCAGTGGAAGCCACGCGAACTCAAGCTCGACGCGTTGCCCTTCGACACGGTTGATTTTTCACGCGTGCTCGACGCGTTGCGCACGCGTGGTTTCGTCCTGAAGTACGTCATTGATGGCGTCGCGTACGGGTTCATCCCATCGTGGGACCGCCATCAGGTCATCAACAACCGCGAAGCCGCATCCGCCCTGCCTGCGCCGGACGAAAACTCAATCGAATCAGTCACTTCCACGCGTGAGGCACGCGTGGATGACGCGTCCGCCACGCCTCTTGTGCAACTCGCAGGGGAAGGGAAGGGAAAGGAAGGGAAGGGAAGGGAAGGGAAGTCGCCGAGCGACGCGCCTGCTCCGCAGCCGCCCACCTTCGATGCCAAGGCGACACCGCTACGCGAGGGCGTGGATGCCACTCACCTCAAGGACTGGATCAAGGCCCGGAAATCGCCGCTCACGGAGACGGCCTGGCTTGGCCTTCGTGTCGAGGCCGCGAAGGCGGGCATCTCCGCGGCCGAGGCCGTGCGGATCTGTGCCGTCAAAGGCTGGCGCGGCTTCAACCTCACCTGGGACTGGCGCAGTGTGTGTGTCGAGCACCCGGACCCCGAAAAGACTGTTGTTGCTGCCCAGCGCGCCGCGACTGATGCGGAGGCGATGCGCCTTCTCGGTTTCGACCAACAGGAGGTGTTCGATGCATGAGCACGACTTCAAGGCATTCGCCACGCTGCTGGACGACGTGTGGGGGTTCTACCCGAATGCAAAGGCGCCCAGCGCCGGGCAGAAGGCCATGTTCTTCCGCTCGATGGCTTGCTACTCGCTGGCGCAGGTCCGCGCGGGCTTCGACGGCCACGTGAAGGACCCGCAGCGCGGCCGGTTCGCCCCCATGCCCGCAGACATCGTCGCCCAGATCGACGGCAACGCGAGGCTGGATGGCCGTCCGGGCCCAGAGGAGGCCTGGGCCGTCGCCGTGAAGGCGGCGGACGAGCGCAGCACCTTCGCTTGGACGGACGAGATGGCGCAAGCCTGGGGCGTCGCTCGGGTGATCTTCGACCGCGGGGACGAGATCGGCGCTCGGATGGCGTTCAAGGAGGCCTATGGGCGCTTCGTCCTGGACGCGCGGCGCGACGGCCGCCCGGTCGCGTGGATGCACAGCATCGGACACGACCCGGA
>Ga0247824_10001338_pt1 | contig 13375 bp, 18 predicted proteins | sample 13C_PalmiticAcid_FD_194412 | JGI IMG/M metagenome (GOLD analysis project Ga0247824, IMG submission 194412) | Soil microbial communities from agricultural site in Penn Yan, New York, United States - 13C_PalmiticAcid_Day48 | ecosystem: Environmental > Terrestrial > Soil > Agricultural land...
AATTATAGGAGTCGACATGTTCGATATGCTTTGAGCCCTGGACTAATAGCGGCACCCATCCTTTGGTGGCAATCAAATGCGGACATCTCTTTGGCCAGAGGTATGAAGTACCCCTGAGAACAACTCTGGCAAATGGCGGACTCTTTTTTTTTTTTTTTTTTTTTTGGGTCAGTTGGCGATGCAGACGTTTTGACATGTTGACCTTCCATGTCGAGTCAGCTGCATCCAAAAGTGGATATCACAGCAAGGTCGAGAGAGCAAGTGCCCCGAATGCAAGTACGTTCATCATGTCATGTCGCAACAACAACAACAAATTCTGTGTGGGAAATAGTTAACCTTCTGCTCTTCCAATAGCCGGCCTGCAAAACGCAAAGATGTGAGGCGGCTTTGGAGCAAAAATATCGTCGTCGTGGACACTGCTGAAAGAGACAATGCAATTGCTCAATTCAAAAAGGAACAGGAACTGAGAACTCGCAGTGACTCGGACCTCAACAACCTGAGATTGGCCTATGACATGCTCAAAGTCGAAATGACCAAGCTTCAGAAGAAACATGACCGCCAACGAGAGTCCAAAATTAGGTGGGCAACATTTTAGGCGGCGCACAGCGTACTTGTCATCGTACTTTTGAACACTTGTTTTTAACTCTCTACACAATGACCACTCATGCATGACTCGGCGGTTTTAACCAGACATCGCACAGAGTTGAAGCGCTTGAAACTAGAAAATCCGGTGAAGGGTCTGGGCGTCTTTTCTTGCGAGCCATTCAGGGTGATTGCTCTACCGACCACGGTAACGTTCCAAATGCTCGGGGATAAACCATGATCGAAGGGGGGAAACGGATGGGTCGACTAACGGTCGTGTACCCTGTTTGAATCCCCCAGCCCACTCCCTCTGTAAAATACATGTCCTATCGTCGGGACGAAGAGATGCTAGTGTGCAGCCGACAAGTCAATCAGCAACAGTATGGCATAGCCAAAATATCTATGCGAGACTTTTCAAGCAATCTGCACTCTATCATACCCATCCATTCAAATCCCATTAGAGACGTACAGTGCTACACGAGCGATCCGGTTGTCAACAAGTCCCTTGTACTGACAGCCAGCGCGGACAAGACTTTAAAAATGACTTCAGTGTCGAGGCATCATGTCGTACTATCGTAAGGTTCACACGTTGCTTGGTCTTTTTGCTGCCATCTTTGTCCCCCCCACTCAAAAGGTGCTTGCACTGTCTTTCATAGTTACGATCTGAATGCTCCAGTTTGGTCCTGCTGTTGGTCTACGACCAATCCGTTCGTAATCTATTGCTCCACTAAGGCGAAGCAAACGAGTATACTGACGCTAGATGTCCGGAACACAACGGCCCCAGTGGCCAGTTTTAGTCAAAGCAGCCTTTTGGGCCATACACCAATTCACTCGATGACCCATGTAGGACCATCACAAACTCTAAAACAGGAGGGTATCTTGTGCGGGAATCTCGAAGGTGCCTTTATCTACAACCTTGAAGCAAACACTTTATCAGGGACGTTGAGTCAAGAGTTCGTAGCGAATAGTAGTCAAAGCTCGATGACGATGGACTATACGAGTGCGTCCGGTCAAGACAACGAGCGGCGGTTCTTGTTCCGTATCCAGGATGCAGGTTGCTCTTCCGTTTCCTTTGATCCAGTCTCCCGTCAATGGATGGCTTCTTACAAGTTCTTGGGCAGGACGTTCACACAGCATGTCAGAGGCACTCTTGACCAGGACCCTAATGGAGATTTGGTGTTGAAGAACCATATCACGGTGTCAGGAGGTCCTCCTGTCCCGACGTTCTCCCGGTCCAGTATATTCTCACGCCAAGACGGAGTCGTTTGTATGGCTGCAGGCTCAGAGGGCGAGGTAAGATAGTGTGTCCAATGCGTTTTCTTCCATAGGAATGCTCATTCTGACGTGCTTATCCTGAGCTAACATTTGACTAGACATACGTGTGGTATGACCCGTCGCAGGTGCAGTCGCAGTCGCAGTCCAAGGCAATGGACTTGGGGATCGCTTCCTCTTCACAGCCATTGGCGGGTGATGGCACTCTTGAGCGGCTAGTCCTGCATGGTCAAGGGCCACAGAGGGATCGTCGCTCGGAACCGGTCAAGGACGTCAAACCTGTGGTGATAGGCCACGAAGATTACCTTGTAACGCTTTCGGACAAGGAGCTAGAGTTGTATCGATGGACTGAGACTCAACCTGAGCAAGGAGAGGGTGAGGAGACGGAAGACAGTGAGATAGAAGATGATGAAGGATGGAAGGGAGATGGGGATCAGGAGTGGCAGAACAAGGGAAAGAAACGGCGTGTTGATGCATAGGCAGGTCTGGACTGGAGTTGCGTTTTATCTCCGGTGTTTGATTAGGGTTGGAGGTAACTGCTTTATGGGTGGGGTGGGAGTGTGAGAGGAAAGAAAGAGCAAAGGCATACTATCACACAAGCCCGATAAGATAAGATTGTTGCCATCGTCTTTCTCCACATCAAACTCACTTGCAGCTGAGATACAACAGGCACCTCGTCACTGGGATCAAGGCCAATGGGCGGACTCTTTGCTGGACAGTCAGCCAGCCAGCTTGCAGAAAAAGTATTTACTGGAGCGTTGTCCAATGTGGAGATCAGGACTAGGCTCTTGGCTGTTGATAGAAACCCTTATGGATGTCCATCGTTGTAGTCCCCATTCCCCCAACGAACACTGGTCACCAAGATCGAGGTTACCCCATTGATCAATACATCACCATCTGAGGTGTTTTATTTTTTGCCAGCGCTATATGACGATGAGGTGTGATTGTGGATGGGGCGAGATAGACACAGAGGGGAGGGGGGGAGTCGAAGGGTGAACGGTTAGAAAACAAGAGTGTGAGAGAGAGGGAGAGAGGGAGAGAGGGAGAGAAGGAGAGGGAAAGCGAGGCCCCCATTGCGGGCGATCCGCCAGAGCACGTTCCAACCAAGAGATAGACGGACCTTCAAAAACAACAATGCACAAAACAGAAAAGGTCTGCTCTCGGGGTTTGGGGGAAAAAATGAACACACCATGACGGACGCCGCCAAAATAAAAACGGGACCATTGTTCTTCTCCTCTTTCTCATTCCAACCAACTCTCAACTCCCCTCCTTCTCCTCCATCACCACCACACTCCAGCCATGTCTCTCCACGCCGCGCCAGTCGATACCGCCTCGGAGCGCCACCATCCTCACACACTCTCCACTCTGGTAGGTCACTCGTTGTCAAGTTGAACTCGTCTCCAAGAAGACACGACTTTCATGCGCTGACGTTTCCCATGGGGTTTCTCGTGGCCTCGTTCTATAGGATTTTCAAGGCGCCAGTAGTGCTGCTGCTGCCAACGCCATGCGTGCAGAGATCAACCGCTTGATTGCCCAGATCAAGGATCCTCAGGAGCAACAGGTTGGTTTTTCAACATCGTGGCCGGCGTTTTCCACACCGCAAATGGAGCAACAACAATGGAGCTGATCGTCTGATTGCTTGCCACTATATTAGCACTTCAAAAATGAGATGTACAGCTTCTTCATGCTTTTCACACGCTGGTTGAACGAGAGAAGCAAGGGCACAAAGATCAACTGGGATAAAGTCAAGTCGCCTCCAGAAGAGATGGTTGTGCCTTATGACAGCCTTCCCAAGGTTGAATCCAGCGCCCACCTCAACAAGCTCGCTGTTTTGAAGCTGAACGGTGGTCTTGGAACGACCATGGGCTGTGTTGGGCCCAAGAGCGCCATCGAAGTTCGTGATGGCATGACATTTTTGGATCTCAGTGTTCGTCAGATCGAGGTAAATATGCACGCTATTGAGACACTACTATGTAATGGGGAGGAGGGAGTTGTTGTTTTTTGATCCGACTTGAAGCATGTGTTACTTACATCCACCTTTATTGGCTTTTTTTTTTAAACCCTTGGCTCGCTATCTTAGTATCTCAACAAGACCAAGAATGTGAGCGTCCCCTTCATCCTCATGAACTCTTTCAACACGGACGAGGAGACCAAGCGCATCGTCCAAAAGTATACCACCCACAACATTGAGATCTTGACCTTCAACCAGTCTCGATACCCTCGCATCAAGAAGGACTCGCTCTTGCCTGCACCTCGCCATCCTAACGGAGATATTGCTGATTGGTATCCCCCTGGTCACGGAGACTTGTTCGATTCGCTCTACAACTCTGGCCTCCTTGACCAGCTGATCGAGGATGGCAAAGAGTACCTCTTTGTTTCCAACGTTGACAACCTCGGTGCTACTGTCGACGAGACCATCTTGAACCACATGGTCGAGTCTGGTGCCGAGTTCTTGATGGAGGTGACCGACAAGACCAGGGCCGATATCAAGGGAGGTACCCTGATCGATTATGAGGGATCTATCCGCCTGCTCGAAATTGCTCAGGTCCCTTCAGAACACGTTGAGGACTTTAAGAGTATCAAAAAGTTCAAGATCTTCAACACCAACAACCTTTGGGTGAACCTCAAGGCGATCAAGCGTGTGGTCGAGAACAAGGAATTGGAACTCGAGGTCATTGTCAACAACAAGACGACCGAGTCGGGCGAGAAGGTCATTCAACTCGAGACCGCTGTCGGTGCGGGTATCAAGCACTTCCACAACGGACACGGTTTGAACGTCCCTCGTAGCCGTTTCTTGCCCGTCAAATCGACCTCGGATCTCTTCTTGGTGACATCGGATCTGTACGCCTTGAACCATGGTGAACTCTCCTTCAACCCCAAGCGCATGTTCAATACTGTGCCCCTCGTCAAACTTGGCGATCACTTCAAGAAGGTCAACAACTTTTTGGCACGCTTCAACAACCCACCACACATTCTTGAACTGGACCACTTGACAGTGACTGGCGATGTGACGTTTGGATCGGACGTTGTGCTCAAGGGCACCGTGATCATTGTCGCCAATGCAGGCTCTCATATCGACATCCCATCCGGAAGTATCCTCGAGAACAAGGTTGTATCAGGCAATCTTCACATCCTGGACCACTAAAGTCCGCTTCTCGCTATCTCTCCCTCTCTCCTCTGCACACACGCAACGTACATACACATACACACATATCACACACACATTTCGCCATAAACACATCTTTGTACTCTTAGTGAACCCACAATTCTTTCAAGTCCCCCCCCCCCAAAACAAAAATGTTTCTTTACATTGTTGAGAACTGTTCAATCATGCTTTCTGGATCTATTATGAGTATGTTTAGTGGTAAAAGTAGCAGTGTCATTGTTCATTAGAAGCTGCTTCGAAAGCTTCAAGGCAAGGCTCTGCTGACCAGAAGACGATGGTAACGGATGGGTCTGTATCAACGGCGCCATTAACTGACACCAACGCAACCTGCATTGCCATGCCGTCTTGTGTGTTCGTAGAGGAAGGCTGCTTGCCGGGTCGATACGTGCCATAGTTTCAGTGAAAAGAGGTGCACTGGCCGTTCGAACACCATCAAAGTGTCTGGCAATGGCTTCCCAATCCCGTCCTTTCACCTGCAATGTCTTTTCGATCAACAATTGGTCTTCCTCCGGAAGCCAGACGCTTGTCGCCAAAAGATGTTTATAAGTTGTCTCAAAGACGCGTTGACAAGGAGAGCGATTCCTTCCTGTCATTGATCGCGCGAGTGCATCATAGTCAATCTCACTGGACGTGTCTCCAGCCGTGACAATGGTATAGTATTCTTCCTCGGTCACCTGGGTCGACTTGTCCGACATCAACAACCAGCGTTGACGCAAGGATCGTGTCGTTCTCCAAGGCAAGAACTTGCGTTGAATCTCAATCCATGAGAAACCAAGTGCCCGAATCCCCTGATCCAAGAGTTTCAATTCTTCATGGCTCCAAGCACTGGAAAAAGTTGGCTTGATGACCGTTTTGCCCTGTTCCAGCGGTCCGTAGATCACATCCATATTCATGCGCAGATACATCCAATGCTCCATGCAGGCTGTTTTGGGTAACCCACGTTGCACCCGATCTGCGATCCAGTTCCATGCGCCCTTCATCACGGCGGTGGAACCATAATGTCGACGAAGGTATCGCATGGCGCGTTGAAGACGTAGGGAGCGCGTTTTCGTAAAGATGAACTTTTGAGGGACGGTAGGCAAGACTTTTCGCAAGGCTTCCACTTTTTTTTGAAACGCGTCGGGGTCCCTGTCAGGGTCTGGGAACTCTTGGGTCATGTCTTCAAAGTACCGTTGACAATCGGCGGCCGAGTGTTGCCCACCACACAGTTTGGCGAGACGCTCAAAATTGGATCCGAATTCCTGCCAGAGAGACCAGAAGGTACTCTGTTCTGTTTTGTTCCATTTGATAGGAGCTGAATGGGTGGGCATATCAAGTTGTTTCCAATGGGATCGACAGGCTTCTGCACTGTGACATCCTACCCGCTGAGCAATGTTCTCCCAGTGGCCTTCCGTACCGTGTTGGAGAACCTGTTGAATCAAAACTGTTTCTTGATCCAACGTCCAATGCAGTCTATCCCGTACGACACGGCTGTGTTGGTGTCGCAACATGCTGGCTGTGACCTCGTGGAGACGTTGATTCGCCTTTTGTTGTTGACGCGACAATTTGGTGCCTGGTGGCGAAGAACGTAGAAATGATGCCTGAAAGCCTTCCAGGACTTGATCCCAGTTGTCGGATCCATGTTGTTCAACGAGCCTCAAAATCGATTCGGATTCTTCTTTCGAGAAGGCAATCCATCGAACTTTGTTCTTGCTGTTGGTACTGTCGTTGTTGTCCGTTGTTGCAACCATGGCTTCTGCTGGCTTGTCCTGAAGACCGAGATCGGAGAGACCTGCTTCCGAAAACGTGTCGAATTTGTTCAAAGACATCCACTTGGCTTTGCAGGATACGGGCCGCATCCTCAGTTCCTTGGCAATCGTCTTCCAACACACACCTTGTCTCACCCATGCGTCAATCTGCCTGATAACATCAGGAGACCAAGGCTCCTTCAATACCGGATCCAAAGCACTGTAGTATCGCGAATAGCACGAAGGGTAGGGTCGATGAAGAGCGTATCCAATTTCAGGCCAACTCTTTCCCGCCTCCACCATCTTGACGATCGTCTGATCCGTCGCAGGGTCCCATGTCGCCCTCTTGGATCCTGTGGTCAAAGGTGCCTCCTTGTTCTTGGAAGCTGCAGTCGCTTTGCTCTTTTTCGATTCGGCAAGAGTTTTGGCTTCCTGAACTAGTTGCTCCAAAAGCGCTTGGTCTTCAATCTCGGGAGGAGTCCATCCATTCTCCAAGGCAGGTCGAAGTGTTTTGAGGAACCGAGTGTAGCAGGTCGTGTAGGGTCGATGGATCAGGCGTCCAATAGTCCGCCAGTTGATATCATAGTCTCGGTTCAGACGGATCATGAGTGCATCCATTTGAGGATCCCAAGAGTGAAAAATGATATTCCTGCGATCGGGTTTGGTAGAGGGTGTTTTGGTGATTGGGGTCGGTGATGGTGATATTGAAGCGGATAGAGAAGAGTCATCAGGGATTGCTGTTGCAAACTTTTGCCGAGAGCTTCGTTTTCTGATCCCAGATCTGGATGATACTGTGGATGAGATGTTGGAAGAGCCATCCTCGAAGGCGGGTAACTGAGTCTTGGTAGACCGAGTAACGGCGGTGGTGGCGTATCCATGACCTTGTCCATATCCACGGTGCAGTCGTGGCAAGGTGACTTTGTCAACGGAGAGGTAAAAAAGAGTCCTTGAGGCGACACCTGCAGCCCTTGTGGTACCTGTCCCGAAGGGTGAGGAGCTGATCCTGGTCAGCAGCATAGCTCTATACATGGTTGCATCCTGTCCTGTGGTCTGCACGGGAGAACGGGGGAGAGAGAGAGGTGGTGCAGGTGAAGGCAGTGGAATTGGCCAAACAAACAGATCGGTAGCAGTCACTTCCACTTCACTCCCAAGGGCTTTGCACTCTTTGTCTCTTTGCCAACCCCCTTTGATCACTTCAACCATGGGAAAATTCTCCAGGAGAAAGCACAATGCACCTGCCCACAAGGAACGCACCACCTACCAGGAGGTCGTAAGGGAGAACCCGCAGATGGAGGCCTACTACAAGGCTCAGAACATAGTCTCCGAAGAGGAGTGGCCTATCTTCTGGGAGCACCTCAAGGCCACCTTGCCGACCACTTTCCGCATCACTGGCACTCGCAGGTACCGTCACTGTTGTTATCAAAACACAAGTGGTAACTTTGCTACGGGGAAAAAAACTAACATAACTCTATGACTACGACTTTTTTTGATCCAGCCATGCCGCCGAGATCCGTGAAACGGTCAAGAATGCCTTCGTTCCTCTCTTGAGCAAGGTTAAGATCGATGATGTTGTGCCAGAACCTCCCCGTCCTCTGCCCTGGTACCCTGACGAACTTGGATGGCACTTTGCTGTCCCCAGGACGTTGTTGAGAAAGAGTCCAGAGTATGCCAAGTTTCACCAGTTTTTGGTCGCTGAGACCGAAGTGGGCAATATTTCTCGCCAGGAAGCTGTCAGCATGATCCCACCACTTTTGCTCGATATTCAGCCTCAGCACTGGGTAAGTGAAGGGAGGAGGGAGGGGCTCTATTAGATCTGTCCACAAGCAGCATACGAGCTACTGCGTTGGGAGTGGATAGTGATCTGATAAAAAGGCTTTGCTCCTGATGGAGAGTAGGTTATGGACATGTGTGCTGCTCCAGGATCCAAGACTGCCCAGATCATTGAGATGGTTCATGCCAGCGATCAACACAAGGTCGTACCAGGTACATACTATTTCCAATATGTCCTTGACAAGTGGCAACGGATGTTCCAGGATTCGTCTCATCTCACCATACTCTTTACATCCTTGTTTGAATGCTTTGATTCTCTGGATTCTGCGGCGAACCCATACATTCAGCTGGATTGGTTCTCGCCAACGATGCGGACTACAGACGCAGCCACATGTTGATTCACCAAACGAAGCGTCTCCAAAGCCCTTGCTTGATGGTCACCAACCACGACGCTTCTATGATGCCTTCGCTTAAGCTGGCGCCCAACAAATCAGGCGAATCTATCCCTTTCAAATTTGACCGTGTTTTGGCGGATGTCCCTTGCAGTGGCGATGGAACATTGCGCAAGAACCCTATGGTTTGGAAAAACTGGACCCATGGCGGCGCCATGGGACTTCACCAGTATGTTTGTCTTCAATCATCCAATATGCAATTGTTATAGCAGCAAGATGGTTCAGTTCACTCATGATGCTTCTTGTTTTTATCTTTGTTTTAGATCTCAACTCAACATTTTGCAACGTGGTGTTCAACTTCTCAAAGTGGGCGGGCGTATTGTGTACTCGACTTGTTCCCTCAACCCTATGGAGAATGAGGCTATTATTGCCGAGATGCTGAACCGAGCCAATGGATCAATAGAGCTGGTGGATGTCAGCAACGAGTTGCCTCAGCTCAAGCGTCGCCCAGGTCTGTCAGACTGGAAGGTATTCACAAGGAGTGGTCAAAGCGTTGCTACAATGGAGGATCTCCCCAGCGACGCCAAGGGTCGATTCTATCCCAGTATGTGGCCACCCAAAAACGCCAGTGAATTGCATCTGGAGAGATGGTAAACAACAAAGACAAGGACAGTTTGGCATGTGTTTGCTATGGTGATCCTAAGACTGAAAATGACTGACGAGAGTTTCGGTTCCCGCTTCTATATGATTCTAGTCTTCGCATTTACCCTCATCTTCAGGACACTGGTGGATTCTTTGTTGCTGTTTTCAAAAAGACGGCAACTTTTGTTGTTCCCAACCCCAACTCGGAAAAGGCTGCTGCTGCATCTGAGGAGGAACCCATTGCACAATCGTCTGGAAGCAAAGAAGAAGGAGAAGAGGAAGAGAAGACGACTACAGAAGATACTGCCACAGCGGGTGACAAGCACAAACTGGATGTTCAAACTGAAGATGAGCCATCGGATTCTGTTAAGCGACCCCGAGTGGGCATGACGCGTGCAGAACGTTATGGTGCACCTGTAGTGAAAGAGGAACCCTTTTTGTTCATGGATGGCGAGAGTACTGATGTCGGGTTGTTCTCCAAGTTTTACGAATTGGACCAAGATTTTCCAAAGGATCAATTCTTGGTTCGGTCAGAGGGCGAGAGGAACAAGACGATTTACTTTGTGAGCGAAGCTGTCAAGAGTATTCTCAAGTCTGAAGATATTCATCGCCTCAGGGTAAGTCCATCCTCGTCTTCTTGTTCGATGTTTGGAAGGGCTATTTGGATTTGTTGCTTACCCCTTACCCCCTTCCCTTTTCAATTGACCCTTCTGACTAGGTGGTCAACACTGGCGTGAGAACTTTTATTCGTCAAGACTCGAACACACCTGCACAGTGCACATTCAGGATTCATAACGAAGGAATTGCCATGATGCGTCAGTTTGTATCAAACGCCCGCGTAATGACCGTTACACTCAAAGAAGTCCTCGTCTTGCTTCAATCGCCGTATCCAAAAGTGGACGAGTTTGAACTATCGGTCCAGGATCGGTTGATGGCCCTGCCAGCAGGGTGCTGTATCTTTGAATTTGACCCTGCTCTCGAGGAGAACAAGGATGAACCTAACCCTCGCTGGGAGGGTCAGGGAATCACTGGATTTGTGAAGAGCTTGTTGGTGTTCCCCGTGTGGAAGGCTCAAGTCAGCCTCAACATGCTGCTGAACAAGCAGGAGCGTAGGAGTTTGGCCATGCGCTTGGGAGTCGACTGTGTAGATACACCCCATGTGGTGGAGGGTGGTGCTAAAGGAACAGCGGCCATGAAAGCGGCCGCTGAAGAGGACTCGCCCATGGCAGAGGATGAGGAGACCGCATAGACTTTTTGATCACGGTGGCGTCCAGAGGATTGAATAAAAACGTCCGATTGTGTTCCACGCATTTTCTTTTCTTCCCCTTTTGCTCCCCTTTCTCTTATCCATCCTCTCCCCTTCCACCCAAATCATGTCCCGCTCCTCTGTCCTCAAGATCGTCACTCCGGTCGACTCGACCACCTATGCCACGGTCCAAATCTCGACCTCAGAACAAGTCCAATCTGCTGTCGAGCGTGCCACCAAGGCTCAAAAGGCATGGAAAAAAGTCCCCGTGAAGGAGCGTGTTGAGATGGGCCGTCGTTTCCTGCAAGCTCTGCAGTCGCGCAAGGATGAATTGGCCAAAGAACTGACGATGCAAATGGGACGTCCTTTGCGATACACACCTGGAGAGATCAATGGTACACAGGAGCGTGGCACGTACATGCTCGATGTGGCAGAAGAAGCTCTCCAGGATGTCGAGATCAATGACCCCAATCTTCAGGGCAAGTTCAAGCGATTCATCCGCAAGGAACCTGTCGGCGTTGTCCTGATCATTGCTCGTATGTCCTCCTCCTTTTGACCATGACGATGGATGACGACGACCTTGCTACGCCCTTTTGGTCACAACTCTTTTTCTGACTGATTTTGTCCTATTCTGTTAGCCTGGAACTACCCTTACTTGTCGTCGTTGAACGGAGTTCTTCCCTCGATCCTTGCCGGTAACTCTGTCATTCTCAAGCATTCGTCGCAGACACCTCTCTGCGGTGAGCGATTTGCTCAAGCCTGGACTGAGGCCGGTTTGCCAGTCGATGTTTTCCAGGTAAACAAAAATGATCACAATAAGTTTCCTCCTCCTCGCCGGGAAAAGCGATTCGGCAAGATGCTTAGAAATCAGTGGAGTACATGTATCAGCGGAGGAGAAAGGAGGAGGAGGGATCAGGCGGTGAATGAGGGTTTCTTGTACCTCGTCGACCGCATTCCTCTGGGAACTCAGACCGATCCGCCCTGGATACACTTTCTTCGTCGTGGGTATCAGAGCCTACTTTCTCCTCCTCCCTCTCTCTCCCCCTCTCTCTCTCGGCGCAAAGGACACATGATTCACAGTTGGAAGACGATAAAGGGCGTTCAGATACAGTGTACGCCCGACGACTCCTCTCACCCTGTGGGCATGGGATGGGAAAAACGCGTGGCGAAAAGAAAGTCATGGATCACACGGCGGAAACAAGGGGGGCAGGGGGATTGAGGGCCTATTTCTAAAATTTCAGCCGAAAAAAAGGGTTCATAGTTTCGTGGCAGGGATCAATTGTGACAAAGACAGTGTGGGTGCCATGGACTACGCCGGGGCTCAATTGAAGTAGTAGTTCTTTACTAACATACTCTCGGCATCTTATCATAGTGCATCCACATGTCCCATGCTGATACGGAGAGCCTTGTCGCCAATCCACTGGTCAACTATGTCAACTTTACGGGATCGGTTGAAGGCGGTCATCGGATCCAGGAGGCTGCCAGCAAAAAGTTTATCGGTAAGTGAGAGACATTGTGGAATACATCCTCTCTCTTGCTGGCCCGTGAGTTTATCGAGTAATTGGTTCATTCATCCTTGGGATGTCGATACTAAATGTTTCTTTGTGGATCATCTACTTTGTAGCAACGGGATTGGAACTCGGTGGAAAGGATCCTGCCTATGTTCGCCCCGACTGCGATCTCAAGTATACAGTGGAAACTCTGGTCGATGGCTCGTTCTTCAACAGTGGTCAATGCTGCTGTGCTATCGAGCGAATCTATGTTCACGCCGATGTCTACGATGAGTTTGTCAAGCTCTTTGTCGAGGAGACCAAGGTAAAAAACTAGGTTTCATGTTTCCTCATGTATTCCCACGACATGGAATGACCCACCACTGACTATGGAAACACTTGCATGTCCATTCCAGAACTACCGCCTCGGTAACCCCTTGGAACCAGAGACAACTCTTGGACCAATGGTCAAGGCCAAGGCTGCCGACTTTGTTCGCGATCAGATTGCTGAAGCAGGTACAGTTTCAACCAACACTGTGATTCCCCTCCTCTCAATGAAAGCAATGGATGTGTTCAAGTGGTTCTCATCCTGCATTGCTCCCACTCAATAGTGTCTCAGGGAGCCAAGGCGCACATTGACACGGCTTTGTTCCCAGCAGACAAGCCCGGTACCCCTTACATGGCTCCTCAGGTCTTGACTGAAGTGACACACAAGATGCGCGTCATGACAGAAGAATCGTTTGGACCGGTCATTGGTATCATGAAGGTCGCCTCGGATGAAGAGGCTATTCAATGGATGAACGACTCGGAGTTTGGTCTGTCGGCTTCAATCTGGACAAAGGATGCTGACGCTGCACTGAGGGTGGGTGATCAGATCGAGACGGGTACCTGGTTCATGAACCGTTGTGATTACTTGGACCCTGCACTGGCCTGGGTCGGTGTCAAGGATTCGGGACGAGGCTGCACCTTGTCCAAGTTTGGATATGACCAAGTGACCCGACTCAAGTCTTTCCACTTGAAGCTAGTGACAGCATAGTCTCTTTTTTCTCTCTCTCCTTTCTCTCTCGCACAAAACAACTCGTCCACCA
>Ga0247824_10001339_pt1 | contig 13370 bp, 12 predicted proteins | sample 13C_PalmiticAcid_FD_194412 | JGI IMG/M metagenome (GOLD analysis project Ga0247824, IMG submission 194412) | Soil microbial communities from agricultural site in Penn Yan, New York, United States - 13C_PalmiticAcid_Day48 | ecosystem: Environmental > Terrestrial > Soil > Agricultural land...
ATCTCAAGTAAGTCCCTAGTCAGTCTTTCTTTTTGTCCTTTCGCGTTCCAACAACACCATGTACAAACAGCCTAGGATGACCAAAACTCTATTTGACAAGGATATTACGAGCACATGAAGACGCTACCGTTATGGAGAACCTCAGCATTCGTTCGAGTACGAGTGTTTTTTTTTTTTTTACCCAACTACCGAACTGTATCGCATGGTGAGCTCGTCACCAGCTTTCAATCTCCTAGCCGCACAAATGATCACCTTGGGGCTCTGCCCTACTTGGACGACCGCCGTCCTTGCATAGACGGATCCATCATTTCCATCGTCCTTGCATTCCTCGTGTCGAATATGGCGTGCAACACCTCCTTGGTGGGTCGCATCAATCACCACCTCCTGGAACTCACACCACATCATGTAGAACCCTCGGCCTTGACTTTGGTACGTTTCTTGACGTCGGAGCGCCACACCCGGGCTAATGACTTCACCAACATACTCCAGAATCAACTCGTCCTTTTCAAACGACCGGGTGGCATAGACCCGCAAATCTGTGTGGGTCGGCAATGCTTCCATTTCCACTGATTGATGACTCGCTCCAGAAACAACTGTCTTGCCCGCATCCGTTGAGAGAGTAGGATGACTGGCCAGGTGATCAATGTCCATGTCCGTGTCCTTGAAATCTTGATCATGTCCGCTAGCCTGTACGGAATCCTCATGGTCGATGGCCGACAAGCTACGCTCTACCGTGGTACTCGTTGTAGTGTTCACTTTTCGCCCATTCCAGCAGAGTGTCACATTGGATGATTGCTCCGCTCGTACCTTTTGGAATTGCTCCGGGGTGACCTTCTGATCCAAGAATATGCGGTCTTTAGGTGGGGAAGATTCTGTAGACACCGATAATGAAGTACCAGTCGACGACGGTGATGGTGACGATTGTGGCAATTGGGACGACGCGGGTGCAGTGACCACAGTCTTTGTCAGATCTTGGGATAAACCTGGCATGAGGACATGACTTCTCTTACAGTTCCCAGTGTTAGATTGCCTACGACCGTCGCCACCACTGCCACTGCCACTGCCACTGCCACTGCTGCTGCTGCTGCCACTGATAATACCATCATTCCCGTTGTTATGTTCATCCCCGCTGCCATAGGCGATACCCACTCTGACAATCCTCTTTCTCGAATGCCGACTCTTTGGCCAAGATCGAGTCCGCGCAGCACTCGTAGCCTCTGAACGCTCGAAAGAACGTTCCTGTTTTCGTTTCGTATGATTGGGTACCGTAGTCGTTGTCGTGGTCGTGGTCGTTGCAGTAGCCGTAGCTGTGACCGCAGATGCCCGATGGAAGCATCCGTGTTCATCGCATTGTTGTTCAGCTAGCTTTTGGTTCAATTGATATCGCTGCCACATCCTGGATGCCACTGCCTGCTCGCCACCGAGAGATCGAATCGTCTTACGGATCACTGGGTGATCTACTCCAAAGAAAGCGCTAGGTACACGCAGGTATCGCCGGTACTGTTTGGGTTGAGTAGTCTTCACATCCACGCTATCATTTGCAGGTGGTTGGAAGATGGTTTCAACCACATCTATCACCAAAGGCAAGGGTTGTTTTTCTCAGTTAGTGATCCAAGCAACGATTGAGTGGTTGTTCGATAGTGTTGCATTGACGGTAGGTCCGCAAACCTCAGAGCGACGGTTGAATTACCTCTCATGGAATCGCTGTAAAACACACGAGCGCACTCACGATCACTCGCATTGTCACCGTTGAGAGGTGTGATGGTGATTCTCCACGACAACCTCACATCATCATTGTCGTCCATGTCATCTCGAGTCTGATCCCGGTCCATATCCTTTGTCTTTGCATCATGGCCTGATCTCGCAAATCCATCGTATTCCGTTGGCACTTTGGAGGCCTCACCAGCAACAGTGGCGTACCGAATTCGAATGATCTCTGCGGTCACTAAGCACAGTCGGGAAGGGTTTGGGTTCAGGAAAAGTCGTCGCTCACATTTGTAACCGAGGGGTAGGGCCAAAACCTCGGGTTGCATGATGTCCTGATGATCCATCATCATCATCGTCGTTGTCGTCATTCTACTTCCTCGTTTGAGCTGTGAGTCGTACTTGATTTCCAGATCGATATCGTTTCCAAGTCCCGTCTCATAATACATTGGGCCAGGTGGCTCAAAACTACCCACATCGTGTACCACAAGGCTTCCAATGCGGAAACCTGAAGACTCTTCTTCCTGCTGTCCATAGAACGCGCCATCTTCTGATAGTTTCCGAGTAGGTTGTAGTGAGTTGTGTTGGTTCAACAATACATACGGGATGGAGATCGGACCCTGCCATCGTGACGACAATGTACCGTGTGTGGGTTCATTAACAACATCTGACCGGAACCCCTCCACGGCCGAATGGGGAGGGAAGATGGAGGGTTGCAATGCAAAAGACGCGGCGGTCCTCAATTCCTTCAGAGTGGAGACTTCGCTGTAGTGCATCGGGCATAGGATGGTCCGTTGCTTTTGGTCCATGATGATTGCTTTTTTGGTGTAACTTTGGGGCCGTTGTTGAAAGCAATCCCTTGGAAATGTCTGTGGCGCTGGAGGCTCGTTCACGCAAGAAAGGTGGAAAACAGCTGTGCATGCATAGGCACTCTCACTATCCTTGGATGAAGCCGCTCTGCATTTGATGGAGGCTCCTGGTCGTCCACATGCGCTGCAAATCTTTTATGAACGAGCAAACATGTGGATGGTTAATAGGTGAGTAAGATAGAGACAAATTGACGAAAGAACAGGATGCTCTCATTCTTGATATCTTACAACATGCAAGCCATCGCCCACAACTTTGGCGACATTTGACAAGACACCACTAGAGGAATCCAAAGACACTCCAGTCGACCACAAGGCGCACTGAGAGTGAATCCATCCAGCATGAAAACTTTCACCCGAGGAGAGTTCATTCAAATTGGCAAACGTTCCATTTCGCCATCTAATAGGCAAAAGTCGTCCCAAGGGCAATCCTTGGTTTTGAGAGGTGGGTCTTGAGTAAGGTCCATCGTGGCAAAACACACATTCGCGAGTATCAATCTGTGACAATCGACCCAATACTAGGCTCAAATCGGTGGACCTTGTCTCATGAGGTGGACGGTAATGTGGTGAGAAAGGCTGATAAAGTGATGGTCCCTGGATCTCGTTCCTCCCATAGATAGGGGATGGAGGACCATTCGTTCCTCTGCCATTGCTTCCTTGAAAGAATTTTGACGTTCCCGCCTCGTCCATCACGATATCTCCCTCCTCCACAGTTGCTAGGTGCGATGGTGAATGTCTTATCGTTGAATCCAACATCAAGGGTTCCTGTCCGATTTGATAGTACTGAACTTTTGGACGAGGTCTGCTGTTAAAGTAGTCGTCGGTATGCCAGCTTTCCCTATGCCGATGGCATCGGCAGTTCGTTGTGCCGAGGCAATCGCGTGCTGTGGAGGCATGTGACTCTTGGTCTGTTGTAGATGTAAAAGCCAGAGATCGCATGAGTGAAGGAAGGTCGTGAGGACTGCTGACAACAGAGTACTGACGGTCGTAAAAACTACTGAAGCTTGTCTCGAATGGCGAGGATGGGTATGAGGTGTAGGGAGTAGAGCTAACAGGCGTGCTAGCTCCACTGTAGATCGTCATGAGTGCTTCTGCTGCTGCCACTTCGGCGACGGATTCCAGAGAGGCGGATACTGTTCTCGAATGCCTAGAGGACGAAAACATTGGACTGTAGCTGCTGTAAGGCGAGTTGGCTTGCGATTCAGAGTCGGATATCTCTTTGGCTGCTTTAATCAAATCCAGTATGTCATCCTTCCGTTTCGTGCCACGCTGGTGCCAATCATCTTCTGCGACTGAAGAAATGCCCTTGGCAAGGTCGTTGGGATTCTCCATGACTTGTGGTCTGTAGTGGTGAAGCTCTTGCGACGTACTTTGTTCGACCGAGTTGTTGGCAGACACGGACGACGACGGCGAGTGTGATGGCGAAGGTATAGGAGTTGGCAGACAGGTTGGGCAAAAGTACTGCTTCGAGTCCTCGCCCAGCTCTTCATAGTCGCGATCTTTGAGTCCCTTGTCGCACTCGATATGCACCCAAAGTGAGCACCCATCACAGAATATCATCGGAGTCTCATAGTCGTCATCCTCATATGTACGACAACATACTGGACATATGTTCCCCTTCTCTGCCAGAGCCGTGCAATTAGGACAAAGTATGGAGCCGTGGGACCACTTGCCATGGACAATGCTCTGATTCCTAGATGATTCCATGGCAGGCTCCTCATCTGTCGAGTGAACGTCAATTCCAGTTGGCACACGGTATCCGCACTCTACACATTCTCGACAAGGAAGACAGATCCATTCTATTGTGTTATTTGAAGCACCGGACCGGATAACTTCCTTGATTGTAGGCTCCACAGTCGACTGGCATTGAACATGGGTATAATGGTGGCATTTGTCACATGCCAAAACCCAGATGTCCCCAGATTCCGTTGTTGGCATTCCTTGGTTGGATAATGATTCTTTGGTTGAAAGAGGTGGACGCTCATGGATCATTTTCTGACAGTAGCTGCAGATTGTGCATCGCGGACAATACCAGGAATCATCCGACTGTGTAGATGACAGTCGATCAGCAGCGATATCGGAGGGTATACAGTCCAGGTGGTAACACTCTCCACAGTCGATGCAACGCCTCATAGGGTCTTGTCCATGATATCCATAGCTCCGAGAGGTTGAATTTTCCATGCTAGACCAGCGATGGCCAGCCGTAGCTTGAGCCGATTGCCGGTTGCAGGATCCAATGACTTGCCCCAGAGCACCACAGAGAAGACAAAATTCAACATGCTCCATGCTAGAGGACAGGCTTAATGGTATTACGGCCGGTACCAAGGCCAGTTCCTTCATTATCCGCAAGGCTGATGGACGAGCCCGCGTTGGATGCGACCAAGACAGCTCCCGCTCTTGCCGATATTTCGCCAAACTCTCTAGCGGCAGTGACTGTTGGTATTGAAGCAACTTTTGTCGGCCACCTTTGCTTGTTGTAGTACGGGGCTCGAACAAGTTCAGAGTTATTGGTGAGAAAGGGTCCTTCATAGAAAAGAGTGCACCCGCTGCTTCCAAGTGCAGTTGACGATCCCGGAGCAAGTCGGAGGTAACAGTTCCAGACAAATCCGACATTGTTCTTTTCCTTGGCCGAGTCCCTCCCCGTCCTGGTGCTCCAAAATGCGTAGTAATCCTTAGCTCTGTCACCTTTCCTGAATCAGTGACATGACGCTTGCGTTTCTTTCTATCTGCCGCTGAAGCAGCTGTGGTTAAAAAGTAGAGAGCTGTAAGCATCCCGAGTCATTGGCAAAGAGAACTGAACCTGTTATCCACATTCAAAAAGTTACCTTTCTCGTGAGCCGGGGCACTCTCCGTTGGAATGGAGCCATCCTCTGTCATGTCTGCCAGGTAGCGCTTCCGCAACACGTCCAGTGAGATTTCCGTCATGTCGCGGATGTCAAACATCTTGCACTGCTCAGGGATCTGTTGGATCGGAACCTTGATGGCAGACCAGCCATTGACAGCTACTTTTCCTGTCTTGGTGCCCTTGACCATGGCTGTTGCCCACGCACTAGGTGTATCGTATTCACTTTGGAGCCATGGGTAAAGTGTCGCGGAATCGGGTTCCTTGAGCTGAGGGACGAGCGTTCCATTGGCAGTGACCATGGCGCTATGTTCGCGGAAGACGACGAGCGTGCGTTCAGGAAGATAGCCAGTCGAAACGAGGTTGTAAAGTGTTACTCGAAGGTGTGCTGTTGGCTTCAGGGCGACTAGCTTGAGGTTGGCCGACTTGTCCTTGTCGCCATTGGATGTTGCCGGGACTCCAGGAGAAGTAGCTGAAGAGGATGTGTGTCCTGACTTTGATCCCTCCTTTGCGCTCTGTTTCGCTGGTACACGATCCTGCTTCTTTGTGTTCTCTGAATCAGACGCTCGGCTGGGCTGCTCCTTCCGGTGATCCTCACCTTGACTGCTTTGTTCATGATCCTGTGTCACCAACGGTTCAGCAGCCGGTCGTGACTTTTTTCTCTCCCTTGGGACCGTGACCTTGGACAAATCTCGCCCAGAGAGGCCAGAGTGGACCGGCGTTTGAGAAATGCTCAGGGCAGTAAGTGAATTAGCCGTCGCAGTGATAGGACTCACCAAGGGTGCAGCGATCGTATTGTCAAGGACGGTCGACAGGGTCGTCAAGTTGGAATCATTCGAATTGAATCGGATGTGCCTGGACAGACGAGGAGGAAGGGACTTTCGGCTCTCTTTCACTGGTGTATCCGTGCTGCTGGAGGGATGAGAATCGTTCTGTCGTGCAGATCCCGTTGCTTCTTTGCCTTCATTGTCAGTGTTCCGCTTACTGGAACCTTTGCTGACTGGTGGGTTCTTTGAAGAACCTGATCCCTGAGCCCAACTCTCCTGTGTCGAACGAGCTGCCATCGGTCTGGTAGTACGTCTTAGGAACGAGTGCCCATCGTCCGTTGTCAAATCGCCGCCCACGACTAGACCAGACGCTCTTCCACAGGTTGAGAGTGGTGCAGAGTCTTGAGACGAATGGCGATAGTGCTTTGGCATGGCAAATCCGATGGCTCCACTGCGTTCACCAGGCTGCGTTTGTTGTGCTTGCATTGTCAAACTCCCATCCAATAGTTGGAAACAATATTGTGTCTTCCAAGCCTACGACCGTTAGACAGACCCAGGTGTTCAAGATTCGAGGGCTGGAGAACGTGCAACAAGATATGCGGACTTGCGAGCTCGTCAAAGAGTTTGGAACTGCCTGGTCGTGGTGGGTGTGTATTACCTTTGCGACGGTGCAAGGTGAATAGGGAACGAAAAGTAGCTGCTCGCCTTTAGGAATGATCAACGAGGGCGGTTGGCGATCTGCATGCGACAATGCTTCACGAGGCGAGGATGCTTGACGGCGTGCAGCAGCGGTCTTGTTGTAGAGGGTGGGGTACTGGGTGGACACGAATGCAGATGGGAGGGAGGTCAATAACGTTTGAAGGAGAAGAGCGAGAGTGTGAGAGACTGAGAGAGAGAGTGGGAGGGAGCGAAGCGGAAGCCAAGGGGTCCGTCACATACACAGGCCTGTTCTTTGAAGCTTGATTCAACAGCACAGTATGGGCAAGTTCGCACACACGCGAGAAGGCAGTGGGAGGGGGTTTTACATGCGAAGATGTCTGTGGAGCGAGAGCGAGAGAGGGGGAGAGAGGGAGAGAGAGAAAGAGAGAAAGAGAGAGGAGGGAGAGAGAGAGTAGGCGCGCTGATCGGGAGTGGTGGAGAGATCGTTGCAGAGCACCTACTGAGGCCGCGATGCCGATCGTGGGTCGCCCATAGCCACAAAAAAAAAGTGACAACAAAAACAAACATTCGGCATAGTGTTCTAACCAGATGCTGCATGGCTCTTCTCCATCTCATACTTTCAGGATATTGCTTCTTGGACCCTCCTGGCCGGTGTCGCGTGTCGGAGAGGAGCCCAAAAAATGGACCGCTCTGGGGACATGAAAAAAGTAGAGTCATGGAGTCGTGGAAGCGTTGGTCCTGTCGGAAACATAGCTGCCCGAGGGCTGCCATGAAGGGCGCTAGAAGAACCAGTCGGGGGCCGTCCGTCATCTCGCATTCAGGAGAGCAGTGACACCGAACCATACGCGATTTGTATATCCCTTGAGCAAAACTAGTTGGCACAAAGTTCGTCGATTCTTGACACTCTCAAGTCCCTGCATACAACATCATGGGTCCCTGGCAAGTGTGATAGAGCTGCGCTGACGCCAGTCGGATGACGCTACAAGGACTTTGTGACACGACTAGCGCCCAACGCCGTGGCAATAAGGTTGTCCGAGGTTTTCGTTTCTCGGTGTGTGTGAACATAAAAATGTTCGGAAAAAGTCCTTCTTTCTCTTTGCCTTTCTTCCTTCTTGCTCTACGACACACACACCCTCTCATTCTCTCTACACTCCTTCTTCATCATGGTAGCTGACGGATCACATCACCAACATACCGCTACCGTTGCCCTGCCAGTCCTCTCGGATTATGACATCTCGGACGTGACAGGGTTCGTGCCTCATCCTCAGCCATTGGCCAGCCTGCCTCTACCATACTACCAGCCCTGGGAAGACATTATGGGTCAATTGAACGCACTAGCGAACTCGAAACAACTCCGTTCGCGCGTGGACCAGGTACCAAGACGAACACCTCTGGTATGCCCGGACATGGAGAGCTCATTCACTCACACTTGTTCATCCTTGAACGGCGTAACATTAGATGCCATTGCTAGAAGTGGACCGCTTGGAGACAAGGCCTCAAATCCAGCGTGCGTATGCCATGCTTAGTATCATGGCTCATACGTATGTCTGGGGAAGCGGTCTTGACATTGCCCAGGTAAAAAGAATGGCGCAGTTAGAACATTGTGCGACATTTGAGGGTGGAAACTCAATCCTCCCTTTAGTACTCACTTGGGCTCTCCTTCATCCACTCTGCGTCTTTCTAGTCCATTCCAGAATCTCTCGCCGTTCCCTGGCAGGCTGCTGCTGATCTGATTGACATCCCTCCGGTCTTGACCTACGCTTCCAATGATCTCTGGAACTGGAAACTAAAGGACCCTGCCGGGCCTTACGTGCTTGAGTAAGGCACAAGCCGATGAAAGGCGTTTGATGGGTTGGCAAAGTGATGTCATGGAGTTGAGTCCGTGTTCATGAATGTTCGCCTTCCCTTTACACCAACACATAGCAACTTGGAAACTCTGTGGACTATGACAGGAACGTACGACGAAACGTGGTTCGATATCGTCTCAGTGTCGGTCGAAGTGGAAGGCGGTGCAGCACTGCAGCCGCTGCTGAATGCCATGCAAGCCGCTCGTGAAGACGACCTTCCGACCGTGGTTGCGAACCTCAAGATTGCCCTTTCTCAGCTCCAGAAGGTCAGCAAACAACTCGGTAAGAAAGCGTGCCACTGTTTCAATAGAGCCACCTGTTTTCGTGCTTGTCAATTGCCCCCATCCTGCTTTTTTTTTCTCACAACGAGCTGATGTCGATCTGTCTGATAATTCATGACGACTCGTAGCACGCATGTTCGAAAAGTGCGATCCCGCAGTCTTCTACTGGAAGATCCGCAAGTTCCTGGCCGGTTCCGAGAATATGGCTTCGCTAGGCCTTCCCAATGGTCTCGAGTACAAGGGTGTGAACAACAATGAACGCAAGCACTATATGGGTGCTACCGCCGGTCAATCCTCTCTTTTCCCAGCTCTTGATCTCTTCTTTGGTATCGAGCACTATGATGAGAACCCATCCCAGCCTGAAAAGTCCCCCAATGCCTTGCTGCTAAAGATGAGAGCCTTCATGCCAGGAGCACATCGCGCGTTTTTGGACCACCTAGCCAAAGTCGCCAATCTTCGAGCCTACGTCCTGTCAAAAGAGAAGCTGACATCCAGCTCTGATGATCAAGTCAAGGACCTTCTGACAACTTATGACGAGTGCGTGCAGCAGATCAAGTTATTCAGGGATACCCATATCCAAATCGTGACAAAGTACATTTTGGTCCAGGCCAAGAGAGGTCCTCCAGAAGGTTGGGAAGATTATCGCGTTCAAGTCGCAGTTGCCACGACTGCGACCACCAATGATCATGCATCCACGACGAAAGAGGAAGATGGGAACGATGACGAGACTCCAGCGATCCAAGGCACCGGTGGAAGTGATTTGATGCCTTTCCTCAAGACCAACCGTGACGAGACCAATGCTGCCAAGTTCAACCAACCATAGTAGCATCAGAAGCCAAATAAGGACCACCATTTAAACAATCGCTTATACTATTTACACTGCTGTGCTTGGTATGGCAGACACGTTGCCTTTACTCTTGAAGGCGAGCTGAAGGCCACTGATCCTCTAAGCTGTTCAGAGTGAGATGGGGGTGTTGCTGTTCCTGACAACAGTCAAGAACACGGTGCCAACCTCGCTCTATGCTACGTATTTGTAGAGGCTCTGGTCATTCTTGTCTCGCTCCAAGTAATCACGATCGATCAAACTCTCGATTCGCTTCTTCAAATCCGCCGACTATTGCAGAAAGCACAAAATGATGAATCATTGAGATCACATAGAACACAATGGAACGCAGCATGAACTCTATTGAACGACATGAGAAACGGGCAAGACATATTCGTACCTTGATAGGGAACTTGAGCTGGTCAAAGAGCTCGCTGATAAGTAAGGTATGCGAAAGCTGTTTTCGTGTCTTCATGATCCTGACAATTGCTGCATCGACCTGGAACTGTCGATCTTGGAAGATACGTTCGTTTGTCGAGGCATTCTCCTCCTGCGTCTCCTTGAGCTGGATCGCGTTGATCTTTATCCTTGTCAATGATGCGCTAAAGTCCTTGTTGAAACTGAAGTCGTCCGTCTCCGAAACATCTTTGGATTTTGGATGCTTTAACAGAACACGGTACTTTCCACAAGCCAATGATTGCAATGTTCGGCTCAGTTCCTTTGGTTCTGTTTTCAAGTTCACGAGGTAAAGTATTGTCAATGACAAGTCATTCAAAAGGACGACCGACTCTGCAACGTTGTGGAGATATCTTACCGATGTTAGATATCTGCTTGATATCCTTGTATGACAAGTGCGCGTCGCCTGTATCGTTAAACAACAGGAGGACGATCGCCTGGAACAAACTCAGCTGTAATTCCTTAGTACCCTACTCATCATTGCATACATACGAAGGATGGGCAGATTAGCAACTCTATCTGCAACAAAACAGGTTGGGCGTATAGAGAAAGGCAAGTGATGGATGCTACTAGGCTTACCGATGGGAAGCTAGCCTTGACAACGCTGTGTCCTAGTGAGTTTTGCCACATCAATCGCCTGCCCTTGTGTTTGGATAGATAAAACTCTTTGAATATTTCCTGGCACTGTGAGATCTGTATTGTAAAGCACGGATGACAGGTTAAATCGATGAGCCGAGAGAGAATCCGAGTGCGTCTGTTCAAGGTCAAATCCCCTGCGACTCCTACCTGGTTCGGAATATTAGCCTCTGCTGGAGGGTATGTGGGCCAGTGTCCCTGCGTCAACACATTAACACTCAATTCCAGACTTCCGATCTTGCTGTGCGTCTTGCTCGCCTACAAGACAGGATCCAAAAGGACAGCATGTTGCGTCTGTTAGGACGATGAGATAGTTGAGGGCATGAATGAATGAAAGGGAAAAAATATCCATTTCCATGTACCTTAAAGTTGATCATAATGTCCCTTGAAGTATCCATGTCCTTGAACATGCCCTCAAGCTTCGTGGTGAATCCAGATCCACATTCTGTTGCCAATAGAAGCGTGATCATAAACATGAGTTCAGAGGACGTAACGCATGTCGACAAGCCATCCGACAAAGTACAAAAGACGTAGCGTACCGGCTTTCAGCTTGCTAAGCATACTCTTTTCGGCGTCAAAGGACGCACTCTTATTGAGGAGCAACCTCTTGGCGAGATCCCGTTTGTAGAATGCCTCAAACACATCCTTGCCTTGAATGTAACGGAACAGGACCAGAACCCTGTCCAGTGTCGATTCCATTTCCTCATCTGACAACTCCTATAGGATAAAGGCTTGCGTCAGCTCTATCACCCATATCCACCTAGTCCCATTTTTTTTTCCAAACAAAAGATAGTGGACCTGATCAATGTACCTTGTTACCACTGCGCAGTCGAAGATCCAGGTACTTGGCCACCAGTTCCGCAGGCTTGTTCTGTCGAGAGTTGATAAACGACTCGAAGCATTCCTTGACAACGTTCAGGGAGAGCTCAGAGCTATGGAAGCATTTGGTGACCACCTCATCCACTCCATGTTTGAACTTCAAAAGTTCCTCCACCATGGTTTCGTCACGCGCAGGGTCCACCACTAATGCCTTGCCAGTTTTCTAAACGCAAGCGACCAAGGAGCAGATCCAGTGGGTGAGCTGGAGGGTTAGAACAGCTTCAAACATTCACCCTACTTCTGGAAACAGTGCGACTGGATCCTTGCACAAACCTTGACATAGTTTCCAAAATGCTGACTCAGCTTTTCCAAACCATTGACTCTTGCCAAGAGGTCGTGCCATAGCTTCAGATCCGCCAGATTGTGATCCACCATGACACTTTCGAAACCCTTTTGAAGGAGCATGTCTGTCCATCTTTCCAAAAGCTCTCCTTCAACAGCCGCAACCAGTCCTCGCCTTGTAGACTTGTCCAGATAGCCTTCAAAGCGTGCTGTCTCCTCAATCAATCTCTGCTGCACATGTCGCAAGTATTCGGACACCGTGAATCGATGAACATTCGTCTCACCCTCGACATGATAGAAAAGTCGAGAGGTTTCCAAAAACGGTGTCTCGAAGATCGAGGTATACATGTGGATATCTGTCAACATGCGCAGCAGAGACAGTATCAAGGGTTGCGAGATGGCGTCGCCGCTGCGATCCTTGTTGACCAATCGAAGAATGCCTCCTAGGACCTTGGTACGGATCTCGTTCTGGTTCATCACGAGTCGCCGCCAGAGATCGAGACCCATTTCCCAGATGCTGGATACACCCATTGTCTGCAGGACAAAGGTGCGGTCGAGGTAAAGAAAGATACTCCGGATCATGATCAGCTGTCGACAATGGTCTGTCCACGCAGCATGAACGGCCTCCAGAAACGTATCTTGATCAGCACTGTTCTCCAAAAGATTACCCACAACCTTCTTGACATGACCCTCCACCTCAGCCGTCAGCTTTTTGTACAATGAATCGCCATATTTTTGATGGCAAAGGTTCTCGCACGTTTTGTACAACTCTTCGAGAGATGAGGTCACCGGCTTAGACTCCTGAATCGCTTGGACAGCTTGTTGAAGCACTTTCCATGTCTCATTCTCATAATCCTTTGGAAGTTGTGGTGTTTCTATTATTACATGGGTGGTTTCGTCAGTCCTATTGCTCTGCTGTAGTTCTCCATGTCCCAACAATGGGATGAACTAACCTGTAAAGTTCTTGATGATCAGCCTTCTGACAGGCTGTTTTGCCTGGACACCTACTCGACGGACCACTGGTTGGCTGGTCTTCGTGCTGCTGCTAGAGATGGGAGAAGCATCCATTGACCGAGAGCCAGTGCGGCCAAGTCCGAATCCTGAGGAACTCGAGCTGGCGCCTGTGTAAGAGTTTGAATGGGGTTCGATAGACATGCCGTCTGAACGGCTGCTATTCTGTAGATTGGAAGCGGTGCGTCGACGCTTGGAGTCTTCTAGCTCGCGGGCACGGGCAAAGGAGGTTTCGAGAGTGTTGGCAGGCAAGACTTTGAAAGGAAGGGTGGTGGTGGACGAACTGGCGCGCTGGGCAGAAGAGGAGGATAGGGAG
>Ga0247824_10001340_pt1 | contig 13368 bp, 13 predicted proteins | sample 13C_PalmiticAcid_FD_194412 | JGI IMG/M metagenome (GOLD analysis project Ga0247824, IMG submission 194412) | Soil microbial communities from agricultural site in Penn Yan, New York, United States - 13C_PalmiticAcid_Day48 | ecosystem: Environmental > Terrestrial > Soil > Agricultural land...
TCCAGTTCCTTAGAGTTTGTTCTTGTACCTCAAGGAGACTGGAGGCCCAAAAAGTACAAAAATTTTATTCTCGCCCCCCTGGAAGAACTTGCAGGCTCTTCGGATGGATGCGACTGATGTCGCTACGGCTGAAAAGAAGGCCCCAGGGAGTGTGCGTTAAAAAAAAAAAAAAAAAAAAAAAGTGGTTATTGCTGTCAGTGAGCTTTCCGGATCAGCCCTCCTCCGGCACTATCGATGACCCTTCAACCAATTGTTCACCCGGTCAATTGTCGAGACTTTTGCGTACTCGGAGACACTAAAAGCTGGATGGGAAAGCCAAGAAGCAGTTGTTTTTTTTTTTCGGCGCAATGGATTTGACCCTGGTTTTCAATAAGCACTCGACCAAACGACTGAAGAAAGGAGCATAGGCTAGCTGTCGACTCTACGATCTCTTGGACTGCCTTTCTTTTCGAGGTAATACACAGCAGAGGATGGGTCAGCAGGAGAGTGGACGGTGAAGCATTGGACGCGCCTCTTCCAGGTACATGGCACAATAAGCGGAATAACGACACTGGACGGAGGCGGTTTTTTGATCGAGTTGTATCGGCCCGCGACAATCATCTCTCTATTTCGGACAGACATTGAAAACTTGCAACATATGCGCTTCTCGAAATGCCCCTTGCTCTAACTATACATCCAAAGAGTGAGAAAATACATGAGCACTGCTTTCTATGAGTGGATCGATCCAGTATGGTCATCTTGTGCCAGTTGAAGGGTCATTAGGCTTCACAAGGCGCTTCCGTGTTTGCTAATTGAGCCAGTGGGATAATAATAAAAATTCTTGGATCCACGAACCTGCGACGGAGTACAATGTATGAGATTGCTGGAAGAATGCACCGCCGAGCAGAGCCCGCGGTGACTGTTTGTGGTTTGCAACAAGTCATGGGTAGAAATTCTTTGCCACATCTTCCACTCCTTCGCTTGCTTTCGTACACTCTCGCTCGCTCAGTTGTCCATCCTCTTCGTTATCACATCGCTCTGTCGAATACCAGCTGGTACCTCCTGTCAGTGTAACAGTTACAGTGACAACCAAGACAGTAGAAAGACAAAGTAAAGGGGTCGCCCTAGTCCACGATAGTCCTAGACATCGTACTTTTCAAAATGCAGCGATGGCTAATATCTCCCCTTGCCTATTGATAGGAATCATTTTGGACAAGCAGACGAAAACCAGGCTCGTCGGGATTTTTGATTCTCAACTACTTGAAAGTATGTTCACCTACATTGCACACCATCGTCTACCCACATCAGATGCTCGATATGAATCCCTGACTCTTGTTCCTGTCGTGTGAATGCACCTGTCGCAGGAAGAAGGAAAGATGGTGTTTGGTAGCATTGTCTCATCGCCACGGGCCTACCTCTCTGCACAACAAGCATTGGAGCTCGCAAATGTGTACTTGGAGAACGCCAACAATGCGGACGATGCTGACATTTCGTTGGTGCTGTGTTATGATACTGAAATCTCATTGTATCAGGCGAAGAAAGCTATCAAGCACACCGGGAATCAATCTCTGGTCGGTGGAATTGCTACTGCGTACATTGGACTAGGCAAACTGCTGGAGAGACGTGGACAAGGCACTGGGGCCAGGGCGAGCTTCAAAGTAGCTGAGAAACTTGGGTAAAGTGAGCGACTATTCAATTTGTCGTTGGATTGATTGATAGGATTGGTACTTGCCAAGGTTTAACACCTGTCCGCTCTCTGCTCTTCGTGCGAAAAATACAGCGGGAAAGTTCAGGATCCAGTTCAGCCCGTAAAGTCGCCTCGTTCCAGTGGCATCATGAGATCGATCAAGGATACATTCCATTCTTCTGGCAGTTCTCAATCTCTTGGTTCTATGCGAGACTCAATTGTGGGCCCTCCGAAACAACAACGCCGTGATGCAACCAATATTCCCTCGTACATCTTTGCAAAGAATGTGCCACCTCCTGTTGCGGATCTCAAACTACCGGAATCGGATGAGCGTCTCAACAGCACTCCGCAACTTGTTTGTTGCCTCAGTCTTCTGCAGGATTTTCGTTCACCAGATGACATATCGGATTCAGCAGCACGCCAATGGCTTGAAGCGGCGATGAAGGATGCAGACGAACAGGAACGACTGCACGCAATGGCCACAGAAATCATCAGAGCATTCAAGAGAGATGAGATCAAGGATGCAAAGATCGTTGCAGAGGTCGTGTGTCTGGCACCTGTGCTCAACAAGGATGCATTTCATGATTTACTCGGAGAATTCTATTCCGGAATCGATGGCTCTGGGTTGCTGAACTACCATCAAGTCGAAGGACTGGCCCAGCTGATTCAAGGTGCCGATCCTGGCCACCTGTCCGCTGATGATCTTGTCAAGTCACTGAGTTTGCTAAGCTCTCGACTGAGAGACACTCATCAACAATCAACGCAATACATGTACCAGTTGACGATGGCTGTGTCACATGTATTGGATGCCATGGCTGACATCAAGGTTACGGGGCTGGATCGCGAGAAACTGCATGAACCACTATCGACGTATTTGAAGGGTTTGCAGGAAAGCAAGGACACATATTTGGTGTATCAAGCAGCATATGCCTATCAAGCACTTTTGTGTGTCCCGGATAACGAAACTGCATGGCAAGCGGCGATGCGACGTAGTGGGAAGATTATCCGAGGCGTTTCTGGCCTTGTGAGTGCTGTGAAGGGTCTGGATCTCATCAAATTCATGGAAGGGTTGGAGGATATCCAAAAAGGATGTGAGAGTACATCCGTGATTGCTGATATCGTTACATCGGCGTACAAGGATGTAAGTTCACTGATGGAGAGTGGACAGTCGTTCATGGAGAGCCTCAAACAAGGACTTAGCTTTGAGCGCAAGCGTGATTGGTATTCTGCTCTCCGTGGAGCGGATACCTTGATTCAAAATGGAGAATTAGCCACGTTCAAGAAGCTAGTCTGTGAAGCACCCTGCCGACTTGATGCAGCGTTTCAGTGGGGAGTGTGCCAGCGTCTTGGCGATATCGCAGTAAACCCAGTATGGGATGCAGAATCGCGTCGGTGCTCCATTGAATTTCTTGGAGAGATATACCGGGACGATACGACGTGGGGGCAACAATCGAGTGTCAAGCAATGGATTCTCAACATTCTCATGCAAATTGCATCCTCAACTGAGATTTCACAGTGTATGTGGTACTGATTAATAATGGAGGATTCATGGATGCTTCATCTCGATAGCATCCATTTGCGAGAATTAACTGAATCTCGTCTCTCTACTCTCGATCTAGTACATTCCACGACCACCGAAACATTATTGCAGGAACTGGAAACGAGCGGAGATGAGAAGAAGCAGGACCTACATCGAATGTGCCGAGATAAGGGTCATGTATCGTATCCATTCAAGACTTCACTCCCTGAACTAGCGACACTGTCGCTGCTTGATCGCGTTCAGAACAGACCAGATGTCGAAGGTAGCTTACGAATACTAAGGAAGCAACGAACAAAGGAGCGAGGCAATGCCGTATACATCCCACCTCAAGCAAAGACAAACCGACAAGCTTCCGATGATGCGCAGTTCCCCTTGATGGGAAAAGTCGAGGAGTTCTTGAGTAGCAATCAAAAGGTCTTTCTGCTGCTTGGTGAATCAGGTTCAGGAAAATCGACATTCAGCCGTGAATTCGAGTATGAGTCGTGGCAGTCTTATAAAAACAAGACAGGTCGAATCCCACTCCACATCAGTTTGGCTGCTATCGACAAGCCTGAACACGACATGATCGCCAAACAGTTACGGAGAGTCGAGTTTACGGAGCCTCAGATCCGAGAGATGAAGCAATACCGCAGGTTCATCTTGATCTGCGATGGGTACGATGAGAGTCAGCAGACCCACAACTTGTACATGAGCAATCGATTGAACCAGCCTGGGGAGTGGAACGCTCAGATGGTGATTAGCTGCCGGAGCGAGTACATTGGGAACGACTACCGAGATCGCTTTCAGCCTGGAGACCGTAACTGTCAATCGGATTCATCTCTATTTCAAGAGGCAGTGATGACACCATTCTCACTTGAGATGGTCCATGCCTACATCCAGCAATATGTGTCTGTTCATCAACCGCTGTGGCAGACAAGCGACTACAAACAAGCACTGAATCTCATTCCGAATCTGAAGGATCTGATGAAAAATCCATTTTTGATGACACTGTCGCTGGAAGTGTTACCGCGCATGGTGGATCCAGGACAACATCTGTCTACAACTCGTGTTACTCGAGTAGGATTATACGACCATTTCGTCCAACAATGGTTGGAGCGAGGCAAGAAGCGGATTGGAGAAAAAGATTTGACACCACAAGCAAGAGAAGCATTCGAGAGATTGAGTACCGAAGGATTCTCACTGAATGGCGTCGAGTATCTCAAGAGACTTGCCGTTGCGATCCACAAGGAGCAAGGCGGCCATCCAGTTGTAGAGTACTCGCAACTGAAAGACGAAGGATCATGGAAGGATGCCTTCTTTAGTCAAAAGAACAAGCAACTCTTACTGGAAGCCTCTCCTCTAACACGAAATGGTAACCAGTATCGATTCATCCACCGATCACTCTTGGATTATGGGTTGGCCCTAGCAGTATTTGATCCACAAGATAAGAACAAGCTATCCGCACCGATTCAAATTATCGCTCGCCGAGGAAGCGACAGCTCTATTATGAGCCTTGAGCTCCAGAATGAATCGGAAAAGACTGACATATCGCATGGACAGGAACCTGATCCAGACTCGCCTCTTGTTTGGAGGAATTTCGTGAATGACCATTCCCTTCTTCAGTTTCTGGAAGAGCGAGCTCGACAGGAACCGCTATTCCAAGAGCAGTTACTCTCCTATCTCGAGTATTCGAAGAAGGACAAGAAATGGCGCATAGCAGCGGCCAACGCCATCACGGTACTTGTTCGAGCGGGTGTCCAGTTTATTCACACAGACCTGCACGGTGTCCGAATCCCAAGGGCCGATATCAGCTACGGTGTATTCGATTCCGTTCAATTGCAAGGAGCCGATTTGAGGAAGGCGAATCTTCGAGGCGTATGGATGCGGCAGACGGATCTCAGCAGGTCGCAGATGACAGGCGTGCAATTTGGCGAGTTGCCGTTGCTTACTGAGGATGATGGGGTGTTCTCGTGTACATTCTCTCCAGATGGAATGTCATTCGCAATCGGTCTCTTCAATGGTGATATCAGCCTATACACGACATCCAATTGGGAGAGGATTCGCGTATTGAAGGGTCATTCAGACTGGGTACGGGGAATTGTCTATCATCCGAACGGAAATCAGATGGCTTCATGCAGTCAGGACGACACATTGCGGCTGTGGAATGTTGAGGCAGGAACATGTGCGCATATCATCATTGGTCGTGGGGGTTATCTCAATGGTGTCGCATATTCACCTCAAGGAGACCAGCTTGCAACTGCAGGTGGTGATGGAACAGTACGGCTATGGGATTCGGCCACAGGAGGTTGCCGTCAAACACTATCTGGTCATAGAGACTCAGTCTTATGCGTCGCGTATTCTCCGAAGGATGCTCAGGTCGCTTCTGGTGGTAGCGGTGATTGCACAGTACGATTGTGGAACGTTGTAACAGGGGATTGCATTCATATTCTGTCCAGTCATAGCGGCGCTGTTTGGGGTGTCGCATACTCGCCTCAGGGGGATCAACTTGCGTCTGGCAGTGTAGACAAGACGATTCGACTCTGGAATGTGGAGACAGGAGCCTGTCGTCATATTCTGGAGGGACATGATGATGCTATCTACGGGATTGCCTACTCGCCAAGGGGTGACCAACTTGCCAGTGGATGTCAGGATGGAACAGTCCGACTATGGGATGTCGAGACAGGAGTCTGTCTCCATACATTGACAGGTCACGGCAATAGTGTCTTCAGCGTCAAATATTCACCGAAAGGGGATCAAGTCGCCTCGTGCAGTGCGGACAACACACTTCGACTATGGGATGTTTCAGGCGGATCACTCCGTGTCGACTCAACAGGCCACAGTCAGGGAGTGTACAGTGTCAAGTGTCCGCTCAAAGGAGACCAAATCGCCAGTGGAGGAATGGACACAACGATTCGGCTATGGGATGCACAAACAGGAATGTGTCTCAAGGTGTTGAGAGGCCATACCGACATGATTAATAACATCGTGTATTCACCTCAAGGAGATTATATCGCTTCTAGCAGCGGTGACAACACTATTCGAATGTGGAGTGTCGGATCAGGAGTTTGTGAGCATGTTTTGATTGACCACAGCGGTCCTGTTGAAGACGTGGCATTCTCCCCACAAGGCCACCAGGTTGCCTCTGTAAGCCATGACAAATCGGTGCGATTGTGGAATGTGGCGACTGGAGAGTGCTCTGCGACCCTCAATGAACATACCGACAAAGTCTACAGCGTAGCGTATTCCCCTGATGGCAGGCAAATCGTAACTGGCAGCCTTGATCGCACCATTCGGTTATGGGGAGTTGAAAATGGAGAGTTGCACCGGACCCTTCAGGGTCATGAAGCTGCAGTCAGGAATGTTGCATATTCGCCTCGAGGAAATCAGCTTGCCTCAGCTAGTGACGATATGACAGCTCGATTATGGGATGTGGAGGAAGGAGAGTGCCGTTTTATCTTGATCGGCCATAGCGATTGGGTCTGGCGTGTTGCCTATTCACAGAATGGCAATTTGCTTGCCTCTGGCAGTCTCGACAAGACAGTACGGCTATGGGGCACCGTCTCAGGTCAATGTCGAGCAGTGATACAGAACTTCCAGGATGTTATCAGAGCAGTGGACTGGAATACAACCTCGGATGGACTCTATTTGGTCACTGGTTGTGATGACGGATCAGTTCTCAAGTGGCAGGTCGTTGAGGACGAGGAACTGTGCAGTGTGCGACTTCAATGGAGTGCCACGAACGGCACGCTCACCATGACAGGAGCATCTATTCAGGATGTACAAGGATTGACGCAAATCAACAAGCAGCTATTGAAGCAACGAGGAGCTGTTGGAGAGCCTGAGGACATATTCCGCGAAGCAAGCAAGAAGGTGATGACCATGGCATCGGTGGTATCCAAACTCAAGCAGCCATCAGACAAAGCCGTGCAGGATCCTCCCCCAAACGAGGGCACATCTAGTGAGCAGCCCAGTCTGCAAACCGAAGAGATGAACGAGTCGTAGGTCGGACTGAGGAGATGCTGAAAGTAAAAATCGGGACACTTTTGTCAGCGAGACCCAGCCATGTACCCAAGTGAATGAGGGAAGAATGGGTGCCTTCCGCACTCCTTTCTCTGTTTCCCACTCGATCATCCCTCACCACCCTCCCTCTTCTGCACCATGTCATTCCCCCCCACACACACACCCACAAACACTCACACACCTCGCTGCTCATGTCGCTGAAGGTGCCCTTTCGTTCTAGGCATCTCCGCCAGCTCCAACATACCCGACGACACAGTGCCCCCCACATTCATTGCCGCCTTGTCGAACTACTCCATGTCCAGTGCATCATTCCTCAACGACTGGGAACTTGGAAATTCCTCAACGCCTGCGCTGGATATTCTCTACGCGACCTGGCCCAAGGCCTGACAGAGTTCATCCACGGTCGTCTGACCCTGACCCGTGCGCTAAGGCTCTTCGTCGATTTCTGACAAAGGCTACCGACACACACCCACCCCACTGCTTGAACAGACTTGTGGTATTGGGTCCGAACGTCGCTGAAGAACAGGAGGTTACCTCATTCTGGCAACTTTGCGTCGTTTGGACTTGACGTTGGCATTGACCAATTACCATCCCACAGGCAGCCCTGTATCAATCGAGTGTCCTCACGTTTGAACCTTCTCCACATGGAGATGATGCCAAGTCTCACTACCATTTGCTGAGATGGTTCGATCGGGAATAAAGCCTATCCAATTCAGCCAGTTGGTTGTAGCCAGGGACTCGAAGACGTGTCCTTTTTGGTCCGACGGTAAGCTGCATTTTTAATATCACACGGCGGACAACAAGCATCATTACGATTGAACATCCTAACGTGGAGGGCATCCTTTGGATCGAGTCCCACGAAGCATGTCCAGCCCCATTTCTCCTAGAGAAACTGGACTTTTGGGTCGACACCTGCCCAACGAGACCGGTGGCAAAAACGAACCTGGAAAAAATTCGCAGCTCTTCGGATAATGCGACTTGATATTGCTGGCAGGAAAGCCATGGCACACAGCAGAGGACGGGTTAGCAGGAGAGTGAATGGATGGTGAAGCATTGTACTCACCTATGGCTGGAATAGCCAGCTATCGGTACCCGCTTAGCTCAGCAATAAACCTCTCATTTCTCATTCTGCATACCCATGGCCCCAAGTCTATTGAGATAAACTTGGTCCACATGTGCCAAACTGGCATGGGTATTCACACGTGATTCAGTGATTCAGATCCGTGTTGACCATCGGGTGTTTTCTTGCGCGCACCCTCCCTTTTTCATCTCTCCTCTTCCCTCATCGGATCCCACTCCACTCCCTACCCACTCCATATCGACTTGGAACCATGTTCACTGCCCTCCGTCAACCCCTCGCTCGCGCAACTGCCGCTACGCGCTTCACCCGCGCCTTCTCTGCTTACAGCCCTGCCCAGAGCAAGTGTCCAACGCGTTGGTACCCGTGTCAGCAGTACGACAAGGGGAACGTCGAGACTAATTTCCCACGCCAATTCCATCCCCAACTTGCTCTTTTTCCACGATACACTTGAATAGATGCTGTTGCCCCCACGTCGCCCAAGCTCGAGTACCTCTTGACCGAAACCCGCGGACGCGTCGCTGTCGTCACTCTCCACCGTCCCAAGGCTCTGAACGCGCTCTGCAACGGTCTCTTTGTCGAACTCAACCAGGTCTTGAAGGAGTTTGATGAGAACAAGGATGTTGGCGCCATTGTTCTTACTGGAAGCGAGCGCGCCTTTGCTGGTACCTACCTCCCCTCCATTCCGTTTTATGACGAGTTATTGCTTTCATACGCCGTGGCGTTTCTGGGAGGCTATTGACGCTACCAAATACGCTTTTTTCCTTTCTCTGGGTGCGTTGAAATAGCTGGTGCCGATATCAAGGAGATGAAGGACAGGAACTTTATTGAGAACTACTCGGAAGACTTTCTTGGTCACTGGACCCAGATCACCAAGATCCGCAAGCCCATCATTGCTGCCGTCAATGGATTCGCTGTGCGTAACAACACCCTTTGAAGGACTGTATCTCGGCATGGGCAGAGTGTAGGGATATGTAGTGTCGCGTGTGTCTTACCCGCGATTTGCTGTCTTTTTTTTTTTCTCTGAATAGCTCGGTGGTGGATGCGAGTTGGCCATGATGTGCGGTACGTTTTTCCTCTGGAGCACCATTTTGCCATCATTCGATATGAGATAACCGTCGGGCAACTGAGGGCTCTCAGGATTGGCTATGAGCTGACCCATTACCCCTTTTATTGTTGTTCCGACAGACATCATTTACGCCGGCGACAAGGCAGTTTTCGGCCAGCCCGAGATCAAGTTGGGAACCATCCCCGGAGCTGGTGGTACGCAGCGTCTTGTCAAGGCCGTTGGCAAGGCCAAGGCTATGGAGATTTGCTTGACTGGATCTGTCAACTTGTCGGCCGAGGAGGCTGAGCGTGCTGGTTTGGTCGCCAGAGTGTACCCTGCCGAGCAGGTCGTGGACGAGGCTATCAAGACCGCAGGAAAGATTGCAAGCCTCTCTCTCCCTGTTGTGCAGATGGTGAAGGATGCCATCAACCAGTCCTTTGAAATGCCTTTGGCTGCTGGCCTCACCTTCGAGAGGAGACTCTTCCATTCGACCTTTGCTTCCAAGGACCAGAAGGAGGGTATGGCCGCCTTTGCTGAGAAGCGAAAGGCCAACTTTACCCACAACTAAGGAAAAGGAAAGGATGGCGGGAGATACTGGATCCTACTCTCGACATTGCCGTGCGAAGAGAATAAAGGACGTATTTCTCTCCAAATCCAATCGTAACGAGATAACGAGAGACAACCATGCGCCAAAATGTTTGTTTTGTTTGCAGCCATTTGCACCCGAAGCCCAGTCACAAGCTGTGCCCTGACGGACTTTTTTTTATCTTTCACCGAACGTCCGCTCCTCCCTTCTTTCTCCTTCACTGTTCATTCGCTTCCCGTTGACCTTGAGGAGAGAGCAACGTCCCCATTCCCGTCCTTAGAAGAACAGAGATCGCATTCGTCTTCCTGCACCATGGCATTCTTCCGCTCTTTCATCAACGCCCAGGGCACTCTCTCCGCCCAGGCTCGTCGTGCGTTTTCGGGCGCCCTGTATGGTCCGAGCAAGAGCTGTCTCAACCCGGAGATGCTCTACCTGCAGCCCCGTTGGCACGTCCAGAAGGATCAGGCTATCCAAGGAACAGGCAAAACCCTTGTCGGCATGATCCAGAAGCGCTGGAGCTCGGCTTCTGCTCAACCCGTCCAATCCGTACGTTCTATTCTTTACTTTTTCCTCTTTGATCTGATCTGATCTGATCGTGAGAAACCGGCCCGCCGGAGCCCTGGTGTCATGAATGAATGGTTCAACAGCTGGACCCTCTTGCTTCGATACCGTTCTTTGGTCTTCCGTTGACCCAGACGTGGCTCTTTGTCCGATCTCGAAGCTTGTTTTTTTTGGCCGAGCCTAACTGATCATGTTTTTTTTTTTGCCCCTCTTGGATCCGGACTTCTTGCTGAATAACAGGGCACGATCAAAAAGTTGCGTAACATTGGTATCTCGGCTCATATCGACTCTGGCAAGACCACGTTGACAGAACGTGTCTTGTTCTATACCGGTCGTATCAACCAGATCCACGAAGTCCGTGGCAAGGACAATGTTGGAGCCAAGATGGACTCGATGGAGTTGGAACGTGAAAAGGGAATCACTATTCAGAGTGCTGCGACCTACGCTACATGGAAGGATTTCAACTTTAACATCATTGACACGCCTGGTAAGGGGGGTGGACATTTTTTTTTGCAAAAGGCGATTTTTATATCGATCTGCATCGCCACATCCTGGGATACACAAGAATGCTGATCCATCCACATTTGCTGTTGTGGCCTCCTTTTTAGGACACGTCGATTTCACGATTGAGGTCGAGAGAGCCCTGCGTGTGCTAGATGGTGCAGTCCTTGTTCTTTGCGCTGTCAGTGGTGTGCAGTCTCAGACTATCACAGTCGATCGTCAGATGAAGCGTTATAATGTTCCCAGAATCTGCTTTATCAACAAGATGGATCGGTAAGGGCTCTGCAGGAATCGACGCACTGGTATGATCCAAGACCTGTCGATTGATGTACGGCAAAGGACTAACACTCGATCCAACCCCTCGATCTGGTCGGTAGTGCTGGTGCCAACCCATGGAAAGTCGTCGATGCTCTTCGTACCAAACTCAAGATGCATGCCGCAGCATTGCAGATCCCAATGGGAGCAGAGGATAACTTTAAGGGCGTTATTGATCTTTTGAAGTGGAAGGCCCTCTCTTTCGAAGGCAACGATGGGTAAGGACTGCAACATAGCTCTTTCCTTTTCGCTATTCAAGTTGAAGGCTCCAACTGTCGCACATGGAGGACCAATGATTCTTTCTCTTGCCCCCTAACACCCCTATTTAGTGTCAACGTCGTCGAGAGCGATATCCCAGAAGAGTTCCTAGAGTTTGCCAAGACAAAGCGTGCTGAACTGTTTGAGCATTTGGCAGAGGTGGATGAGGAAATGTCAGATCTTTTTATTATGGAAGAGAGCCCCACTGGCGAACAACTTGCACGCGCCATTCGCCGCGCCACTGTTACCCACAAGTTCATTCCCGTGATGATGGGATCCGCCATCAAGAACAAGGGCGTGCAACCTCTCCTGGATGGTGTTTGCTCTTATCTCCCATGCCCCAGCGAGGTCACCAATGTTGCCTTGGACATCAAGAATCAGGAAGCCCAGGTCAACCTTACCTCCGATGAGTCTGATCCCTTTGTTGGCTTGGCCTTCAAGTTGGAAGAAGGTCGCTTCGGTCAATTGACATATGTGCGTGTGTATCAAGGAATGTTGCGTCGTGGCGGATTCATCACCAACATCAGGAGTGATAAGAAGGTCAAGGTGCCTCGTCTGGTCCGCATGCATGCAGATGAACTCGAGGACGTGGATGAGATTGGACCTGGAGAGATTTGCGCCATGTTCGGTGTCGAATGCTCCTCTGGAGACACGTTCACAGATGGTGCGCTTCAGTACACCATGACCTCCATGTTTGTCCCCAAACCCGTCATCTCCTTGTCGCTCAAGCCCAAGGGTAAAGAGACACCCAACTTTTCCAAGGCCCTGAACCGATTCCAAAAGGAAGATCCTACTTTCACAGTGCATGTCGATGCCGAGACCAAGGAGACGATTATTTCAGGCATGGGAGAATTGCACTTGGAAATTTACGTTGAGCGTATGCGTCGTGAGTACAACGTGGATTGTATTACAGGCAAGCCTCAGGTCGCTTTCCGCGAGGCCATCACAGACTCTGCCAAGTTCAACTACACGCACAAGAAGCAGACAGGAGGCGCAGGTCAATATGGTCGTGTCGAAGGTTTCATTGAGCCAGCAGAAGCGGATGAGGATGGCAAGGACGCGTTCTTTGAGAACCGTGTTGTTGGAGGCAACATTCCTACCAACTACATCCCTGCCTGTGAAAAGGGCTTCCGTGAGGGCATGCAAAAGGGATTCTTGATTGGACACCCTATCCAGGGCGTGCGTATGGTGCTGGAGGATGGCGCAGCCCACTCGGTCGATTCTTCCGAATTGGCGTTCAAGACAGCAACCATGAACGCGTTCAAGGAGGCTTACATGAAGGCGGGACCTGTGATCATGGAGCCTATCATGAAGGTGGATATCACGGCCCCCACAGAGTTCCAGGGCACAGTCATTGGAGGTATCAACAAGCGCAAGGGAACCATTGTCGATACGGAATCTGGCGAAGATTACTTTAGCTGCGTGGCCGAGGTGCCTCTGAATGCTATGTTTGGATATGCATCTGAGATTCGTGGACAATCGCAGGGCAAGGGCGAGTTCTCGATGGAGTACATGCGTCACCAACGGGTGCAGCCCCAGGAACAGATCGATCTGATCAAAGCTTTCAAGCAAAAGAATGAGCAAAAGTAAGTTTCCCTCTCAACATCCCTTCCCTCCATCTTTTTTTTATTCTTCACTCACTCTTTCTACCCTAGTCCATAGTCTTCCATCTTTCATCACACAACCATCGTAGAATCTCATCCCATTCAGTAGACAATCAATGTACCTATAAGTCCCCCCCCCCGGCGGGGGGGGGGGGGGGGGGGGGGGGGGGGGGGGGGGGGGGGGGGGGGGGGGGGGGGGGGGTGGGGGGGGG
>Ga0247824_10001342_pt1 | contig 13359 bp, 15 predicted proteins | sample 13C_PalmiticAcid_FD_194412 | JGI IMG/M metagenome (GOLD analysis project Ga0247824, IMG submission 194412) | Soil microbial communities from agricultural site in Penn Yan, New York, United States - 13C_PalmiticAcid_Day48 | ecosystem: Environmental > Terrestrial > Soil > Agricultural land...
GTCCCATGTTACCCATTCCCCCCAACCCCCCGTGCCTCAACTGATGTCATTTCATTTCCCCAGGTCGCCTCAGACACCCAGACTTTAGACTTTGCCGCGAGTAAAATAAAAAACCACTCTCCGAAACGCCATGCTCACAGAATTCCCAGCCAACCCCGTCTCTTTCGAGAGAACAAAAGGATCTTTCGCCACGTCCCAGCCAAGCCAATAAACACAAGGTAGAAAAAAGTCAAGTGGTGGTGGAGGGGGTCAGGTCATGGCATAGCGCCCGCTTTCGCTCCCTGGCAGTAGTATGTAGTGTGAGGGAAGGATGTATGTTCACGAATCCGCCAGTTTAGCAAAGTGCTTGGACCAGATCCACCCGACCACGTCGCGCGGATCGTCCTGATTCTTGGCCAGCCACAGCTCGCCCTTTTCGGCAATGACATCAAAGATCTAGTCCCCCCATTAGCAAAGCCTTTTCCTCAACAACATTAGAATAATACATGGATCAATAGACTCACCTCCCCAGCCTGATACGTCAGGTACGGATACCCCGCCTCGTGCTTGGTCGTCTCAATGTTGAACTCAAATAGCGACGCTGCCAGCCAGAGCACGTTGTACCCGCTGTTCCCGCCGCGGTCCCGCGACGAGGCGCGCGAGGAGCGGGCGCTTTCGTCCGGCCCGCCGTCGGGCAGGGGGAGCGCCGAGCTGAACAGGCCCGACAGGCGCCTTGTCTCGACGGTGGCGCCCGGCCCGCCGTGGTAGCTCGAGTTGAAGGTCGAGTTCGAGTCGCGGCGGTTGACCGACACGGCGGCGGTCGACTCGGAGCTCTGGCGCGGCAGGCTGGTCGAGTCGAAGCTGCGGCCTGTGCTGGGGCGGACGGGCGGGGGCCCGACCATGACGGGGGCGGAGCGCGGGGCGAGGTTCGGGTCGGCCGGGGTGACGGGAGAGCCGGGGCCGCCGCGGGCGTGGCCGCCGTTGATGCCGGAGTAGTAGTCGCGGTAGTAGTTGGCGGGGCTCGGGAGAGCGCTGCTGGTCGGCGACATGCTGAACTGCCCGCTGTTGCGCTTAGCAAAGTCGGGGGTGGGGAGCGTGGGAAGGTAATCGCTGTTGATGGACAACCCTCTGCCGCGCGGTGAGAGGATGTCGCCGCCCCGCTGTGACCGTGCCTTGGACATGATGGAGGAGGCGTCGTCGTTGGTTGATTGAGATGCTCGGCTTTTGAGGGTCGGGTTAAGGATCCCCAGAGCCCTGGCTCGTACATCCTGTAGCGCAAACTCCCGCTGGAAGCTGGACACAATCTCGGAGAGCTCGGGGACGTGTGTCACGTCGGAGAGCGGCGCTTTGACCTTCTCCTTCCACATGGCGTACCACGACGCCTGGATGCTGATGAACTTGCCGAGACAGATATTGCCAATCTTGGCCGTCATTGCCGAGAGCTTGGGGAGCTCCTTTTTGAGCGTCTCGTTGAGCGCCTCGTACTGCTCGACCAACTCTGCGAGCTGCTTGTCCACCTTCTTGCCATTGGCCTTCAGCGCCATGTACTTTTCGTAGTCGATCCGCCGCTTGACGCGCTTCTTCATGGCGAGAGAGGGGTTGCCGTAGCACCGGATGACTTGTTCAAAAGGTTCGATGACATGCTTCCGAACATCGGACAGCTTGCAGCCAATTAGCAAACACTCGGGGGGGACAGCAGTGGGACAAGGCTTACATGTTTTTCCAAGGCAATCTTCTCAATATCCCTCATGGACACGTTGAACTGCACCCATTTGCTCTCCAGGTGGGCATGGTCCCGGGACGGCTGGAGGCGCATGACGAGCTCCATCGACGAGAGATACTGGAGGAACTCGTGGACGTAGGTCGCAACGTTGCGGGTGTAGTACTCCACGTCACGCAGGACGACCTGGAGCCGCAGATAGTCATCTCCGAACTGCTGTTGGAGCTTCTGATACTCCTCGTCCTCGGCCGTCTTGGTGACCGACACCTGCAATTTGTCGACACGTTTGCCAAACGCTCTTGCCAGCCCGGCTCTGACGTCCGACTCCTTGCGCTTCCTGTTACTGACGATCTGCCCCACCAGCTCAAAGTTCTTCTTGGTCTTGTTGATGTCGTCGATGGCCTCAATCACGGCTGTCCGTGCGCTGACGAGCGCTTCACGGTCCGGATGGTCCTCAGGGGTATACTTGAGAAGATGGGTGATGATGTCCGGGTACTTGGTGATGCGTTGCATCGGCTTGATAAGGAGGGAATCCAGGTTCCAGGCACTTGTCAGCTCCTTGGCGACCTCGTTGCACTCGTCCAACCAGAGCATGACGGTCTTGTCTTCTTGAATCTGCAAGAGGCGCTTGGACGAGTTGTCGCTGGATCTCAGATAGACCTCGTGGACGGCCTTTAGCTGCTCAATGTTTCTGGTAAACACGGGACCAAGGGAGGTGAGACGGTCCTTCTCGTCGTCACGCTTCGGCTTGTTGATCGAGTTGACCGAGTTCAGGGTTGCCGAGTCGGAGTCTTTCGCCTCTGCGTTGGGGAGAGGCGACCTCCTGCCCTTGGGGGTATAAACCGTCGATGCTGCGTCTTTGAATTCGACGAGAAGCGCGGCGTGGAAGGCGATGATCTCGTCCGTGTTTCGGAAAATCAGCTTGACTGTCTTGTTGTCCAAGTTCGGGCACGCCTCTGCCGTGCCCTTGTAAATCTCCTCGACGACAGTCAAGTCTCTGACGAAGGCATCTTCCGTGTCGATGAGCTCCCGGATAACCAGTTGCCGCTGCCGGAGCCGTTTCTGCTCTTCTTGCTCTTTCTCCGTCAGCGGAGTCTGTCCCTCATAGAGCGTCTCACTAAGCGAAACTTGGGATGGCTCAAGATCCAGGCGGAGTTGAGAAGCGGACCGCGGGGGTGATATGACTCCAGATAGGTCGCCGCTACCGTCGTGGCTGTATTGGCTGTATGCATAGCTGTCCGGTCGGCTCTCTGCAAGGTACAGAGGGCGGTCGTGCTCAAATTCGCGCTCGGACCGGGGAGGGCGTGGTGCTTCGCGTTCCGGCTGCGGCGCTATCTTGTCCACGTCCGACTCGCTATGCGGTGTGTAGCTCTCTGCAGCTGCAGGTTCGGGAAGATGCTGCTGGCTAGCCGGCAACTCGGATAGCATAGGGGAAGGTGAGGGCCCGGCTTTGTCCAGCGGCGACGTATCCGGGCTTTGGGTAAGATCTCCTAAGCTTGAAGCACAGGTGCTGAGATCACCAGTAGAAGGCACGGCTCTAAATGACGCCCCGTCGTCTTGTGTGTCGACCTCGTGAGAGTGCAGTGTGGAATTTGGTCGACCAGTGTCGCGATCTTCGCTACCGAATGAGAAATCGGTCCACGCAGAGTGCTGGCTCAAGCGGTTCCCGGGTGCGAGCAGCCCAGGCACAATCAAATTGTGTGACGTGTCTGACGTTTTCTGGTAGTCTGCTGAGGACAGGTGGCCATCAAGAGGAGTGCTGGGGTCGGGTGGGGTGAAGGTTGAGTCGCGCAAGACGGCAACGTTGTCGCGTAGACGTGGTCCGGCATAGAAATCCTCGACGCGGCCCAGACTCTCGATGCTGACCGGGATCTCGTCCCCAAATCGGGCATCACCCAGATGCGGAGGCTGAAAAACAATATCTTCAGGGGCGCTGCTGACGGGAGGCTCATCTGCTTGAGGCAGGTCGGTCTGGGGCATGGTTGCACGGGGCAGCTCCTTGTGCAACGGCTGGAAATCATTCTCGGGGCCCAGAATGGTGATGGTGGTTTCGTAATTCTCGGAGAACGTGTACGGCCGGGGCACATACTCGTCGTCTTCGGCCGGCGGAGGTACGCTAACGGGTATGCGCTCGGGCTCGGGCTCGACGGTGGTGCGGGTGGGTGTGAGTTCGGGAGACGAGTGCGGTTCGGGGGCCGATGCATGGGCCAATGCATGAGCCGATGTATCAATATCAAGAGAGATCTTGATGGAGACGCTGTCGTCGTCATCGCCCTCGTCATCGAAGGGGTACTGATATGACACTCTCTTGCGCAAGGTCGGAGCGGCGGCTTGTTCAAAGAGTTGCTGCTCAAAAGCCGGCTCTTGGGGTGCTTGAACCAAACCAGGCAGGGCCGCTTCCAATACCTCATCGATGATCGTCGTACTCTCGTGCCTCGGTGGCTCCGTCTGCACCTCTGTATCAAACTCTGTGATGGCGCTGGTCATGGACACGGCGGAGAGCGGGATGTGGTCCTGGTCCAGCCCTGGGGACCCGGCATTGGGGAAGCTGCCTGGGATCTCCAATCTGAGAGGTTCGGGGGGCGCACGGAATTCTTCTGCTGGCGGTTGGGGCGTTGGCATGTCTTCGGCCGCCTCCCATGGCTCCTCTATCTGGGGTTCCTCCACTGGTTCATGCGACGTCTGTGAGGGCCGCTCACTGTCCCGAGACTTCCTGGGAATCTCTATAGCGGCTGCGTCAGCAGCTGCATGGGCAACGGCTGCCACCGCGGCCGCTTCCGCCTCGACCTTTGCTTTGGCTACTGCAGCCAACTCTTTCTTCCTCCTCTCTGCGGCCGCCTGTCTCGCTTCTCTTGCTTGGGTGTCCCGGATGGACTTGCTGTAGGCAAGCTTGATGCTCTCCCGCCGTTGGGCGAAATCTATTGCGCCCACGGACACCTTGCGCCTGCGGGGTGTCGCTTCTTCCGTCCTTGGGGTGGACCGTTGCGACTGTCTCAGCGGCGAAGCTCCTCTCTCGACGGCTCGCATTCTCGAAGCCGCCGTGGTCGCATTGGCAACCGACTGGCGGGGCCGAGAGCTCCGCAGGCTGGGAGACAGTTTCGGGGGCGGGACTGCCACGTAGGCATTGAGCCGGCTACCGGGTTGGGTTGAGATGTTTGCCGGGGCAGGCTTGCGAGAGGAGCTTGGAGTATGGCTTGAGGGCGTCTTTGTATGGCCCGCCCGATTTCCTGTAGGCGTTTTTGCCCGCGAAACATGCTGCCGGGAACTTCTCCCACTCGCGGTGGAGTGCTGCTTGAAGGTGGAGGGCGAGTTGGAGCGTGTCGATAGCGGGCTGCCGTGACTTGGGGCGTCGTTCATTCTCCTAGTCAGTCTGGGCAGGCGCGAGGTGGGCGATGCCGGGGATGTGGGCGATAGAGGGGAGTCGATGTCATGCCTCGTCGCGCCATAATCTGGACGGTTCAAGGTTAATTTAGACCCGGCAAGGTCGCTGTGGGCCCGAAAATGCTGAGCTTTGGACGGTACCCTGGACGCGTTCTGATCTGTGCCCCGTTGCCCAGCCGGGTCTGCGGCGCGGTACCAATCGGTGGGTGACGAAGGCTCGATGTCGGGATCCGAGAGGGTTCTCATCTGGGACCGGACAGGGTTGATGACGCTGGACTCGGACGTCCTCCTCGGCCGAGTGGTTTCGATGCCAAACCCTGGTGTAACCGCGTCGCTCAGTTCCGGGAGGATCTCGCCAAACAAGAGGCCGTTTTGGCGAGGCGGGGGAGACCGAGAGCTTGGTGGCCCAGCCCCCGCCGCAGACCTCGTTGTCTGTGAATTCGTCGACCCGGAGGTGCGAGGCCTCGATATCCTGCTCGCAAACGACTGGGAATCGGTGGGGGCCTGATCCCCTGTGCCGTACTTTGGCCGCTGCGAGCTCCGAGCGCCGGAGGATTTGCTTGTGTCGCGCGGCGTGTCTCGTTCTCGTGTCGCCGTCGACCTCGGTGCGCCATGGGAGGTTGCACCGCTCCCGACACCGGGTGCCCTCCCCTTCAGGCCGCTCGAAGCCGTGTCTCGGGGGGATGTTCTCGGGACGGGTTTTCGGGTGGCTGAGGCGGGCTGGGATGCCGACTGGTCGAACTTCTTCTTGAGATCCCTCACGCTCGGCGGCACGGGGGCGGCTGCGCCGCGGGCACTCCCTGCGGCGTTTCCCACATTTTCAGATCGATTGTCGACGGGGTTCGAGACGGAACGCTGGGTCGGGCGGAGGGCATTGCGGTGGGTGGCCGGGACGGCGGGGTGTTTGGGGGTGGTGCCGTTGCCGTTGGACCGCAACGAGGGCGGTTGGCGAGTGGTGCTTGCTGCGGCCGCGGCCATCGAGTCCTTCACTGGCGGGGAGTCATGCCCGGCGGCGGGAGACTGCTGCGCGGTTCGATAGCTGCGGTAGAAATCGGCCGGGTCTACGGGGTCGTCGGGAGAATCTGCAGTGAGGGCGGCAGTGAGGGCATTGGCGGAGAAGGCGTGCAGATTGGCGGCGGCGTAGGGGTTGACGGGGACGTGCGGGCTCGGGCTGGGGTCGATGTCGTCGTAGGGGTCGTAGTAGGGTTGCTGTTGCTGTGGGGGTTGCTGGTGGTGCTGGGGCTGGCGGTCGAAGTGGCCGAGGTGGTCGAGCAGCGGGCCGGAGCGCGAAACAGGCTCGTCTCGGAGACTGCCATGGTCCATGGTGTCGCAGGGCTCGTCCCTCGTCCTCGTCCCATCACTTGCTGGCGCTGGCAGCTCCGGGCGGGCTGGCGGCTGCTGGTTCTGCTGGTTCTGCTGGTGCTGCTGGTGCTGCTACAGAGTAACTACTGTGCACACGCCTCTGCCTCTGGAGCGAACGGGATTTGCGGACTCCAGAGATCATCGACGTTCCATGCGGGCAGCAATCTCGAACGGGGGGGTGGAAGGGCGGGATGTCGGGGCCTGTCGGCCTTGATGCGCTGGCAAGCACGAGGATTGGTTGGAGTGGCTCGAGCCTGGGGTGGGCTTTGGGTTGGCTTGGGAATCCAGTCGATCCAGTCCGGCGTGCAGAGGGCCAACTGGACTGGGAACAGCCCTGGGCAGGAGAAACGGCCTTCTCTCGCTCACCACTCACCACCCTCCACTCTCTCGGCAACGCCCTGCAGACGGGGGTCCACCCTACCCTGGTTCGCCAAGCTAACCCCCTTCCAGGCCAGGTCCAGCCTTGCCCCCCTCGAAGCTGTGAACCAGTCCTACTAGCGGCCGTTAATACCTAAGGTAACGTAACCACACTCTCCACGACCTCAACCCGCCAGCCCTGCCTCCAGTGCTCTGGCAAGCTCGGGCGAGGTTCTGTGCCCCAGCTGGTCAAACAGTTGGAATCTGCTGCTTGGCCTCTGTGGGAGCCTGGGCAACCCGAACGCAATCTCCTGGGTTATGGGGTTTGTCCAGGGGCCCGAGCTTCTCCACCTTTCCCTCACCAACCGTGTCTGCGAGGGCTGCAGCAGCCGGGTCGCACTGAACACTCGCCTCACAGGCAGTGGAGTTGCAAATGGGACGTGGGTGGTGCAGTCCAGTCAGGGTCCGGGGCAGTAACCTGAAGCTTGAGGGAAGTTGGAGGGTCGTCATTCTCCGGCTCCGAATTTGCACGAGAGCTTTGACGCAATTGCCTGTTTTGACCCTGGGCGCATTGTTTGAGGCTAATCGGTTTTCTCGTTTCGTTCCTTCCCTCGGGTCTTTTTCTCGTCTCTTCTCTCGGCGTCTTTTCTTCGGACGGCAGGGACAACCTGGAAGCCCGGACCGACGCGGGTTTAACATGCAACCTGCAACCTTGCGGGTCGAGATTCAGGATCAGACGAAAACCTCGCGCCTTCGCAACTTCCATCCCCCATGGCACAACCCAAGACATGCAGTGCGCCGCCGTCCTGACTTGCAGGTAGAGGGTCGGACTGAATCTGCCAAGCCCAGCGATTGCTCCGCATCGAATCCCTCCGGGCAAGAAGACGAGCAGCCTGGCAGATGGTGTCTTCGTGTTCTCTGGTTTGGCGTGTCTCGGTCTGGTTGTGGCCCACTTTTCTTTTGTTCAGTCAGGGTCGGGGCAGTCAGAAGGTAAATTTGTTGGCAGCGAATCACACTCGTTCGACTGGAGGGCATGAACGGCGTCCCTGCCTGTGTGGCTGCCCAATGCGCTGCGCCGCTCCGCCGTCAACCGACCAGCGATTCCAGGCTCACCAGGTTCACCAGGTTCCCCAGAAAACCCGCTGCCCTGTGCCGCTGCCCCTCCCGGACTCTCGCTGCACAACCCACGGGCAGACACCTAACTAGCGCAGACACGCCCTGCTCAGTCTGCAGCTGCATGGTATGGTCGGTCTGCATTCTGCGTGCACTCTGGTTGCAGTTCGTCAACCCAACGAAGGGGCATTGAAACCGTCATCTGCCCCCAAACGCGGTTGGGCAGCGTGGCTCAATCCGCTTGACTAGCCTGACCCCCAACCCAACCGTTTGAGGCTGCCCCTCCATCTGTCAGGGCAGTCTGCCAGTCAGCCCCTCCCGCCCTCGGGGGAATGCTCGACGCGCCGACGCGCCGTCACACGAGCTCCGTGGGGCGTCCAACCCAGTGCGTGCGAGCCAGTGCCGCCCGCTTGCTTGTCGGAGTTGGTTGCTTGTTGCAGACTGTCGGCCGCTGCACCCAATCGCCAGCTGTGGGAACGCCCGTATCCCGTGGTGCCGGTCGGAGGAATTGACTGATGGCAATCGTCCGTCTGGAGTCCCAATTCCTGCCAATTCATTTCATCCCGCGCACCTCGGCCCAATCACCCGGTAGCACATGTCGACCCGTCGCTGATAGGGTCCCTGCCTCTTCGCCTCTTCGCCATCCAAGGGCTCGGGGGATGCATCGACGGGGGAATCTGCCAGCTCAGAGACATTGGGGGTCGTCCAGAAGTTGAGAGTCGTGTAGCAACGCCGGTGGAGCCCAGCCAGTGGAGTCCCGGCATTGCCTGCATCGACAATGGGTCAGGCCCCCGGGTCGGCGTCCCGGAAGAGGGGCCGCACCCGGACCCGGAGCCAAGGGGCCGGTCCAGGCTGTGGCAGCTCCGCTGATCGACCGGCCAAGCGGCTTCACCGTGGGCAAGAGCCGCGCAATGCCGACGCCATTGTCAAGCACGCCCTGCTCGCCCAGTACTATCCCGAGACGCGGACCTTGCGACAGTACGCCCTGTCAAAACTGCCCGCTTCCTCGCGCATCCGCCGGAGGAAGATCGCGTCCGTGGGACTGGCCAAGTCGCCCGCCGACAAGGCCCCGACCGAAGATGAACTCGCTCTTGGGGCGCTTCTGGACTCGACCCTCGTTGCTCGCCGCCACCCTGCCGCAGCTAGCGACGATCATCGTTGGGAACAGTGGGTCAGCTTCTCCCAGAAAGGTGACGAGTCGTACGTGACGCTCTCGGATGGGCTCAAGGGATCAATCTTCTCGCAGGCTGAGGTAAGACAGTGATGCATAGAGCGTACTAGATCCACGTAGCTTACATAGTGCCACCAAGATTGTCGACTTTGTGATCTGGCTCCTATTCTCCAGAGAATCCGCCGGCTCTTGGCCCAAGCATATCCTATGTGATGGATTTCGGCGACAAGCCGGCCCAGCCCCCCAAGGCGATTCGGCAGCGGCGTCGACCATCCCGCACTTGTACTCGGTGTATCCCAACCAGCACGTGCAGGCCCTCAAGGCGTCACCGTGGCCTCAGCTGCTCATGCTGCTGGGCAGAGAAGGGGAGCGCATCATGCTTGATCTCCTGCTCGACTGTGCTGTATTCGGATCCGTCAAGTCTGGCAAGGGGAACCTCTACCAGCTAGCCGGCATCCCCATTTCGGAGCTCGAGCCATTGTCAGGGGCGGGAAACAAAGAAGGGCCACTTCCGGCTCGGGCCGACCCAAGGAACGGGGAGCTCCGTCCGTCAGAGATATCCTTTGTCAGGAGTCGGATGCTCTATGCCCGAGCCGCTCTCAATGCCCGAGGTCTGGTCCACTTTGGCCTGCGCCATATCCGTATGTTTACTCCCCCCTTCCCCGGCCAGCCAATCCAACGCTGACTCTGTTAGATGTTCTCAATCGCTTCCCCGCCAAGAAGACGGTGGCTGTTGAAGCAGGCGAACACGATGAGAGCGCTGTACATGTGATGATGTATCTGTTCCCTCGGCAGTTCGGTCTTCACAATGTGTTCACATCAGCCGTGGACCGCCGACAGACGGTCCAGAAGTTCCAAGACTACACACTCCGCGAAGAGGAGATTGCAAGCAAATTTCCAGCACCGGCGGATGGTGCAAAACCTGCCAGGCGTATTCCCAAAAGGCTCAGGGTGGGTGTCATGGACTTGGTCCGGCGGCTCCAGGTGCTCCACAGACGCTGCTCCTATGCTGAGATGCTGCACCATTACTGTCCGGTAAGTGCCCTGACTGCGCTCAGAAACAACCTACTTAGTCCTCTAGGCACCCGGACAAACTGGCAGCCGGAGAAAGACACAGGTGGTTTCGACTAGGACTCTGCCGCCTTCGTCGGCCAAATCTCCCAAGGCCGGAAAAAGGTCCAAGCCCTCCGCTGCCTTCGTCCCTGATTTGCAGTACTCCTCACTCACCGAGCTCGCCACGCCTGTCTCCAGCGTCTCCGCCTTTTGCCAGGCGGTTTTGTCGAAAGTCGTCCCTGACCAGTTTTGGGGCCAAGACTCGACCCAGGAGCGCAACAAGTCGTGTTTCCTGAAAACGGTCCATCACTTCCTCCACCTTCGGCGATTCGAGAGCATGTGTCTCCACGAAGTCATGCAGGGAATGAAGGTAGGGAGGAAGGCGTGATGCACTCTGGCTTGCTGATGCTGACTGCTTTCCAGATAAGTGATGTTGCGTGGCTCACTCCTCCTGGGCTTGGACATCAAAAGAGTTCCCAGTCGGATACGCGCAAGCGCACCGAGATATTCTACGAGTTTCTGTACTATTTGTTTGATTCGTTCTTGATACCCCTGATTCGCAGCAACTTTTACGTCACCGAGTCCAATGTCGATCGGTACCGTCTCTTTTTCTTCCGCCACGACGTTTGGCGGTACGTAGCCGAGCCGGCCATGGCTATCCTGAAAACAAACATGTTCGAGGAGGTCAAGACCGAGGATGCCCTTCGGATTTTGCAATCCCGTCGGCTTGGCTTTTCCCAGGTGCGCCTGCTCCCCAAACAGGCTAAGATGCGGCCCATCATGAACTTGCGCCGGCGTGCGCTTGTCCAAGGGAACAAGAAGATGCTCGGTCCTAGCATCAACACCATCTTGGGCCCGGTCAACTCGGTGCTCAAGCTTGAAAAAGTGAGACCATCCCCCGTGATCGCTTTTCCATAGCACTGACACCCACAGTCTCGGGATCTGAATCGTTTGGGCTCCTCACTGTTCTCCGTCGGCGATATTTACCAGCGCATCAAAGCCTTCAAGAGCCAGCTTGGCGAGGGTCAACACAAGTTCTACTTTGCCAAGGTGGACGTCCAGGGCGCGTTTGACACCATCCCGCAGGACGCCATGATCGAGCTGCTGAAGCAAATCCCCCAGCAATCACACTACAAACTGCTAAAGCACGCTGAGGTGGCTCTGCTTGAGTCAACTTCCGTCAACGGAGCGGGCGCCAAAGCGACCAAGCGGTGGCACACCATGGCCAAAGCCAGCGGCGACAACCGGTCCTTCCCCGAGCGCATTGAGACGCTCCTCGCAGCAAAGAAGAAGAACACCGTCTTCATCAACACCGTTGTTCAAAAGGCCCACGCAACACGGGAACTCCTCGCGCTCACCGCTGCCCACATCGAACAGAACCTCGTCCGTATCGGCAAGAAGTACTACCGCCAAAAGGCCGGCATCCCGCAGGGCTCGGTCCTGTCATCCACACTGTGCAACTACTTCTACGCCGACCTCGAGCGGAATCATTTGTCGTTCTTACGGGGCGAGGACTGCCTGCTGCTGCGTCTCATAGACGACTTTATCTTGATCACTACCGACGAGAGCAAAGCGCGCCGGTTTGTTGGAATCATGCACCGCGGCCTGCCCGAGTACGGCGTGACTGTCAACCCGGCAAAGAGCCTTGCCAACTTTGCACTAACGGTGCGCGGGGCGGAGGTGCCCCAGCCCGAGGATGGGCGAAGGTTTCCTTACTGCGGGTTGCTGATTGATTGCGAGACGCTGGCAGTGACGAAGCAGAGGGACGGGCCCAAGGATGCAAGCAAGTCGCCCAATTCCCTTTCTTTCCCAAAACTCGAATTTTCTAACCACAGCGTTAGGCATATTCAACTCCCTCACAGTCGAATACTCTCACTCTCCTGGCAGGAACTTCCAGCGGAAAGTCATCAGTATGGTCCCCCCTCCCCCTCTCAACTCTCCCATCCACGATGTTGCCTGGAACCACAACCATGAACCCCCGACATGCTGACATGACCACCACCATCATCAAAGACGCCTTCAAAATCCAATCCCACCTCATGTTCTTCGACACGTCCCACAACTCCCGCCGCGGCGTCCTCACAAACATTTATGCCGCCTTCAGCGAGACCGCGGCCAAGATGTGGGCGTACGCGCGGTGCTTGCCGGCCCGGCCAGGGGCGAGCGTGTTCATCGGTACGTTCCTTCCCCCACCTCACATCATTTCCTTCACTGTATCTACACACATCCTATGCTCTCTTCTGGTAATTAAAGAGAGTGACTGGCCGTCAAAAAGCTGACAAGCGCATTGGGGGATGACAGACACGATCAAGACGCTCGTCGACGTGGCCTTTGTGCTGCTGACCAGCCGGACGAGGAGGGAGCGGTACCCGGGGTATGTGTGCTCTGTCAAGAAGGGGGAAGTGGTCTGGTAAGTTTCATTCCTTTTCATTTCAGGGTTTCTGCTGGTTTTTTGTTTCTAACGGTCTTTGTTGCCGATGTGACGACTGACTGAATATGTAGGTTGGCCATGGTGGCGTGCAGACAGGTGCTGGTCAGGAGGCAGACGGGGTATGGCAAGGTGATTGCATGGTTGGAGCAGGAGACAAGGAAGCTTGGTGGGAAGAAGGGGGTGGATGTTGAGATGTTGGTTGGGGTTGCGAAGGCGGTGGGGGCCTGTCGTTGAGGTCTCTACGTTGGGTTGATACTGTTTATTGTGGATGGTAGTTTGACATTCATGACCTGAAGAGCGGCCACCAGATATTGATATCACGCCGGCACAACCACAAAAACGAACACTATCCCCGTGTGATTCAACAACGGCATCGAATTTATTCACTTCTCGTGTCATCATCACTCATGAACCTCGCCATCTATCTGCCTCGTAACCCAAAACCACAACAGGCATTCATCAGGGCAACTAAAAACATCAAGACACTTTTGCAAAGCATGAAGCAACGTTAACGACAATGTCTAACAAAACAACAAGGAAGCATCGAGTACAAACGCAAGAAAACGTAAAAACAAAGAACAACCAAAGAAGAACTGAATAACAGATGTAATGTAAAGCATCGCTCTCATCATCATCATCGTCTCTGTGAAATGTAGCCAAGCCAACGCAAAACCTCAAGAGCAAACCCCAACGCCTGCCCAACCAGCAATACATAAAACACAAACATAAGAGAAAAAAAGACGAACAGCCCAGGCATTATTTTCCCCTGCCCCGACCTCCAAACCCCCAGTC
>Ga0247824_10001343_pt1 | contig 13357 bp, 10 predicted proteins | sample 13C_PalmiticAcid_FD_194412 | JGI IMG/M metagenome (GOLD analysis project Ga0247824, IMG submission 194412) | Soil microbial communities from agricultural site in Penn Yan, New York, United States - 13C_PalmiticAcid_Day48 | ecosystem: Environmental > Terrestrial > Soil > Agricultural land...
GAGCAGAAGACCGGTAAAGTCCCACCTGTACCTCTTGCTACTCAGCTTGTCCTCCCCCCATTTCCACATCCTTCCCTGCAGTGAGGTGTGGCTCACGAGGTTCATGACCGTCACGAGTCGGAGGAGGGGGTTTCCTCCAGCATCATTCTCCCCCGCGGCAGTCGCATCATCAACTTTTGCCAAGGCTTGCGGCAGCGTCAGGCCGGCCAGATCAGGGTTGTCCTCTGAGAGGTTCGGCTGGGCCCAGTCGGTGTTGGTGGTTCGGGTGGGCATGAGGGCGTTGAGAGCGGATTCGAAGTGGAGGGTTGCTTTGGCGAGGGCGGCCAGGGACTGGGGGGTGAAGGGATCTTTGGGCTGTGAGATGTGGATGTGCGTGGAGCAGCTGGGAGATGGGAGGATGTGGAAGTCTAGCATGATGGTCTTGAAGATGGTGGTTAGGTGGGCGGTGAACATCGGGCCGTCGGTGGTGAGGTAGGGGTGGGAGCCCAGCTCGACGCCGTATTGATCTGATGACGGGGAAAATATGAGTAACGACGGTGGGTGGAGTCAGCCGGAAGACGTCTCTTACGTGTGCTACCTTGGATACTAGCATCACGAGTGATTGACCACCGCGAGTAGTTCTTATTGTGGATGTCATCGTCGACATGATTGTCAATGTCGACTTCGTTGAGCTTCCGGCTGAGCTCGTTGGCAAGTTCCTGCCAGTCCGTGTACTGCTTCTGCTCTCGGTGTTCGAGGAGGAGTTCAAGCTCGATGCCGAATCGAAACTCTGTGGACTGGTGCATTGTGGAAGGGTACTCAACGTAGGTGACTCTGGCAACGGCGCTGAGGTGCCGACGGCAACATCAAGACTGGCTAAGGCATCGTAGAAACTGATACCGAGGCTTTGATACTCTACCAGGTTGACTGCAGCCATCCCCCTGAACACCTTTCACAAGTCAGCTGGACATTTGGATGCCCCAACCTGTGACATCCCGGGAACATTTGCCCGGAACCAGTGGTGGTAGCGTTGGGCCAGACCGTATCCCGCCAACGTGTGCTCACCCCCTGAAACTCAAAACCAGACTGTAGCAGGCTGTTGTCGCCCAGTCTTGCTAGAGCGTTCTCAGAACTCGTGCTGCTATCATCTCGTGCCAGGTCGAGGGCCAGGAGCGGAAGTGGAACGTGAGCGAAGGGCGGCGTCATGGGCTTCGGTTCTCCCCCAAGATAAAAGCGTTGGCACGGCGGAAAGCTTGACATTCTGTAACTAATTTATCCGTACCCAATCTATCAACCTCTATACCGTTTCTATCAGTGGCTCTACACATGGGTAACCGAGGTGTCCTTTGACAGCATCTCCATTCCACTGCCACGGCTTGACAGCATCTCCATGCCGCTGCCACGTTTGCCCGTCTGGGACACGCCGAGGTCATCGACGTAGAAGACGAGAAAGATGGCCATGACAGCGGCCATGAGTATGGCATCAAACATGTAGAGGAAAATTTCGTGCGAGATGAGGAAGCCCCTGTTGCCCTGGAGGTATTCAACCACGCGAAAGAGGCTTCGTACCATGATGACGGCGCTGACAACGTACAGGACAGTCAAATGGCGCTTCCAAGGGATCGGCGTCTGTTGGGCGGCAGCATCTTTGGCCTGGCGGAAGCGGAGGTGGAATGTGACGGTGGTGACTAGGAAGAAACCGAACATGCAGATCTGCACGAACAAGCCGGCGATGATGATCTTCTCGCCAATGTCGTAGAGTTCCAGCGTGCCGGCCGCCTGAATGCCACCGCCGCCAGCCTGCAGGAGGAACGACAAAACATCGCCAATGACAAACAGTTTCGTCATCCATCTGACGGGAATGAGGGACAATGGCTCGGCGTGCAAAACCCGGATCAACCGCCCGAGAATCATATAGATGGATGCCGCGTAGAGAGCCGGGGCGACGAGAATGAGGATCGCTTGGATCACAAACGCGCCGATGGCTGTGTCGTTAAAGTGAGACCATACCCGACCACAGTAACCAACTGCTTGAACTGCAGACGAGGAAGACACGATTGTCAGCAACCTGAACCTACTCCAAAAACTGCATAATACGGTTCGTGTGTGGGTGAGGGCAACTCAGGGATGGTAGGTACGTACAGAAACCGCCGACGGTAAAGGCAGTAAAGTAAAATGAGCGGTAGCGGTAAATGCGCCAGACATGGAGAAGCGAGAGAATGAAAAAGACGCCGACGGCAGCAATAGCAGCAGGCAGCGAGACTTTGTATCGGTACAGGGCGAAATCAAAGGATTCTGCTCCCGCGGCCTCGGCGCCGGGGGAGGCAGTTGGGGCGGCCATCGGTGTCGATAACCTGAGACAAAAATCGGCGTTGCCGGAGTGTGACTGGCTGGTGCAGATTGCAGAGACTCCGGGGTGGCTAGAGACAGGGAGGAGGGCCAACGACGGAAAGAAAAGACTTCTGGCAGAAAGAACTCAAAAGGAATGGAAACGGAACCTACCATGATCGTTGGAAAGGAGCATTCGAGAGATATATATTTTGGTTAACCCTGTCAAGCTTCCCGTTCAGAGTATGCCGAGAGCCTCACCGAGCTTGACGTTCAATGCCTTCCTTGCATTGCAAACCTTGAATCATCTCGGCTAGACTCGCCGAAGGAGGTATCCGAGAAATACGCTGAACGCTCGTATCTAAACGAGCTACAGCGTACCGCAGCAGATCCTTGCCCTTGGGAGGTGGTGGCGCTGCTGAAACAAGTGGGGCCCGGATCTGGATCTGCACAATCTAACAGACATTCACGTTTATTGGGTGGAGCCCTGAGGGCTCGTATTTATCGTATATATCGCACTCTGTCCGAAAAACCCGAAGTCGCCCCTTTCCTTCATTCTGCTCAGGGGAATCCATCTCCAATAACGGTACCACCCTCTGCCATTGCCAACCTGAACGGACATGGCCGGCACAAAACGCAAGGCACACCACAAGAGCCGCTTAGGTAAGACGCCGTTTTCGCCTTTCATCCTCTTGGGCCTCCACCCTCCCTTTCTTCATCCTTAAACACAGAAGAAAAATAAAGAAAGAAAAGCACAGTTCCCCGTCCTTGGCCTTTTGCTCCTCTGCGCATCGATTAACAAGATACAGGCTGTAACAACTGCAAGGCCCGGAAAGTAAAGGTGCGCATGTTGTATCGTGGTCTCATGTTCAAGTTGTTTCCAAGGAGCAGGCTGCCGAAGCAGTCAGATCGGGATCCCTAGTGTCAGAGCATTCTGTGTTCCAGGCTCCCAGTTGGCCATGAACCATTGATCCCTCTCACAAAAGATCCGACACAGCGAGCAAAAGCCCTCGCCACTGACACGCCATGGCATCCCCTACAGTGTGATGAGAACAAGCCGTCATGTTCGAACTGCATCAGGCGTCAAGTAGACTGCGATTTTTCTTCACTCGGAACTCCGAAACCGCCTGTGTCTCCGGGGGGGCTGAATATGACGGATTTGGAGCTGCTGCACCACTACACCACCGCCACGTACCTGACCTTGGTAGAAAGTCCAGTATGTCATTCTGAACCCCCCCGTACCTACGCTCGAGAAAGCTAACCACCTCATCTCGGTCTCAAACAGACCATGAGGGAATTCTACAGGAAGACGGTCGTACAGGTGGGGCTCAGCTGCGACTACATCATGAGGGCCATCCTGGCTGTGTCCAGTCTGCACCTCGCCCACCACCGTCCGCAACGGCGAGACCATTACCAGGCCGTGGCCATCGCCCACCACCAGGCCGCGTCGCAAGCCGCCATGCCGCTCATCTCAGACGCGACGCCGGAGAGTGCGCAGATGCTTTTTATGTTCTCGGTGCTGACAACCTACTATGGTGAGTGAGTCTTGAGAAGAGACTAATTATCTCTTCCCATTCTCCCCCCATCCACGTCCGGCTTTCCATGGCCCCAGGATGGCTCAGGCTCACTGGCAAATTCAGCTCTGGGGTGGCCGCGCAAATCCGGTGATGCCCTCCCGCTTGCGAATTCGGGCTTCCCCGACTGGGTGTATCTGACGCGCGGGACAAAAGGCTTTATCGACCTGGCGGGCGTACCGATCGACGGACCATTCGCGCCGTTGTTCGCGCACTGTATCAACCGCTACATGCTGCGCGAGGGGCCGGAAGCGTCCGACTCGTCGGCACACCCCTCGCTGACAGACCTCGGGGAAGTCTTTGCGCAGCGGCCGCTGGAGGAGGGCCTGCGCCAGATCTACATGACGGCGCTCAAGGAGCTGAAAAAGTCGTTTGGCCAGGCACAGGCGTGCGCGGCGCAGTACGATCTGACGGACGCCTTTACCTGGATCTTCCTGGTGGCCGAGGACCTGCTGCCGCTGCTGCGGACGCCGACGCAGGAGGCCGTGGCCATCTTTGCCTTCTTCTGCGTGCTGCTCACGAAACTCGACGGCCACTGGTGGATGCAGGGCTGGGGCCGGCACCTCATTGCCCACGCGTATGGGCTGCTGGACGAGGAGGGACGGCTGTTGATTCGCTGGGCGGTAGAGGAGATTGGTTGGGTGCCGCCGTCCGCCATGGAACGCTTGTGAGGCAGCGCAGGCTTCTCAAGTTTTTTGTCTGTGAAACTATCTTTCGTCAGACCCCATTTATTTCACGTTAAGAAGAAGAAGAAGAAGAAGAAGAAGAAGAAGAAGAAGAAGAAGAAGAAGAAGAAGAAGAAGAAGAAGAAGAAGAAGAAAGTTAATTGTAATAATAACTAGTTACTTGGAAATTAAAAAGCCATCGGGATGACGATGTGAATGACATGAACAAAGGTGAAGCTGTCAGGCCCGCATCCTCATTTACGTACACCGGCTAGTTAGCTCACTTTCAAATTCTTGCCTGACGAATGGTGATCTTTGAACCCCCCTCAACGGTAAAAGTTGTGCCGTTGACAACAGCACCATTAACCGTAAACGTGGACTGGCTCGCGGGAACCAGCAATGGCAACGGGACTGAGACTGTTCCCGTGGTGCCCGCGGGACCCTCCGCAGACATGGTCAGGAGATCCCCACAGAATCTCCAGCTTACAGCAACAGCACCGCGAGGAGTGGGGACCTTGCCCTGGGCAGAGGTGAGGCCAATCGTCTGAGGGTCCACTGCCCACTCCGCCCAGCCAGGCCTGCTCGGCCGGGCACCCAGCACGAATCGGCTCAGCGCAGCCGTCGGGCCCGCGCTCCATCCGTGGCACAGGCTCGTGGTGACGCCGAGCGCCGGCCGGCCAGACTCGTCCAAGGTCTCCCAAAAGCAACCAGTGTAGTTGGCGTTTCGGGTATCCGCCATCGGCGCCCACAGCGAGTCGAGCAGCTCCCTGGCAGCGTGGGAGTTCTGCGAGCCGAAAGCCGCGCGGAGATGGTACGCCGATGCGTAGGGACTCATGTATCGCTGGAACCCACGCTCGAGGACTCCACGTGAAAAGGCTCGCGGGCCCTTCGCCCCGGCGAGTCCCGTCGAGAGGGTGGAAAGGATGGACTCGGACGAGTGGGATGGGTCCACATTGACACCGGCAAGGATGGCGATGGCATTGGAGTCCTGGCCAAAGCCGTCCCGGATGTTCTCGGAGTAGACGTACGCGCCCAGCTCGTCACTCCAGAGCTGCTTGTCAATGGCCGACCGCAGTGCAGCGAGACGATCTTGGTAGACAGAGATGTCGACCCCGGCATCGGCCAAGAGCCTGGACGTCTCTTGGAGCGAGTACGCGTAGAGGACGTTGAACTTGGTGACGACGCCAGACTGGGCAGGGTCGTAGTAGTTCCAGTCTCCGCCAAACGTGGCGTCGCTGAGGTTGAAGAGGCCGCTGGGCAGCAACTGCGAGTGTGACCAGTCGAGCATCCTGACCACCCTGGGCGCCCACGCCCGCGCGAAGGCGACGTCACCAGTGTGCATGTACACTTGCGAGACGGCGGTGAGCAGGTTCCAGGAGTAGCCGATTAGGCCCGTCATGTTGACATTCAAGGGAGCTGACAACGGCTCCTGCTGGATCTTGACCGTGGGCGTGAAGAAGCCGGGTGTGGCCTGGTATGATGCGAAAAGCTGGAGGGTGCCCTCGATGAACTCTAGCCCATGGGTGCTGGCCAGAGCGGCAGAGCCTGCCACGTCCAGGTCTCCAGTGTATGCGATACGGTCTCGGCGCGAACCGTCAGCAGACACGTCGAGAGGGTTGGTGCCTGCCAGGAAATCGTCGAGGCAGCTCTTGTCGGTTAAGGTGTGCTGGTAGGTTACAGCGCCCGCGGTGTCGGTTGCGACCAAGTCTCTGAAAACAGCCCTGTGGCCAAAGGAAGCGCCGATGCCGTAGGAACCGTAGAACTTTGAGTATTGCGTGAAGCTGAGCACCTGCTGGTCGTTGATGTGGACAGCAATGTCGGTCATGGCGACCTGGACATGTACCGAATGCCAGCTGCCAAGGGCGAGGGTCACGTTCGAAGGTACTGTCGCCCTGGTGAGCTCGGTGTTTTCGGTTGTCGATCCCACGTAGGCCGCAATTGTCCTCGCTCCCACGTCAACTGACAAGTAGATGCCCGAGTTGAGGGTATCGGACAACACGCTGAACCCGAAGCCGCCAGCGAGCGGCTTGACCTTGAAGTCGAGGTTGTAGGCCGTACTGGTGACAGCAACCAGGCCTGCGTTGGCCTGGGGAGCAAGACTGCCGATCAAGGCACCCTCGCTGGTGATCTCCCAGAACGGAGGGATCGAGTTCTTGGGGATCTCGCTCAGTTGAACGGTCCTGGCGCCGACCGTCCAGATGTCTGTGATGGAGCTGTCGGAGCTCTTGAATGATCCGGGGAGCTTGTTGAGGGGAGTCGTGTGGACCGTGGGGACAACGCCAACGTTCCGCAACGTCAGCTCGCCGGGCGACGACAAGTTCAGCTTCTGGTACCGAAGTCCTCCCTGGATGAGGCGGTTGGTGACTTGGCCCGGGGCAGTGATGTTGTAACGGTTTACGCGGTAAGAGTCCATGGCGGCTGCGAGCGGGAGGGGACCATCGCCCTGGTGGCCGGGGCTCAGTTAGCAGTTGCAAACTTCCAGTGCACTCGACGCGTTTTTGTCACGGCGGTTTTAGTAGCTATTGGGGATAGAACGCACCATGTACAAACTCAAGGCGGCCTTGGTCTCAGAGTAGGTCATCTCGAAAACCGACGTGTCGCCCGTTGCACTGACGACCTCAAAGGCGGGGATGCCCTCTACCTCGGCCCCATAATCGAGAACGAGAATGCCACCCCCTATTGTAGTTGACGATAGGACGATCGGCCCATCGTGCGCCGTGATCAATGGAGCGTCCGCTCGCGGCGGATGTGGGTGTGTTCGAGTAACAGCGGCACCTGTGATGGCTGACAGGCCGAGGGAGATCAACCTGATCATGACGTATCCGAGTTGATGCCGTAATCGAAGCACAGATGAGATGAGATGAGAGGAAGAGTGGTTGCGGGAATGGCGAAGCTGAGGGTAAAGGACTCGTGGCAATGCAGACAGTAAGGTTGGGTTCGAGTTTGTTAAATACGTCTGTGTACTTTATACGGGCCCCTCGGCATTCCCAGAACTAAGAGCACGGAGTTTGAAGTCTTCTGGGCTGATCCGTGATCCAGGTCATATGCCGAGGCAGACTTCACATCGTGAGCAAGCGATGGGCCAGAGTTTCAGTCGTCGCACGGGACCGAGCTATACGACCGAACCGAGCGAGAATTTGGATGCCTCTGTTCAGGGTTATCCTTGCAGACACATTAGCCTGCGCCCATCAGCATCAGCCGCCCCTGGCGATGACCCCATAGCAATCGTCACCAAGATGTGAGGGGACAACGCAACGCGGAGAGTACCGAGCGAGCGGAAGGGATAAAAACTCCACAGCGAGTATGTTAATGCTATGCATTGCACCTACGACGACTGCCGGGCTGTGGCGGGACCCCCGGTTTTCTGCAAGGGATGACCCTAGCTCAGATGGGCAGGGCCCTCATCGTCGGCTTGTTTCACTGTTGGGTTTCGCTTAGCCTCGTTTTCGTCGTATTTTTCCCGAGTCTCAATCTTCTTGAGCGCTCTCTGGTCTCACACGCCACCGCACCCTGAGTGTCAGCAGTTAAAGTTTCCCCTTTCTTGACCTTTCCTAAATTCTCGCCAGGTTGAGAGCATTACCAACATCCATCCTTCTCCTCCCTTTATTATCCGAAAATCAGGGCACCCGGCGCGGCAACTGCAGGTTTATTAGCAGTCTCAGCAACATTGCTGCAGCCGAAAAGGTCGGCCACATGCATATTAACAGCCAAGTGGCACTTGACGAACCTCCACCCTACGAGCTGCATTCGAGCGGACAGTTTCTGTCTACCACAGCTGCGATCGCGTGTAAGTCGCCTACCTTACCCGCCTGGTGGCCGGAAGCAACCTGGTAACCAGGGACCAGTGGATGGCACCCTCAACGTTGAGCTCTCGTCATCCAATGCCAGCGAGCTGCGCGCGCTATTACCCGCTGCCACCCCTACCCAGCCTGTGCGACCAGACGGGCCGTCCGGACCCTACCCACACCTCAACATTGTGATTCACGTTGTGGGAAGTCGAGGTGAGCATACTCCTTAGTACCCAGCGACTGCACTGTCGACAATCTCAATGCCGCGTATGACGTCCCTAGACACTAAGCCCTATCTATCTAGGTGATGTACAACCATTCATTGCGTACGGTACCGCTCTGCAACGGTACGGCCACAGGGTGCGCCTTGCCACTCACGGGTGTTTTTCCAAGTTTGTGCGGGACTCGGGTCTCGAGTTCTATTCGATCGGTGGCGATCCCGCGGAGCTCATGGCGGTAAGATGGGAGCAACCCCTGATGGCGGCCACGTTGTTGTTCACTGGCTGTTTTTGAGCAGGTGCATGCCACTAACTTTCCGCGCATGATATAGTACATGGTCAAGAACCCCGGTCTGATACCTTCGTTGGAGTCCCTCCGTGGCGGAGACATCGGCCGCAAGAGACGCATGATCGACGAGATGCTACGGGGCTGTTGGGCCTCCTGCATCGAACCCGACCCCGAGACCAAGCGTCCTTTCGTGGCTGATGCCATCATCGCGAACCCCCCAAGCTTCGCTCATGTTCATTGTGCGCAGGCTCTCGGAATACCTGCGCACATCACGTTCACCATGCCGTGGAATGCAACCCGAGCCTTTCCCCATCCGCTAGTCAAAATGAGCTCGACAGACATCGAACCCGGCACCGCAAACTGGTTGACCTATGGCCTGGTCGAGCTCATGACTTGGCAAGGGTGAATTAAACCTTCCTCCTCCCCGTCCGTCAAAAGAATAGCTGGGCGATGGTTGTAACAGAGCTGACACCTCGAGCACACACCACACAGCCTTGGCGATGTAATCAACGGTTGGAGGAAACAGCAGCTCGAGTTGGACAAGTTGTCCGATTCTATGGGACCCTCCATCACAACCTACCTGCGCATACCGCACACGTACTGCTGGTCCCCAGCTCTGGTTCCGAAACCAACGGACTGGGGTCCGGAGATTGGTAAGAGCAACTAACTCCTGCCAAACGTCGCCGCAATGGAATTGCAAGGGACGAGTCGGACGACTTGCATGTCGCTGACCAGGTTCGGTTCCACTAACGGCGTCAACAACAGATGTCTGTGGGTTCTTCATACGCGACGAACCGAGTTACACGCCTCCTCCCGACCTCGAGAACTTCCTTGCCCAGGGGCCGGCCGCCCTCTATGTAGGTTTCGGCAGCATCGTGCTCGACGACCCAGCGCGTCTTTATAGAGTGATCATCGAGGCAGCCAAACGGTGTCGAGTCCGGGTCATCATCTCCCGCGGTTGGAGCAAGCTAGGGGCCGACGCTTGTAACACGGCCGATGTGTTTCACTTGGGAGACTGTCCTCATGGCGAGTATGCCCTTAGCAAGCAGTCCGTGGTGTCCAAATTCTGACGGTAGCATACATTTAGAATGGCTGTTCAAGAGGGTTTCAGCAGTGGTACATCACGGAGGAGCTGGCACAACCGCATGTGGCCTTGTGAATGCGCGACCAACTCTGATCGTACCTTTTTTTGGCGAGTAAGTCCATACGAACCTCTCTTTCTTGCCTCTTTTCTGTCTCCACCAGACAAACTGACTAGGTTTGGCTATCAGTCAGCCCTTTTGGGGAAGCGTTGTCGCTGCAGCCGGAGCTGGTCCCAAGCCGATCCCGCAGACGGAGCTCCAAGCCGACAACCTGGCCGAAGCAATCAGGTATATCACATCCGCAGCTGCATACGACGCCGCAAGCACACTCGCAACCCAAATGCGTCACGAGTCTGGAGTTGACGCTGCGGCCCACTCATTCCACCGGAACCTGCCTCTTGCGGCTCTTACTTGTGATCTCATCCCGGAGCAAGTGGCGCGGTGGTCCATGACGAAGCATGGGAGGACAGTCAAGCTCTCTGACACAGCTGTCGCCGTGCTCATTGCTCAAAAGCGCATCCAGATTGGCCAGGTGAAGCCGTACGTCAATCCCTAAATTCCCCCAGTCACCGAGTCACACTGCTCACATGGAATTGGCAGCCTACGTACCCGAGAATATGACACTGACGTTCGGCGGTGGGATCCGCTGTCTGGCGGAGCCGCGTCAACTCTGGGCACCATGACCGACTTTGGCCTGTCGCTGGGTGGACTATTAGTCGACCCTTACAAAGGCATACAAGCGAACTGCGGCTGGTGGCGGCCATGGCTCGTCAGCTGCCGCCGCCGTACGTGCGGCTGGTTCGCGCGCCGGGTCCATGGCGGGAGTGCTGACCAAGGGCATGCTCGTCGATATGCCGCTCGCACTAGCCGAGGGTATGAAGAATGTTCCGAGGCTCTACGGCGAGGAGGTGCCAGATCACGGCAAGGTCGCGGACTGGCAGAGCGGCGGTAAGGTCGCGGCTAAAGTAGGTGAGCTTCGTTGTGAGTCCATCGACACAATTTCTGACTTGGTGTGGTAGACCTTTGGATCAGGCTTTTACCACGGCATCGCCGGAGTGGCCATGCAGCCGTGGGAAGGGGCGAAGAAAGAAGGTTTCAAGGGCTTCCTCAAGGGAGCAGGCAAAGGCACAATTGGTTTAGTCACCAAACCTGGAGCAGGTAAGTATTTGTGTCACTTTCCATCGGCTACCCTTTGTCAAGTCAGGTCTGATACATATCTCGATAGCACTTTTTGGACTGGTGGGATACCCGGCGCTTGGAATCGCCAAGTCACTTACGGCGAGGAAGGGTGTGGAGAGAGCCATACTCGGTGCGAAAGGCGAGCAGGTTGACATTTGTGCATCGCATAGAGCCGGAGATCAGGACATTGCTCAAATCACGGCGCGATTTGAGAGCTTGTTGCTTTAACTCAGGCGTAGTGGTTCAACAGCAAACCCCTAGAAAACACAGAAAAATGACAAAGCAACGAATTCCTAGCCCACTACCACCTCCCAGTTCAATAGCCAGTTAGAGCTATTATACCATGTTAGCACGCAAATAAGTCTTCCTCTTCGCACTTTCTACTGCTTCCGTTCCCTCTCCCGCTCCCGCTCTCGCTCTCTCTCCCGCTCCTTCAGCTGCTCCCCTGGCCTCATCAGGATGTAGATACACTTGTTGGCTGGTTTGGGGCAGCTTGGGCAGTTGACACAGCTGCACATCATTTTCAGCTTTTAGTATTAGAAAAGATATAGTTACATACATATCGGGGTGCCGAGACATTTCTGCCTAGTCCACGCGCAAAGGATAAGAAGGGAGGGGCCAGGGTTCAGGCCCTGCCTCGGGGGTCAACAGTCATGATTTGTTGAACAGGAGCTAAACATAACCAAAAGGTGTCTCACAAGGCCCAGAGAGAGAGAGAGAGAGAAACATGACACTATTGTTATCAGTGGATAGGCACACACGATCATGTTGTCTGTACCGGGAGTCGGCGCTGGGAAAGGAATTGCTGATGAGAAGAGTGCCGGCGCTAGGCGATGTATCGGCGGTGGAAGGAGAGTCGGCACTGGAAGAGGCAATGCTGGCAAGAGGCATTTTGGGCAGGACTATCGGCGCTGGTGAGCGGATCGGTGCTCATTAGTGCGCTCTTAATCTTCCCGTCGAATTCCTCCAAACGCGCCTCAAACCGAGAGAGGGCGTCGATTAAAATATGCTCCGAGTCCTTCGTGCTGGAATTCGTGCTCGAAACCTCAGGTCGTAGCCGTTCTCTCTCTTGTTGTGTTGCGCGGTGTCGCGGTCGAGCATCTTGCTGGGAACACGTGGAGCTAGTTGCCGCCTACCCACGCTGGGAACAATCCTGCGGGCGTGGGTGGGAGTTACTGGTTGGGTCGAATTCGTGGCCTTGTCCCATGATACGACCCGGCTCGCGTCGGGCTCGGGCGACGGGACAGCCCAGATCTGGGATCCGGCGACAGGCCAGTGTCTATCGACGGTAAAGGGTCATGGCGGCTCGGTGGGAATGACTCAGAGCAAACCTTAAGGAGTAGGTAGCCTACCTAAAGGAAGTTTTCGGGGTAATATTATTGGGAACTCCGAAGCCAACCTATAACATGTTTGCAAGTCCCCCCTACTAAGCGAGTTATGTGGCGGCATAGAGCCCAGGTGGACATTGCCGGCTACGGCATGGAGTACGTTGGCCGTAACAAGGTGATAGTAAGGGCCGGGAGCGGAAGGCGGTAGGGATCGGCTGACGGGGCCAACTGATATCAGGTCCGCCAAGATGCAAAGAGCCGAATATCCGGTTTGAGGGTGTCTTGGTTGTTATGGAATGTTGAGCGCCAACGCCAACGGCCGCGGTTATCACGGTTAGCTGAAGTTGGCTGAAGTTGGTTGCTTGGGGGCTGCTTGGGGGGCTGGAATGCCACCACCTGGGGCATCAAGTGATTTCTTAGGGGAGGCATCGTCACCAAGTCGGAGCTTGCATTTTCAGCAAGACTCACGAATCAAGACGGACGGTAGACACAAAGTGTGTGGAATCCCATAACGTAGATTCAAGAGCACCGCGGAAAAGGGATTCTAAAATTTGGGTGCTTCCCCCAATCCATGCTCTGCCAGGTATTAAGCTTCGACCGTACCAAGAGGGGGAGGTCGTCTCGATCAACTCGCGCAACGCCGCGCTAAACCTGCTCCTGCGCCATGCAAACAAAATACAAGACTTAAGCGGTCTAAATCCCCCAAGTCACTTGTGTCAGCACCGCTTTCTGTCTCTTCGTGAACGGTCGCTCAACTCACCTCAGTCTTCTCCTCGGCCTTCTCCTCGGCCTTCTCCTCAACCTTCTCCTCAACCTTCTCCTCAACCTTCTCCTCAGCCTTCTCCTCCGCCTTCTCCTCAGCCTTCTCCTCCGCCTGCTCCTCCGCCTTCTCCTCCCCCTCCTCCGCAGCCTTCTCCTCAACAACCA
>Ga0247824_10001345_pt1 | contig 13354 bp, 15 predicted proteins | sample 13C_PalmiticAcid_FD_194412 | JGI IMG/M metagenome (GOLD analysis project Ga0247824, IMG submission 194412) | Soil microbial communities from agricultural site in Penn Yan, New York, United States - 13C_PalmiticAcid_Day48 | ecosystem: Environmental > Terrestrial > Soil > Agricultural land...
GTGTCGGCCAGCGAGAAGCACATCCGCCGCGTGCGCAAGAAGATCGGGATGGTGTTCCAGCACTTCAACCTGTTCCCGAACATGCGCGTGCTGCGCAACGTCACTGAAGGCCCGGTCCACGTCCTGGGGCTGCCGCAGGAGGAGGCCGATGCTCGCGCGAAGGAGCTGCTCGACATGGTGGGTCTGGCGGACAAGTACGACGCCTACCCGAGTCAGCTGTCCGGTGGTCAGCGGCAACGCGTCGCCATCGCGCGCGCGCTGGCGATGCGGCCCAAGGTGCTGCTGCTCGACGAGGTCACCTCGGCGCTCGATCCCGAGCTCGTCGCGGGTGTGCTCGATCTGCTGCGCGAAATCGCGCGGACCACGGATCTCACGATGGTCTGCGTGACCCACGAGATGAAGTTTGCCCGCGACATCTCCGACACCGTGTTCATGTTCGACGGCGGCAAGATCATCGAGTCAGGTCCGCCGGAGCAGATCTTCACGGCGCCCACCAACGAGCGCACGCGCAAGTTCCTCGGCACCGTGCTGTAGCCCGGCGGTCAGGATCGCGTGGTGGCGCGCGAACGGACCTCGCCCGCACCGACGCGCCGACCGATCGCGTACACGATCAGCGGACCGATCATCGCGGGCAACAGCTCGAGCACGTCGCCCGCCCACGGGCTGCGTGCCCATGCCAGGGCGATCGTCAGGCCGACCGCCATCATCGCGAGGCCCACGTTGGTCGGGATCGGCTGGCCCCAGAGCCGCAGCAGGACCAGCGGTCCGATCGACGCGCCGAGCGCGGACCACGCGCCGAGACCGAGCGCGACGATGCGCTCACCACCGACGAGCGCCGAGGTCATCGCCAGCACGCCGACCGTGAGCGTCGCGAGCTTGACGTACCCGTACGAGCTCCGTCGCGACAGATCCTGCGAGATCGCGGCGGAGCACGACAGCAGCTGCGCGCCCGCGCTGGTCATCGTCGCGGCGAACACGGCGGCCAGCAAGACGCCGACGAAGGCATCGGGCAGCACGAGGTACGCGACCGCCCGAAGCGCGATGCTCGCATCCGCCACCGTCCCGCCGCCTCCGAGGTCGGGCACCAGCACGCGCGCGCATAAGCCGGCGGCGATCACGACGAAGCTGAACGGGATGCGCCAGAGGAGGTAGACGTGGAAGGCGCGCCGCATCCCCGTCACCGAGTCGATCGCCATGGTGCGGATCAGGACGTGCGGCTGACCGATCGCGCCGAGACCACCGAACACCAGGCCGAGCGCATAGGCTCCGAGGCCGAACGCCGGGTCCTCGGGGCTCCATGCCACCAGCGTCGGATCCGCGGCAGCGAGGTCCGTCCATAGTGCGCGCGGGCCACCGACCTCGACGACCGCGAAGCCGACGAGCGCCCCCAGCGCGACGAGCAGCGTCAGTGCCTGCGCTGCGTCCGTCCACAATGACGCGCGGAGCCCGCCGGCCAGGCAATACGCGACGACGATCGCGCCGCCCAGGAGGATCCCCGGTGCGGCTCCCCAGTCGAAGAATCCGTCGAGCGCCACACTGCCTGCGTGCAGCTGTGCACCGGCGAGACCGCACAGGAACACCAGGGTCAGCGCGGCCACGGCGATGGCCAGCGAGCTCGAGGTGGTGCGCCCATCCTGGGGCACGACCAGCTGCGTGACCGTGGTCGCCTCCGAGGTCTCTGCGCGGAGCCGCACGCGCGGGTAGATCCATCGCCACGCGATCACGTCACCCGCGATCCAACCCGCCGGCAACCAGATCGCCTGCACCCCGGCGCGATACGTGAAGCCCAGCAGCGCGATGAACATGAGGCCGCTACTGGTCGTCGCAGCCGACGACAGCGCGACGAGCCAGGGTCGAGCGTCGCGCCCTGCTAGCAAGTAGTCATCGACCGAGGGTCGATGCCGTCTCGCAGCCAGCCAGCCGATCAGCGCGAAGGCCGCGACGCACGCGAGAAAGGCGAGCGCGAGGCTCATCTCGCTCGCGCGAGCGGCACGACTTCTCGCTCGGCGAGAAAGTGCGGGCGCGGGGACAGCTGAGCGTACGGCGCTCGCAGCGCATTCGACACCGCGTTGTAGACCAAGAACACGTTGTGCCGCGCCAGCGGCGTGACGTTGCCGCCCGACGCATGCATCAGGTTGCAGTCGAACAGCACGACCGTTCCCGGTGGTCCGGTCACCGACGCGAGCTGCACGTCACGCGCGAGCTCGGTGATCGCGGCGCGATCCGGCGAGCCGTACTCCTGGTTGCGCAACGAGACCTTGTAGTGATCCGGCGGCGTCGTCCCGGCGCAGCGCACGTAACGCCGATGCGAGCCGGGGATCACCAGCAACGGTCCGTTGTGCTCGGTGTTCGTCGTCAGCAGCACGGACGCCGAGAGAGCGCGCATGCGCGGCATCCCGTCCTCGACGTGCCAGGTCTCGAAGTCCGAGTGCCACGAGAATGGCTCACCTTCGAACGCCGGCTTGAAGTTGATGCGGGACTGGTGGATGTAGACCTCGTCGCCGAGGATCTGGCGCGCCGCGCCCGCGAGCCGATGGTCGGCGGTCAGGCCGCGGAACATCTGACTGTCCCGATGGACGCGGAACACGGAGCGCACCGCCTGCGACGCAGGCTCGAGGATCACGTCGTCGCGCGCTGGATCGACGCCGCGCGCGATCCGCTCCGATTCGACGAGCAAGCGCTCCGCCTCGGCGACCGAGAGCAGACCTCGCAGCACGAGGAAGCCGGAGGCCTGATAGGCCGCGAGCTGAGCAGCATCGAGCGGGCCGCATCCGCCTTCCCACACCACCGGATCCTCGCGCTCGACGATCGCGCTCGCACCTCCGATCCGGGACGCGTACGGATCACGGTCCGTCATGCCTTGTCCTCCGGCGTCAACAACGGGTACGCCCCCGTCGGATCATGGACTTCGCGCCCGTGCAGCGGCGGGTTGAACACGCAGATCATCCGCAGCTCGGTCTCCGCGCGCAGGATGTGCTCGTCGTGCTGATCGAGCGCGTACAGCGTCCCGTCTTCGATCGGGAACACCTCGCCCGTCGCGATCACCTCGATGCTGCCGCGACCGCCGACGCAGTACACCGCCTCGAGGTGATTTCGATAGTGCATGCGGGTCTCGGTGTTCGCCTTGATCGTGGTCTCGTGCATCGAGAACCCCATCTGGTCGGCGGCGAGCAGCAAGCGCCGGCTCGTCCAGGTCGCCGCATCGACCACGCGGTGCGGCTCCAGCGCCGCGAGCTTGCGGACGATCACGACGCCACCGCATTCACCGTGCCGAACTGATCGTCGGCGTCGACGCTACCGAGCGCCTTCTTGGTCGCGCGCTCGAGCCGCGTCAGGCCTTCGACGAGCACGTCCGTCTCGATGGTGAGCGGTGGCAGCAGCTTCAGGACCTGATCTTCGGCCCCCGCGGTCTCGACGATCAGCCCCTCGTCGAACGCGCAGCGCGAGATTCGCTTGGCGAGGCTCGGATCGGTGCACGCCACACCGAGGATCAGGCCGCGACCACGCACCGTGCCGTTGCACGCCTCCGCGATCCGCGCCAGGTGTGTGCGCACGAGCGTCGACTTCTCCTCGACTGCGTGCGACAGCGCGCTGTCCGCCCAGAACAGGTCGAGCGCTGCGCGCCCGGTGACGAACGCGGGGTTGTGGCCGCGGAAGGTGCCGTTGTGCTCGCCGGGCGACCACACGTCGAGCTCTTCGCGGAACATCGTCACCGCGAGAGGCAGGCCGTAGCCCGACAGCGACTTCGACAGGCAGACGATGTCGGGCTCGATGCCTGCTTCCTCGAAGCTGAAGAACGGCCCCGTGCGACCGCACCCGACCTGGATGTCGTCGACGATCAGCGGCGCGCCGACGGCCCTGGCCAGCGCCGCGAGCTTGCGCAGCCAGTTGCCGGTCGCGACGTTGACCCCGCCCTCGGCCTGGATGGGCTCGACCAGGATCGCCGCGGGGGCGTCGATGCCGCTGGAGTGATCCGCGAACAACGTCTCCAGGTATCCGAGCGAGTCGGCGTCACCGATGTAATTGCAGTACGGCGCCCGGATCACGTGCGCGAGCGGGACGCCCGCGGCACCGCGCTTGGTCGCGTTGCCCGTGACAGCCAGCGAGCCCAAGGACATACCGTGAAAGGCGTTCGTGAACGCGACCACCTGGGTGCGCCCCGTCAGCTTGCGCGCGAGCTTGAGCGCTGCCTCGACGGCGTTGGTGCCCGTCGGGCCCGGGAACATGACGCGATACGGTAGTCCGCGCGGCTTCAGGACGCGGCGATCCAACGCTTCGAGGAACTCGACCTTGGCCTGGGTCGCGAGATCGAGCGAGTGCGTGATGCCGTCGCGCGCTACGTACTCGAGCAGCGCCTGCTTCAAGACAGGATGGTTGTGTCCGTAGTTGAGCGCCCCGGCTCCTGCGAAGAAGTCGATGTACTCGCGCCCGTGCACGTCCTTCATCCAGGCCCCACGCGCGCTCTTGAAGACCGTGGGAAACGAACGGCAGTACGTTCGGACCTCGGATTCGAGGCGTTCGATGGTGTTGATCATGTACGTCCTTTCTGGACCAGCGGACCGATCCGCAGCAGGTCCTCGTCGGGGTGAGGCGCGGGAAACAACGTCGCCGGATACCCGCGACCGAGCTCGCACGCGACGCCACGACGGCGCGCGTACCCGCGGAACAGTGCGAGCGAAGGAAGGTTGTCGGGGCTCACCGTCGCCGTGAGATGGGAGACGCCCTTGCACCCCGGAAGCGCGAGCACGCCGTCGAGCATCCGCGTGCCGAGCCCTTCTCCTCGCGCGGCAGGCGCCACGCCCACCTGCCACACGAACAACGACGTGGGCTCGGTCGGCGGGCGATACGCGAGCACGAAGCCCGCGATCTCACGCTCGCAGACCGCCACGAGGCTCGTGGCCGCGAAGTGCGAGCACAACAAGAGGTAGGCATACGCGCTGTTGCGCTCGAGGTTTCCGACCTCCGGCAACAGCTTCCAGATGGAAGCCGCGTCCGCGACCTGCGGAGCTCGCAGTGTCACGCCGGGATTCGGCATCTCTGAGGGAGCTCGATTGATCATGAAAACGATGACTATTCGTTTGTACTCAAACGAATACAAACACAAGGTCCCCGTCGGTGGCAACGCCTGCGTTCGATTACGGCCCGCGCACCAGGCACGATCTCGTCACCTGCGAGCCGCGTCCGTTGCAGACTGCGAGACAAAGCAGGCATCTTGCATGCCTCACCTGGCGCATGGACCTGGGCCCACGCGCTCCGGTGACGAAAAGTGCAACGAACACCGTTGCAGATAGCAACACCTGCGCGCGCGCACACGCCGTGACAACCCCGAGGCCCGCTGCCGCCTCCGCGACGCCGACGACGACGTGGTCGACGCGTTGCTCGCCTCGTCCACGCCGCTCAGCGGCAATCGATCGCGTCGAACGTCCCGGTGACAGGGACGCCGTCGATCGTGGCGGTGAAGGTGCCGACGATCGATGGTGCGCTGCTGGTGATGGTGACCGTCCCCGCCGTGGCGACAACCTCGTCGAGCTCGCCGTCGAAGCCCTCCACCAGGATCGCCACGTACGGAGCTTCGCCGCAGGCCATGTCGGGATCGGCGACCGGATATGACGTCGCCGTGGCCGCACCGCACGGGAACCCGATTACCGTCGTCAGGCCGACGTCGCTGGCCTCCGTAGCGCAGGCCTCACCCGCTTCGGGCATCACGAGCACATCGATGTCGAGGATCGGATGCGCCATGTAGAACGCCGTCGTCGGCTGCGGCGTCTGCTGCTGGATCGTGCCGATGATGGTTGCCCAGCCGGGCCCCTGATTGTTGCCGTCGCTGCACCCAGTGAACAACGCCATCACCGAAACCACCACGCAGCTGCGCATGCCGCATCGTATGCCACAAGCGAAGCGCCCGCGCTTAGTCGCAGGGCATCGTGGTCTCGACAAGAGCGCTGACGCGACCGTCGAACGTCATGCCCGCACACGAGTTCGGCCAGCCCTTCTCCGGGATCGTCACGGCCGCGATCACCACCTTGCCGACGAACCACTCGCCCACGTCTCCAGCGCCGAAGCCATCGATATGGCCGTAGTGCTCGACGACCTGCTTGCCGCGCGCCGGACCGCTCTCGACGGTGTACACGCGATAGCCGCTCAGTCCGTTGCGCATGTCGGCGCAATGGAACAACGGCGCGCGCCGCACTGCCACCCGACCATCGCAGGCCCCGCCGCCAGACACCTCCAACGTGGATGACGCGGTGGTGGGCTGCCCTGCGGTGGTCGGAGCCGTCCCGGGCTTCGACGATGCGCCACAGGCGGTGAACACGAACAGAACGGCGAGCGAGGTGATACGCGTCAGCATGGTGCGAGTAGACCGCGCGCCCTGCACTTCCACGCACCGACCAGGACGCGCTTACGAACTCCTTACAGCGTTAGCGCCGAGCACGTCGCGACCGCGCGGGCGTCGATGAACGACGACACCGCCGCGGGTGAGCGCTACGGCACGAGCACGGCGCGGAAGCGGGCGCGGTTCTCGATCATCTGCGCGTACGCTTGCTCGGCCTGCTCGAGCTTGTAGGTCTCCACGCGCGGGCGCACGCCCGTGAGCGCACTGAACGCCATGGTGTCCTGGGAGTCGATCGAGCTACCGCTCGGCCAGCCGGCGACGGAGCGGCCGCTGAGGAGGGCGAACGGATGGATGGAGAGAGGCGCGGTGGGCGCGGCGACGATGAGGAGCTTGCCGCGCGGCTTGAGGCCGCCGACGGTGCTCTCGATGGCCTCGGCGTGGGGCGCGGTGGCGAGGACGAGGTCGGCGCCACCGAGGCGCTGGAGGGCGTCGGCTGCCGGGGTGGCGTGCGTGTCGATGTAGTCGTGGGCGCCGAGCTCGCGCGCGAGGGACGCCTTGTCGGCGCCGCGCGAGATGGCGACGGTGCGGAAGCCCATGCGCGAGGCGAACTGGAGTGCGAGGTGGCCGAGGCCGCCGATGCCCTGGACGGCGACGAGCTGGCCGGGGCGCCCGCCGCTGTTGCGGAGCGCGTTGTAGGTGGTCACGCCGGCGCACATCAGCGGGCCGGCGTCCGCGGCAGAGAGGTCGTCGGGGATGCGCGCGAGGGCTTCGGCGGGCACGACCACGTACTCGGCGTAGCCGCCGTCGTGGGAGATGCCGGTGACCTTGCCGTCGACGCAGTTGATGAACAGGCCGCGCCGGCACGGATCGCAGACGAAGCAGTGGCCGCCGTGCCAGCCGACGCCGACGCGGTCGCCGACCTTCCATGCGGTGACGTTGGCGCCGAGGGCATCGACGCGGCCGGCGATCTCGTGGCCGGGCACGCGCGGCAGCGTGATGCCGGGATAGGCGCCGCTGCGCGTGAACACGTCACTATGGCAGATGCCGCAGGCCTCGACCTTGACGCGGACCCAGCCGGTGGCGGGGCTGGGAATGTCGCGCTCCACGAGCTCGAGGGGACCGTTCGGCTTGCTGACTTGCACGGCTTTCATCTTCGGCATCGAGGCAAGGCTGCGCGGGAGGGTGTGCGCGGCAAAGCGGGAGCGTCCCGATCCGGTGGGCACCGCGCATGCATCACCACGCGCATGGACCTGGGGTCACGCGACCCGGCGACGCCAAGCGCAACGAACGACGTTGCCGATAGCAACGACACGGGCGCAGCAGGGCGCGCGCTCGTTCGGCGTGATAACGTCGCGAAGCGCATGGCGATCGATGTCTCCGTGGTGCGCGAGCTGACGGCGCTCCGCGCGATCGAGGGGGAGTGGCGCGCGCTCGCGAGCACGGGCGCCGGCGCGCTGTTCCGCGGCCCGGACTGGCTGCTGCCGTGGTGGCACGCCTATCACAACACGCTCGCTGCGGAGCTCCACGTGCTCGTCGGGCGCGCGGTCGAAGGGGACGCGACCACGCCCGCGGGGGAGATCGTGTGCATCGCCCCGTTGTATCGGCGGACGGTGAAGGTCGCCTTGCTCGACACGCGCGAGCTGCGGTTGCTCGGAGATGCCGGCCCGCGCCCGCCGTCGCTCGATCTGCTCGCGCGGCCGGGCTGGGAGGATCGCGCCGGAGCGGCGCTCGCACGCAAGCTCATCGACGAGGCCGCGACCTGGGACCTCCTCGATCTCGAGCCGCTGGCGGACCCGTCTCGCATCCGCGCGAACCTCGTGCAGCGCCTCGCGCCCGCCGGGTTCCACATCGAGAGCGCTCCGTCGGCGGGCGGCGCGGACCGCATCGGGCTCGCGCTCGCGCCCACCGACGCGACCGATGGCTCCGGCGTGGTGACCACGTTCGGCGACGACCTCGCGGCGCTGCGCAAGGGCATGAGCGCGCTGCGCAGGCTGTCGCGCCTCGAATGGGCCGAGCGCGACGAGCCGTCGCCGCTCGTGGACCCCGAGGCGACCGCGCTGCTCGAGGAGGTCGCCCTCGAGCTCGGCAAGCAGGGCCGCGAGCGACTCCGCGTGAAGCAGCCGCGCCGACCTGGCGGAGCAGCTCAAGCTCGACGAGCTCACGGCGCGCCGCTACTGGCGCCGCGGCGATCAGGCCGTGCTCGCCACGCTCGGCATCCGGCCCGCCGGTATCGCCTGGGCCGCACGCGGCCCGATCGAAGCGCCGGAGCTCGGCCGCACGCTGCGCCTGAGCAAGTACGACGCGTACATCCACAGCGTGTTCGTCGCCGTCGCGGCGCGTGGCCGTGGCGTCGGTCCCGTCATGCTCGAGCACCTGACGAAGGAGCTACGGCAGACCGACACCTATCGGTCGTGGGCGTTGATCGCCGCGGACAATCAGGCCTCGCTGCGCGCGTTCCAGAAGGCGTCGTTCACTCCGGTGTGCGACGTCATCCACGCGAAGATGGCGACGGTCGATCGCGTCGTGTGTCGCCCACCCGATCCGGAAGCCATGGAGCTCCTCGGCCTGCCAGGGTGATCCCATGCGGTGCGCGCTCGTGGTCGTCCTGTTCGCTGCATGTGGCGACAGCGTCGTCCCGCCGCCGAGCGCCGAGCCGCGCAGCGGCGATCGCCTCAAGGTCGAGCGCTACGTCTTTCCCGACGGCACGTCGCAGGTCGAGCCGGGGCGGTTCTTCGACGTCGAGCGCGGCGAGCACTGCACCCCGGAGGTGTGGTCCGACGGGCAGACCTACTGCACGCCCGACGCGAGCGAGGCCGTCTACACGTCCTCCGACTGCACCACGTTGATCGGCCGCGCCCCCGAGGCCGTTCGCGATCCGTCGTACTTCCTGCGCACGTACACCCTGCAGGAGATCGAGCATCCGTCCCGGCTGTTCATCGCGGGCGCGCGCAGCGAAGCGCCGGCGCAGATCTGGCGCCTCCGCGCGGGCGCGTGCCTGGGCCCCGTGGCGCCCGCGATCGGCGATCGCTACTACGCGCTCGCGGCCGAGGTGCCGCGCGACGAGCTCGTGCGCCTCGCGCACGCGACGTCGGCGGAAGCGTCGCGCCTCGCGGTCGTCGGCCTCCGCAGCGACGATGGCCTGCACGTGCCCGTCGAGCTCGTCGATCGCGCGCTCGACCTGCCCTGCGACCTCGACCTCACCGCGACCGGTGGCGCCATCGCCTGCATCCCGCGCGGCACGCGCGAAGCGCGCTACTACGCCGACGCCTCCTGCCGCGTCGTCGAGCTCGAGGTCTCGGACGGCGACGACGCGCCGCCGATCGCGTGGACGCGCGATGCCGCCGGCTGCCTCGCCTATCACGAGGTCGGCGAGGCCACGTTCGGGCCGCTGTTCCGGGACGTCGCGGGGACCTGCGAGCGCGTGACCGGTCCCGACGACGCGGCGATCCACCGCATCACCGGCCCGTTCGAGCTGGCGGTCCTCGCGCGCGCCCGCGACCACCGCGACGGCCGCCGCCTCCTCGGCATCCGCGCCTCCGAGGGCGATCTCACGATCCGCGATCCGCGGCTCTACGACACCGAGCTCGGCACCGAGTGCCGGCGCGCCGAGGTCCTCCCCGGCGACTTCCGCTGCGTTCCGATCACCGAGACCCGCGTGTCGACCATGTACGCCGACGCGACCTGCACGGCCGCGCTCTCGATCGCCGTCGTCGATACGCGCACGTGTGTGTTGCGCGCGCCGTACGGGACGCGGACCGACGCGGACGTCCCGACGTTCCACCTGCTCGGCGCCCCGCACACCGCACCGGCGTACCTCGAGGACGGGGACGAGAAGTGCGTGCCGTTCGTGCCCGCCGCGCACCAGGCCCTCTACGACGCCGGCCCTGCCCTCTCGCCGGGGCGGCTCGCGCGCGCCGTGCTCGTGGCAGATCCCTAATAGGCGATCGAGAACGAGGTCTCCGCGCCGGTGGGCGCGAGCTCGTCGACCTGGACGCCGGTCACGCGCGCGCCCGGTGGTCCGTGGTCGCACCACGCGAGCAGCGCGGCGACGCGATCTTCCGGCCCCTCGACCTCGAGCTCGACGCTGCCGTCGGGGCGGTTGCGCACCCAGCCCGCGAGGCCGAGCCGCCGGGCCGCCGCTGCCGTCGACGCGCGATACGACACGCCTTGCACGCGTCCAGAGACGATCGCGCGTGCTCGTCGAGTCGCCATGCGATCGTAGTGTCCCACACTCGAACCGACGCGAGGTTTCGCGGTAGCGTTGATCGGATGGCTCGCGTGCTGCGATTACCCGACCACGGTCGGCTGCTCGTGTGCACCGATCTGCAGGGCTGCATGCGCGACTACCAGCGCATGGTCGAGGTCTTCGAGGAAGCGCTCGACAGGTACCACGGTGACGCGCACCTCCTGTTCACCGGCGATCTCATCCACGGCCCGCACATCGACCCGGAAGACTGGCCGGACTTCCTCGGCGAGTACTATCGAGACGCGTCGGGCGAGGTGATGATCGCGTACGCCGGGCTCGCGGCGCAGTACCCGGGACGCGTGCACGCCCTGCTCGGGAACCACGAGCACGGTCACGTCGGCGGCCCGCACACCGCGAAGTTCGCCGCGGACGAGGTCGCGCTGCTCGAGCAGATCCTCGGTCCCGCGGGCACCGCGCGCATGCGCGGCATCATCCACACGTTCGCGCTCGCCGCCGTCAGCAAGTGCGGCGCAGCGTTCATCCATGGCGCCCCCGCCGCCGTCATCGACTCGATCGCCGACCTCGAGGCCGCGGACCTCTCGGGCGCGCAGTACCTGAGCCCGCTCGACGTCCTCGACACGCCGGTCGTCGGCAAGATCCTGTGGGCACGCTCGGCGACCGAGGCCGAGGCGCGGCGGTTCGTGCGCGCGCTCGGCTGCACCCTCGTCATCTATGGACACGACGTCGTCCCCGAGGGCTTCGAAGCCACGGGCGAAGAGCAGCTGTGCGTGTCGACCAGCTTCGGCGTCTATGACACGAACAAGGTCTACGTCTCGCTCGACCTCGCCGCGCGGTACCGCGGGACCAGCGATCTTCGCATCGGCCACGAGCTGCTTCCGCTGTTTCCCGAGAAGGCCTCGCCCCGCATCGGCGGCCGCGCCCCGATCCGGTTCTGAGAAATCGCCTGCTTAGGCGCGCACTCGGCGATTAGGGAGGCTTGCATTCGGGCCCGAGCGTCCCTATAAATCCGGGCTCACCCGAGCCCCCGGCACCGCCGGGTAACGAGGTTTCCCATGAAAGACACTGCAGGCCACCCCCACTACCGCCCCGCCAAGATCACCTGTGCGTGCGGCACGACCCACGACACCTTCTCCACGCGCGGCGACTTCGGCGTCGACATCTGCTCGAATTGCCACCCGTTCTTCACGGGCAAGCAGAAGCTGATGGACACGGCGGGACGCATCGACCGCTTCAACAAGAAGTACGCCAAGAAGTCGTAAGTTCTCGGCCGCTGGTCCTGAGGACCTCCGATGTTCGACCAGCAGAGCTTCAAGGACAAGATGACGGCGCTCGAGCGCCGTCACGACGAGCTCGGCGCGCTCCTCGGTACTGCCGAGGTCATCAACAAGCGCTCCGAGTTCCTCAAGCTGTCCCGCGAGCACGCGGAGCTCGATCCGCTCGTCGCGGCGTGGCAGGCGTACGAGAAGTTGCTCGCCGACCTCGCGCAGGCCAAGCAGATGGTCGACGCGGAGCCGGATCCCGAGCTGCGTGAGATGGCGCGCGAAGAGGCCCGCGCGCTCGAGGAGCAGCGCGAGCCCGCCGAGCAAGCGCTCAAGATCCTGCTGCTGCCGAAAGACCCCAGCGACGGCAAGAACGCGATCATCGAGATCCGCGGCGGCACCGGCGGCGATGAGGCCGCGCTGTTCGCCGGCGATCTCTACCGCATGTACACGCGGTACGCCGAGCGCCAGGGATGGAAGCTCGAGGTCATGTCGCTGTCCGAAGGCACGAGCGGCGGCTACAAGGAAGTCGTCGTGCTCGTCGACGGCACGGACGTGTTCTCGAAGATGAAGTTCGAGTCGGGCGTGCACCGCGTGCAGCGCGTGCCCGCGACCGAGGCGCAGGGCCGCATCCACACGTCTGCGGCGACCGTCGCCGTGCTGCCCGAGGCCGAGGAGGTCGACGTCAAGATCGACGAGAAGGACCTCAAGATCGACACCTACCGGTCGAGCGGCGCCGGCGGCCAGCACGTCAACACCACCGACTCGGCCGTGCGCATCACGCACCTGCCAACGGGCGTGGTCGTCGCGTGCCAGGACGAGCGCTCGCAGATCAAGAACCGCGCAAAGGCGATGAAGATCCTGCGCTCGAAGATCCTCGAGAGCGAGCGCGAGAGGCAGATGGCCGTCGAGGCCGCGTCGCGCAAGTCGCAGGTCGGCTCCGGCGATCGCTCCGAGAAGATCCGCACGTACAACTTCCCGCAGGATCGCGTGACAGATCACCGCATCGGTCTCACCAAGCACAACCTGCCCGCGATCATGGACGGCAACCTCGACGACATCATCGAGGCGCTGCGCGCGCATCAGCAGGCCGAAGCTCTCAAGGCGCAGGCGAACGGGTGAGGCGCGCGGCGGTCCCGAGGGGATTCCCTCGGGCGTTGGTGCCGCGGGGCCCCTGCCCCGCGGGCTGTCTCCTGCCCTCGGTCGTCGCGCTGGTGCTGGGCACAGCGTGCTCGACGTCCACGCCGCTCGCTTCGTGTGACGACGACCTGCGCGGCGCGTGGCGCGACGAGGCCTCCGGTGTGCGCTGGATGATCCTCGACCGCGGCGCCTCGCTCGAGGTCTATCCGCTGTTCGCGGATGCGGTCCCGGCCGGCGCGCCACGCGTGATCGACCTCGCGCGAGGCGACGGCGTCGTGGCGGGCGAGGTCAAGCGACGGTTCGACCACGCCGCAGACGTCTGCCTCGCGCGCGCGCCGGTTCGCGTGACCGCGTGCCACGGCGACACCCTCGAGCTCGTGCTCGCGGATCCAGTCGGGCCGCTCGGCAACGCCC
>Ga0247824_10001346_pt1 | contig 13352 bp, 8 predicted proteins | sample 13C_PalmiticAcid_FD_194412 | JGI IMG/M metagenome (GOLD analysis project Ga0247824, IMG submission 194412) | Soil microbial communities from agricultural site in Penn Yan, New York, United States - 13C_PalmiticAcid_Day48 | ecosystem: Environmental > Terrestrial > Soil > Agricultural land...
AAGGGCCGCTCCCATCCCCCAAGAGATTCGATTTGTGTGCATACGCTGACGCAGAACCCCCAAGAGCCGCGACATGGCCGACACGACCAAATTCCGGCAGGAGAACGCCGTCTACGCCTTCACCGTCGTGACCGTCATCTTCCTGCCCCTGAGCGCCGTCTCGAGCATCTTCGGCATGAACACCAGCGACATCCGCGACTTGGAGCAGGGCCAGTGGCTGTACTGGGCCACCGCCATCCCTGTCACCCTCGGTGTGATCCTCCTGGGCCTGCTGTGGAGGGGCGAGCTGCGGAACGCCTTCCAGTGGGCGTTCTGGGGCGTGGCGCGCTGGGTGTTCCTCCACATGGCGGGAGACCGTACGACCGGCCAGCGCTTGGTGGAGGAGTGGTACCGCCGCGACGACGATCGTTCCTCGCGCCGGCCTTACTCGCAGGCGCCGAGTCAGAGGGCCGTGTTGTTTAACACTGAGAGGAGTGAGTAGCTGCGAGTAACAGCCAGTCGAGCAATGCCGAGCCGCAAGCGGTTACTCCAGGTACCTCATTCAGTGAGTGAGCCGAAGAGGAGGAAGGATAAGCCCGGAAGGGCCGTAAAGCATTAGTGGGTGGGTAGTATAGGATTCAATTGACCGTCATCTTGAACATGCTCACAACACGGATAACCGCACTGGCAGTGTTATCCTCCTTGTTGCTGCGACGACCCCCGGTGAGCACCCCTCGCGCACTGAGTTGCCGACTTGACCGAGACGGAGTGGTATTCGCGGCGACCCTGTCAAAGAGAGTGCTTGGCACTTGATTCTCCCTAACCCACTACGGCCCCGCCAACGCCGCCGAGCCTAAGGGCTAGAGTTGTCAGAGGGTTGGGTTGTGGAAGGCGCGGATTTCGGCCCTTTCCCAGCGGGGTGGAGAGGGTCCATTGACCCATGGTTTGCGTCTCCTGGGCTGGGGTTGGCATGTCGAATGCCGTTTCCGGCGGGCTGTTCATAATCTGGGCAATGTATTCCCGGAATAAGCGTTCACTCTTGCGGGATTGGCTCCGGCGGCGCTCCGGCCGCTTGGAGCGGCCTGGGTGAGCCAAGGTGGCTCACCCCGCTCCGTCGGTCGCGCGAGCAGGGTGGAGCAGGGTGAGCAGGGTGAGCAGGGTGAGCAGGGTGAGCAGGGCACTCTCCCCACCGCCCAACCAACCGTCGCCGCCACCCTCCTCGTCGCTGCCCCCCGGTCCCGATACCTAACACTCCTCAATTCGAATTTTAAGGAACAGAAAAATAGAGAATAGAAAAGGGGAAAGGGAAAAAAAAAACAACGGAAGAAAAAGGATACAACAGGCACATAGCATAGCTTTATAGGGACTTAATAACGCGCCCTGCCCTGCCGCCCCTAGCAGGCGGCAGCCTCTCTGCTTCTATCTCGCCCTAGTCTATACGAGACCAAATGACTTAGGCGTAGTATAATGCATCTAGCAACGGCAATAGCGACGACAAAAGCGACAGCAATAGCGCCTTTACGGGCTACAAAGATGTTACGGTTAGCTAGATAAAGCGGCTAGGAGTCTGCGGGGCTGATGTAGGTCGGGCACGGGGCGTACTGACAGCTAATCGTTAGCCGGACCAACTAGGGACACAGTCGGGGAAGACCAGGTTAGAACGGGAGGAACGCCCAACGTTCCTAACGTTCCTAACGTCCCTTGTATTAGAACGACGGGAACGGCCAACGTTCCTCACAATCCAAGGGACAAAGGTATATTGGGACAAAGGTACTCAGGACAAAGAACATTATATATATAAGCTAGCTAGTCAGTCATTCGTTAAGGGAGCAGGGAGCTTCCTCAGTAAAGCAAACACATTAATTACTATACCTACTAAGCATATCTTTAGCGATTGAGACACTTATACTATACGTACTTGTTATAAACCCTTTAGCTTCACCGAGCCTTATAGACGTTGATATACCTTCAGTGAACCCTTTTAGAGTGCTCTATACCCGTGGTTCGTCATACGTTGCTTTACTCCCTTTGTTTCTATTACAGTTCAGATGAAGGTATCACTATAGCGCCCGAGAATAACCTACTCAACGTTCAGGCAGCGACTATGCCCCTAACCTAGGCCTAGCTTGGGCAGCTCATTTAGTAACTTAACACTAAGATCGAGTAGCTCGAGATCGACAACTAGTATCTGAAGTTCCTAGCTAGCGCTAAGCATAAGGCTAAGATCGATATACTGGCCAAGTATAGAGGCAATAAGGATAGCCTTACTAGGTTCCTTACCTAGATAATAGCCTACCTCTAGTACTATCCGGAGAAGTTCGGCGATAAGAAGTCAAAGGTAGTCTTTATAGCCTTGCGACTAGAAGAACAGGCCCTCTGTTAGTTCGAGCCCACCCTAAAGGACTTCTTAGCTAACCCCGACAATAATAACGCTAACGAACGCAGGGACTTTACTAACACCGTGTTTAAGCGGTATACTACGTTCGCTATAGAGTTATAGAAGGTGTTCGGTGATATGGACGAGAAACTATATATATAGGTACGACTCGCGAGGCTCAGATAGACTAAGTCGGCCTCTATATATGCTACGATCTTCCGACAAGACATTATTCGAGCCGAAATCAACAATAAGGGCTTAATATAGCTCTTCTACGATAGCCTTAAGGAGAACGTTAAGGACAAGCTATATAAGGTAGACCGACCTAATACCCTCGATGAGTATATCGCTATAGCAATCTATATCGACGATCGATAGTTTATATACTAGTAGTAGCGGAAGAGAGGGATAACTAGATTCCCTATGTCCCGTCCTAACAATAAAAGGAGATAGTATTACATTAGTATAGCTTTTAGGTACTACTATAGATCTATAGATATAGATGCCAACTAGAGGGACTTCCGACCCTATAAGGATAAATCTAACATTACTTACTATAACTATAGTAAGAAGGGGCACTTCAAGAGGGAGTGCTACGGTCCTAAGAAAGATAGCTAGAGACCTATACTAGGCAAGGAGGTCGCTATTATTATAAAGAGAATTAGAGTAGTCGAAGTATTAGCATATAATGCCTATAACTAAGACGATCTCGACGATACCGTCGACTACGAGACCTAATACGTTAGAGAGGATATAGACAACAATATATATAAAGACCTAGAGCAGTAGGTATATAATAATGCGAGTACTATAGTATAAGGCGAGATTACGGAGGCAGTACTCGGGTAGAACCTCGCTAGGACCCCTAAAGCCCGCCGCTATACTGCCTAGCTCATAGACTAGGCTATCGCTAGGGTCAAGTAGGATATTAAGTAGGCACTCGACGGGGTAACGAGGGGCCCTGTCCCTACTACTACGCTAACCCCTATTAGGATACTAAGTACTAAGGAGGAGGTAGCGCTACTAGAATCCGATATAAGCATATTACCCTACCTATAGGCTATAGTAGACGCCTAGGGGATAATACTAACCTAGGACGACTATAGACAGTAGAGAACGTACTAGTACCCCGATAATAAGGAGGGGCTAAGTATTATATTCCTCTAAAGGCAGACTAACTACCTCTAGGAGAAGCTCGCCGAGACCCGTAGCGAGAATAAGGATACCTAGGAGGAAGCTAGAGAGATCTAGCGGACGGTCTAAGACGCCCTCCGCTAGGTTAAGGAGTCGGGATAGTAGAATGATAAGCTATAAGAAGAGGTATTCCAACTTAATAACGCCCTTACTCGAGCAGGATATTAGTAGGAGGGACCTACGGACAACTATACCTTAGACGTCTATAACGACAAAATCTATAACCCTGAGTATAAGTACTGCCAAGAGGTCGAGAAGCAGACGCTCTAAGGGTAGGAGCTGCCTAGCTAGGATAACTTCTAGAGCAACCGCTAGTACTTTAGCAAGGGACGTACTACTAGGGAAGTCGAATATAGCCCGGGCGGAGCATTCCGGTTTATAGGAACGGAGGAGTACGAGAGACTCTACCCTAGACGTACGGACTACGTATAGGTCCTATAGTTCCAGTATATCGCCGACTAGTACGGGTACTATTTCAAGGAGAAGTTCAACTGAGACTATTAGCTAGTTAGGACCACCGATAAGGACAGGCTGCTAGAGTCCCGAACTTAGGTCTTCGACTATAGATAGGGGTATTACGAACTCCTATAGGCCTACGAACGAGCCGAAGGAGGACGGCTTAGCGTCCGACCTAGGAGGGTATAGCTGGAGAAATACTAGGGTATATAGCTTACGAGTTAGTATCCTGACAAGGCCTATATATTCCACCTAGTAGATAAGGCCTATATACGATATAAGTACTAGCAAGCGCTCGAGATACTAAGCTAAAAGCGATACGCTAGGAGGGAGGTATAGGCAGTACGAACGGCTAGAGAACAAGATATAGAGAAGAATAAGCAGATAGAAGGGAGCAAGGTAAGTCGCTAGGACGATATATATAAGGGGGACGCCTCTTAGGACTAGGACGACTTAGGAAAAGACTCTAGGGCCTCCTTAGGCCCTAGCTAGCTCTAAGGACGCTATAAGGGCAGCAGGTCAGCCGACATAGGCAGAGTTAGGTATAATAAACGACCTACTACAATCTCCCAGCCGGCATTATCGAAGTCACGGCTATATAAAACGACAAACCTAACGACAGACTTTAGGTTACGGCCCGGTAGAACGGATTCTATACGTTGGCCTTAGTAGATAGAGGATTATAAGTCGACCTTATCTTACTACAACTCGTCAACTAGCTCAAGATCCCATAGAGGGACAAGTAGCGAATGTTCATCGTCAGGGGACCCTTCGATATATAATAGGTCAGACGAAAGATAGAGCTGATCGACGTTAAAGTCGAAGGCAAGACAACATTAGTCGTATTCGACATTATAGACCTAGGGCCCAGGAAGGATATAATCCTAGGGTACCTATAGCATAAGGATTATAACCCTGATATCAGTTAGAAGGATAGTAGCTACCTGTAACCTCGATAGAGGGAATACCTAGCGAACTTAATAGGAAGTATAGACGACGGATCATATAAGTATCGTACTAGGAAGGTATACTTTAAGGATCTACTATAAGAGACAGGTAGTAGCAAGTAGACTACTATAGACTTATAGAAGGGCGGCAGTTACTATAGAAGGAAGGAGGGCAGAGTAACGAGGAAGTTACCCCCCGAGGATTCGCTAGGAAAGCTAGGGATCGGACGGCAACAGAGGGCATAGATAGACCTTGAGGTCGCCGTTGTCTCTATCGACGAATACAGGAAGACCGAGCTTATAGAACGGGTTACTACGCTCGAAGCGGCCTTCGTTACGGCCGGAAATAACAAGTTTACGTACTATTAAGATATAAAGACAGACGATAAAACGGGATAGGTCCTAGCGGAGTACTAGGGATACCTAGCGTTCTATATAAAACATATAGAGGGACTCCCCGATTATAGACCTTAGGATTACGAGATCAAGCTTAAGGAGGGAGCCTAACTGAAGTTCTTTAAGGTATACTATATTAATGAGCTTTAGGACATAGAGTTAAAGAGATATCTTGAGTCTAACCTTAAGATAGGGTATATCAGACTATTAACGTTACTAGTAGGTTACCCGGTTCTCTTCGTCTCTAAGAAGGATGGAAAGCTCCGGATATATATAGACTACCGACAGCTAAATGATCAGACGGTAAAGAACTGCTACCCCTTGCCACTTATCTCGCGACTTCGAGACTAGCTAGCAGGTATATATATCTTTATACGTCTTAATCTTCCGACTATATACGCCTATATCTATATTAAGAAGGGGGACGAATAGAAGATAGCGTTTCGTACTCGTTATAGGCACTTCGAGTATTATATTATGCCCTTCGGGCTGACTAATGTACCTACGACCTTCCAGTCAGTCGTTAATTACACGATCCGACCGTTTCTCGATAAGTTCGTAGTCTATTACCCAGATAATATCCTTATCTTCTCTAAGATACCTATAGAGCATAAGACGTACGTAAAGGTAGTACTAGATATACTCTATATATAGAAGCTCTCAGTTAATAAGGACAAGAGCAAGTTCTACGTTACTGTTAGGGCCGAGGTCCCTAGGGGAAGGAGGGTTAGCTGAAGTGAAGGGGTATAGGCAAATAGCACAGAACACGCAGCGAACAAGTAGTAGACACGACCTTAGGTGGAAAGCAGGAAGACTATTGAACTCTGAACCTCCCTAAAAGTAGGCAATACTGCCCTCCCCTTATTCTCCTGCCTAGGGTATAGATACCCCTATATAACCTCTATTACCCCGCTCCGTCGGTATGCCTTTTCAGCTCGAACGCTATAAGGTAGCACTAATCCCTTCCGATCCATCCCGATAGCTGCTATAGGTCCGACAGGCCTGCGACCCCCTAACCCTAACTAGCCTAATCCTCCTCCCAGATACTCCTAGGGTCGATATACCTATTCCAGGCCCTAGGGGCCTGATAGAATCCTCCCTCTCCCTAAGGCCCTGTCCTCAGGGCTGTAAATACGGTCGCTATACAGTCGCTATATATACTTCTCCCATATAGGTAACCCCCTCTATACGGAATATAGGCCTGCCCTAATCGTTGCCCCTTACCATAGCGTTTTAGGAATCCTCTTGCCCACTATATAAAAATGGGCCCTTCCGGAAATAGAGTATCAAAGAAACCCTTCGTTACGAACAATCAGCATAGATAGGGCGTAATCCCTATGCCTCCTATATAGTTTGCTCCTATAATACTAGCCCTATATTCTACGATACTCCTGAAAGAAAACAAAGGCCCGTTCCTGCCCTACCCCTTTTCGTAGCCCCTTTTAACTACCCGACCCCGAATTCTAGCCTAGCATACTGCCCTTAAAATTTAGCCCTCTATGCTCCTAGCCTTCTTTTCTCCCTCTTCCACACCACACTATACCACCACATCGTAAGCCTCCTACATACCTAGCCAACTAGCCTCACACTGACCCAGCTAATCCTACAGTCGCATAACCTCTCCTAAGCTCTCTCTAGGTAAGTCTTCGCAGCTTTTACGTACATACATATTAGGAATTCGCCGTAGGGTTATAATGCGATCGTAGGCATAAGTAAGATAGGTAAGCTGACTAAGAGTATCGATAGAATAACCCTAACTCGCGTTAGTACCCTTTTCCAAGGAGTTTTACCTCTACTACCTTTAATTCCACTAACGCTTTCGTGTAGAACAAGCATACAACAAGTATAGCTCCCGCTAAGAGCAAGGGCAAAGAGAAGGCCGCTACTGACGGTGCCGTATACGTCACTAAGCATAACAAGAAGGATCCCGCTAAGGTAGAGGCTAAGGCAAAGGCCGCCCTCCTCAAGGCTAAGAAGGACGCCGCTACTATAAAGCGGGCTGCCCGTCGCCCTAAGTACGACGACAAGATATTTGCGATTCCGTAAGTTAAGTCGGTAGCATCTTCGCTATATATAGTAAGCTAACTCGTTACTAGCTACTATAGTTGCCTTACTAGCTTCGTTAAGACCGGTCTAGAGTACTATATACCTAAGGGCAAGGGAGATCGTTATACCCATTGCTCCGAATCTAACTATTCGTACCCGCCTATAGGCTATCCCCCTTTCCTATAAGTACGCTCTATATATAAAAGCAGCTACTAATAGGGCATAGATCCCAAGTAATACTCTCAAGGATATAGTCGCCTTTGTCATTGCCTTAGATAAGGCTAAGGATCCTGCTAATAGTAATAATATATATGTACGTTCTCCGCTTTCTCGCCGTACGTACTAATATATCTCAGGAGGATAAGCTAAAGGAGTATACTACTCTTAAGGGCAAGGAGGCTAAGCGCTCAGTTCGTTACTATAGCCGCTCCGTACTCAAATCCGACGTATAGAATACTAACTAGGCTGTATAGCGTAAGCACGAAGCCGATATAAAGCAGCTTCTATGCTAGTTTAGTAGCAATAGTAGCTATATACTGCCTGAGGAGGTAGTTCAGGCAGCGGCCGATAAGGACGAGTTCTGCAAGATAGTAAAGGTAGCGCTAGTAAAGAGAGCTTGCTCTTTATTATCGTGGATATAGCGCTAACGTAGTATAGGACAAGCAGTCAGATCGGTTTGCCGTGCTCGAGGATAAGGTAGACTAAATCCTAGAGGCTATTAACCTCCTCCATCGCGTAAGCGCTACTACTTCGGAGTATAAGGGCAAGAGCGATGAAGATCCTATAGTCGGCACTATAGAGGGAGGTAGTAAGGACAAGGTCTAGGACGGGGAGGATACTAGCGATTAGGGCGGTAATAACGATAATGTCGACGCTTAGTTATAGGGAATATATAACTTCTATACTCGGCGTCCGGTTTAGCATTAGGGATATATTTCGATCGTATAGGTATTATTATTATTCTTATACCGTTACGCCCGTAGGCACGTCGGACCTTCTACAAACTAGTTACAAAGGAAACCGTACCGTATAGGCCGGATAAAAACCTCTGTCTTCCCTATATCCCTTCCCTTTCGAATCCTCCAAGTACAAAGTAACGTATAGGTATAGATTTGCGACCTGAAAAAAATTGCTGATTTTTTTTTTTTTCTATAACTTCGCTTATTTGTCGCCTCGTCCGTACTATAAGTATGCTTACTACTACTTCGCCTTATAGGCCCTGAATATAGGCCTATCGTCGATATAGACTATAGGCTCCTAGCTATTATTATCCTCCGGGTAATCCTTCCACTTGATAAGGTACTACTATACCGTTAGTAGCCCCTAATAGGCAAGGATTGCCTCTACTTCGAAATCCAGGGCTTCTAGCTCGATATTAATAAGTTCTCGCTACTTTCTCGCCTCAGTATTAGTACTATAATATAGCTCAAGTAGGGAAATCGGGAACATAGGGTACAGGTAGCATCGTATAGGGAGCTTCAGCCTATAGGCCATCTTATACTCGCCGACGACCTTCTCTACCCGGAATAGCCCTAGGAACTTATCTATAAGCTTGCTGCTCGGGCGCTACTACTTAATATACTTAGTTAACAACTAGACCTAGTCTCCTACTTCGAATGCTATTAGGGTACGCTTTTTATTATATTACTTCATATATCCCTTGTTTGCCTTCATTAGCAGCTCCTATACCTAGCCCCTCTATATAATCATCTTCCTTACATATATATTAGCCGCTAGGACGCCTTACGAGTCCTATATAAGCAGGTCTAATAGTCCCTATAGCTTGTAGCTATATAGCAAGAAGGCTAGGGTTACCTATATAGCCGAGTAAAACGAAGTGTTATATATATGCTCTACGGTAGTAAGTCGATATGCCCAGTCTACTTAGTCAAACGTACAGAAGATATATAGGTAGTGCTCGAGGGCCTAGTTCTAGCGCTCAGTCTAGCTGTCCGTTTAGGGGTAGTATACGGTACTTAGGCGCCGCTCGACTATAAGGTGCTCATAGAAGGTTCGCTAGAAGTTACTCGTAAAGAGGGAGCTACAGTCGGAAACGATACTGCTCGGGAGGCCAAAAGGGTAGTAGACATAGTAGAGGAAAAGATCCGCGAACGTACTAGCAGTAAGCATCTTCTATATAGTGATATAGAGGGCATACTTTATAAACCTATCGACTACAACCAAGATAGTATCATAGGACTTATTAGTATAGGGGTTAACTGAGGTAAGTAAACCAGTAATAAAGTCTACCGAGATGTCCTACCATAGGTTCGATAGGACTGGCAGCAGTATAAGTTCGCTATAGGGTCGATGCCTCCTTACTTTCATTCGTATACAAGAGACGTAGTTATTAACATAGTCCTCGATATCGCTTTATAGGCCCTACTAGTAGTAGTACTATACTACCTGCTTCTCTATCTTCTTAATGCCCTTATAGCCTGCAGTTAGGGCGTTATAGTAGCGCTTAAATAGCATAGGTCGTACTACTTTAGAGACGAAGATCTAAGCCCCCTAACGAAGAAATCCATCCTTAGCATACGTCTAGCGCCTTCCTATCATCCTCTATACTCCTAAGAGGACCCAGGCATCCTCCTGTTATATCTTCAGCAGCTGCTCTTCCTACGTCTCTTATACTAGAGCTCCCTCCTTTATACCCGAGCCCCTTAAAACCCCTAGACCTACTATACTAACGTAGCTATCGCGGTGATCAGTCGCTCTAAGCTCGCTACTAGCAGGCCAAACCTCTATATTATTATCGTCAGACATATTCTGCCCTCGAGCGTCCTCAAAGCATAGACTCTTCGCGGTATCTATACTTTCTGAGGCGTTCCCGCTATAGCGTTTCACGCCTTAGGTCGATAATATAGAGCAGTGCCCTTTAGAAGGGTCGTCTGGCTAGTCCTTACTATACTCCTAGAGTTCGAGCTTATCGTCAAGGGCATATAGCCCCAGCGGTTTCACTACTCCCTCCCGTTCACTCCTCGCCCCAGATACTACCGCTATAAACCCTAAGACAGGTAGCCTCCTCTCCTTAAGGGCCTATTCCGGGTCAAAATCTTTACCACGTTCAATAGTATACTCAACTAGCGTAAGCAGCTCGTTCTCCTCAGGCTCGCTACTATCGCCCTCTACCAAGTTAGGTCTATACGAGAGGCTGTTAGTAGGGTTTTACGAACCGGGGCGGAACTTAATAACAAAATCGATCTCAGTGAAGTCTTCGCTCTAGTATGCCTACTATAACAAGAGGCAGGTCTTCGTCTTTAGGCCCTCTAGGTTTATATAGTCTGTAAGAGTAACTATAGGAATAACAGAGTATAGTAGGTAGTAGCGCTAGGCTCGGAAGACATCGATAAGTATAAGCAGCTCGCGATTACCTATATCGTAGTTCGACTCTATAGGGGTCAGCTTTCGGGAACGGAAGGCTACTAGGTACTATCGGCCGTCGATAAGCTATGCTAGTACTACTCTAATTATACGATCTAAAGTGTTAGTTTCGACTCGAATAGGTAGGAGAGGATCGAAATAGACAAGGATAGGGGCCTCCTAGAAGCGTTAAAGGAGCTCTAAGAAAGCTATACGTACGTCAGAACTAAGCTCGAACACCCTGCCTTAGTTGCCCCTAAGGAGATCAGTAAGGGGGGTAGTAATAAGGGAGTAACGCCGAATAAAGCGTCGGTAAAAGCCCGCGAAACCAAGGAAAACCTAGATATCGTAAATACTACTCGGGAGCAGCTACTAAGTAATAGCTTCTATATGCTCAGGTTCTATCGTAATACCTCCTAGCGATATAATATAGCCGAGGAACGCTACCTAAGAAGTATAAAACTTACATTTATTGCAGTTAATATAGAGGTCTATAGCCCGGAGGCGCTCGAGGACTTAGCGAATATACTGCTTATATGCTGCTTCGTCGTCGCTAAATACTAGGATGTCGTCTAGGTAGACGATATAAATAACATCTACGAGGCCTATAAGTACCTAGTTAATATAGGACTAGAAGGTCGCTAGGGAATTAGCTAGGCCTATAGGCATTATACGGAACTTATAGTAGCTATACTAAGTACGAAAGGCCGTCTTCCACTCATCGCTAGCACGTATCCTGATCCGATAGTACGTATCCTTCAAATTAAGCTTAGTATAGATCTTCGCAGCCGATAGGCAGTCTAGGATCTCGCTAATAAGTAGGAGAGCAGCACGGTTCTTAATAGTACGTACGTTTAGCGTACGGTAGTCGATAACAAGTTATAGGCTGCTGCCCTTCTTTAGCACAAACAAAATAGGAGCGCCTACTGGGCTAACTGACGACTAGATCTATCCCTTATATAGTACTTCTACGAGCCATTCTCGTAGCATCTATAACTCCATATAGCTTAGGGGGTAAATAGGGCCCTATAGTAGCTCGGACCTAGGCATAAGGTCGATATAATACTCCATCGTATAGTATATAGGGAGAGGTAGGCACTCGTTACGGGCGAAAAGGTCCTTATAGGCATAGTAGGCCTCGGGGATACTATATTCTGCTGATATAAGGGTAATAACATCTCTATCCTTGCTAGTCCTAGGTTCTATTATAACGACTATAAACCTAAAAGCTCCCTAATGCTACTTAGGCTCAATTTATAAGCCGATATATCGTAGATACCGAGGGTATAGCTAGGTCTTCTATAGGTAGTTAAAGATCGAGAGGGCTATCTCTATCTAGGACTACTCGAGGATTATAGTAAAGGGCATAATATCGGTGACAATAAAGCGAAGAATAAAGAGGTACTCGTTGCCTAGGGCATTACGAGTACAGATATAGAGGGGGTATATACTAAAAGTACGGATCGGGAGATTACTAACGGCAGTCAGGCCAGGGAAGTCAGTAAATTCTTCTAGCTTTGTATTCTTATCGAGAAAGCTACAGTCAATCAGGTTATAATCCGACCTAGTATCTAATAACGTAGGAGCTAACTTCTACTCGCCATCTATTCGTACTTTAGCTATTGTCTCAATCTTCCATAGTAGATGCCCCTTATGCCCCTAACTTATACCGTTCACGCTATATCCTATACCTAGGGGCTTATTATTAGGGTTAGGAGCATTATAGACGCTAGCCGTATAGCTCTTCTAACAGTAGCAGGTATAGGTAGCTCTAGGGCAACGAGTTAAGTAGTAGCCTTACTTGCTATAGGTATAGCAGTATCCTTATAGAGGTCTTATATTACCTATAGGCAGGGCTAGAGTAGGGTTAGCCCTATAGTCGGGGCAGTTACGCTCGATATATCCCTCCTTACAGCAGTTAAAGTAAGTAATCGGACGGCCCGCTATAGCTAGGGCTTAAGGGCAAGAGGCAGATATAGGCATATCGCTAGTAAAGCTCTCTAGGTACGATAGTATACCGGTACGAGTAAGACTATCCTTAATACTATAAGCAGCGCTTACTAGCTAGTCGAAGGTAGGTAGTAGGGTCCCTTATAGTTTAAGGGCAAGGGCAATGTTCCTACGGAACTTATGGACTAATATATTAATACGCTAGATCTCAGGGGTATTATATAGCAGGTCAGCTAGTACTGAAGTATAGCAGTCCATAAAGTCGGTAACCGTCTCGTTAGCAGCTTAGGAGAGTAACTCGAGCTATAAAGCCGCCTAGAGCATACGAGTTTAAGGGTCGGAATAGTAGTTCTAGAGAAAGTCGACAAATTCTTCCTAGCTAACATTAACGTTCTCGAGGCTATACTCGGTAACATACTTGACCTAGGCGTTCTTTAGGCAACCCATAAGGCAGCTAACTGTATAAGCAACGTAGGTGCCGCTTAGGAGGTAGGTTCCTATCAACTTGAAGTTAGATATATAGTCGAAGATAAAGTTACGGAGGGCAACCCGGTTGCTACCGTTATACTTAGAGTACTTTAACGAGGAGGGTCGGAAGGAGAACGTTATAGCTGCAGAAGGATTAAGCTATACCTATACTACGA
>Ga0247824_10001347_pt1 | contig 13352 bp, 17 predicted proteins | sample 13C_PalmiticAcid_FD_194412 | JGI IMG/M metagenome (GOLD analysis project Ga0247824, IMG submission 194412) | Soil microbial communities from agricultural site in Penn Yan, New York, United States - 13C_PalmiticAcid_Day48 | ecosystem: Environmental > Terrestrial > Soil > Agricultural land...
AATGAGCTCTTCTCGGAATAACCATTACAATCGCCTTCTCAAGCACTATTTGGTTGGCAATGGTATGAAGTGGAAGTCCCGCGATGACGTTCTTCGCACTCCGTACCGGGATCGCAGAATCGTTCAAGCCCTCCGCCAGAACCGTGTCCGACTCCGCCCTCATGAGGTCCAGCAAGAGCTTTGCTCAGTGATTCAGAAAGCCGAAGACATGGCCCGCCTTGGTGATGCGCGTGCGGCCGATGATTCCTACGAGTTCGTGCTGGAAGTTTGGTAAGCACCGCTCGACTCCTGCACTCGTCTTCAATTCCTTGCCAGCGGGAACGAATTTCCATACTTCAGCAGCGTTCTCGCTTTTGGGCCGCAAGATTACAAACACCACTAACAATGAATCAATAGGCGTTCCCACGCTCTGGGTAGACGAATCGTGGAATGGCTGTTCGTGGATCTCTTTAGAGCACTCATCAACGGGCGTCGCCGCTACTTGCGGCGCGTTGGAACCGACAACGGCGAGGGCCAGCCGGCGTGCGATCTGGCCAAGGCAGTTGATCGTTTTCTTCAGGCCGCGGGACCTTTCTACAGTGACGCGGAGGTTTTCCTCCGTCTCAATGAGATGGTTCCCTTCAATGCCCTCTAGTCCCACCTCGGCAGCGTGGTGCGGCAAGGTCTGCGATCACTAGAGCGATGGGACACCGTATGGAATGGAGATCCTTGGAATCGAAGATATACCAAGTTCTCACATTTGTTGAGGAACCCTGCATTCCCGATTTCCACGCAGCACTCAAGCCCATCATGACTTCCCGACTGAGAAAGACTCCGCGTGACATCCACTACGCAGAATTCATCGCCAGTTTTTTCTGGAATGTTCCTTAAGTCCCCACAGCCTGTGAGCCCTCATGTGGTGCTCTTTGATCCGTTTTGTGGCCCGGGGGCGGGACAATTTTGTTTCATGCCTCATTTATCCAGTCAGTTTCCCACATCATGGACTGTTCAGGGCGACGCTCAACGCCGTGTTTGTTGTTGTGACAGGGTTTCAACACTCGTACAGTACTAATTTCTAACTCCCAGCCATTCTGCTGCCTGACTCACTTAACCAAGAATACTACTCAATAGCTGTTCCTAAGCCATCCCTATAGACGTAGATGAAGCATACCGACTATCCATAGCCGGCGGCGGCAGTAACAACGGCGCCGCCTCGCTCTCCCTCCTCACCCCGGCTCCTTTCCTTCCAGTTGCCCGCCCCGTCATCTCGGTGTCGGGCGACCCGGTTAGTCCGTGGATCACCCGGTACTGCTCCATCTTCTCCTCCTCGCGCGGCCGGAACACGATGCCCCCGGGCTTCATGACGCGGTGCATCAGCACGTAGGTCAGGATCTGCAGGACCAGGCACGCGGCGACCATGGCCGGGTAAAGGTGGTGCAGGTTGTACTCGCGCTCGCTCTGCGGGTCGAGGTCGATGAAGGCGCGGGAGATGCCACGCGAGTAGACACCGCTCCTATGTAGTATTGCTGTTGCATCAGCACTGCGCGTTGTGTCAGGAAAGTGGAACGGGGACTGGAGGGGACAACATACCAGCACCAGCAGGTGTTGAAGATGCCGATGGATGACAAGACGATGACGGTCACTCCTGTCAGGCCAAAGACGGCGTCCTTGGCAATGGTGAGATACCACGCCTTTCTGCCCTTGAGCGTCCGGGAGATGACCCAGGTGAGGACGGGGCTTATGAAGAGGCCCGCCGTCAGGGCGATGACCCACAGGGTGCGGCAGCCGAGGCCGATGGTGGGCGTGTACCAGATGATGACGAAAGCCGACGCGGCGGCGATGAGGATCGGCATGGCGGATAACGCGAGGAGGTGGAACGGGGACCTGTCCGCCTTGTTACCGGTGGAAGGAAGGCGTTTGCGCGGGCGGTAGCTGTAGACGCTGCCGTTCCAGGGTTGTGCGTCGATGAAGTCCTCGAATGTGCCTCCTTTGTTTTGAGACAGGAGGCGGGGACTGTACGGGAAGATATGGAGATCCCGCTGTCGGCCTTTGATCGTGCGGGTGTAGCGCTCCGTGATCCGGAGGCAGGTCCGCCGCGAGGTAAAGCCGGAGAGCGTGTTACTCAGGAGGACAGCGGTGACCAGCCAGGAAAGGTCCATCGCTGTGCCGATCCGACCGCCGGGCTGGCTGGATTGCAGGCCGCCAATCTCTGGAATAAGCGCGGCGAGGACCGCCCAGAGGTAGTTGACAATGACAAGAGCGGTGCGGAGGCCCTCGTTGGAACGGCTATCGACCAGTTCGTCGGCTGACTCTTTCAAGATGTAGTCGAGATCCTCCTTTGACAGCTGGGCCCCGTTCTCGACGACAATGGCGTTGAACTCCTTCTCCACGGTGGCCATGTCGCCTGTGAGCTCCTCAAATGCGGAAAGCATGGCTGCAAGAGCTTTGGCCGTGGCCAGTTGGTCTGGACCTGGAGGAGTGAATCGCAGAGCGAGAGCGTAGAACCGGTTCCAGACTTCAGCTTTGGTGAGCAGTGCCCACATGGAGTCGATGGGGTCACCCATGAAGTGAAAGATGACAAAAAAGCGGTTGACGTGGCCGATACGCGGGAGATGGACACTCCCGATGAGAAGCAGCGCCGGAACAAGCCAAGTCAGGAGCCGTGGCCACATATCGCTGTACAGGTCGAAATTGGGCTTGGGGCAGTTGTTTTGACATCCCTCAATGGTGAGCCACACATCATTAGGCCCGGACATGTAAGTGGTTCCATTGAAATAGAAAATCTTGTCGTTGCGTGACAATGTGTTGTTGTCGAGTCGTTTTTGGATGTCTGCTTTGCAGGCTGCGAGGTCCACGGCGGCAACAAGTCGCGCCGCCCCCAGCAGCACGGCAACCCATAATGTTTGTGTCGAGAATCCCCCCATTCCTCTGTTCCTCCGGAGCTGGTGAGTATGACACTGAGGATTTGGCGTTGCGAAATACCAGTCAAAAGAGAAACGTATAGCATGAGAAGGGTCACGGTCCAAGCAGGACGCATTCTATTTATCCTAGACTTCAAAACACGCCAGACTTATCTGTCGACGAGACGGAAGCGAGCTCCAAAGATGCCTCGCGAGCCTCACCGAAACCGTAGGAGGCTGTAACCCGAACAGTGATAGTTTACCATCCTCAAGCAATGTCGCCAGCTGCAGGGGCCTGCAGGTAACGGTCGGGCCACGCTCCAGACCAAGCCATGTGAGCCCAGCCCGGCAGCGTGGGAATATTGCACTCTTGCGCACATGGCTCCAGCTCACCCTCTCATTGGGTGGGCTCGGTGAGCCAAAAGCCTACCCCCTGGCTCACCCGCCACACCCAGCTCACCCAGCTCACCCAGCTCGTGCGACATCCTGCCCAAGCAGGGGTAAAAAGCAGAAAGCGGGAAGCCGGAATCTGTCATCTGCGGCTTGAAGATGGTCCTGGTGTGTGCACAGCCCTCGCAGCGTTGCAGTCGGGCGATATGGGCGACCGATTCAAGCTAGTTGACAGCGAGAAAACGATCAAGTTAGTCCAGATCAAGAAACAAAACCGTGTGATAGGATGTGAGCGAAGTTTGGCACGTTTTGTTAAATCCTCCAGCCTGTTCCAGAGTGGGGTCACGCCAACTGCAAGAAAAAGAATGACCAGCCCCTCGATCGTCTATAACACGGCGGCCCAACGTTCACCACTTAAACCTAGCAAAGGACATCTCGTCCCAATCGCTAGGCGGCGGCTCCTCCACGCCATCCGCATATAAGCTCTCTTACCGGGCGCCCATGACGTAACGCTCGAGTCGTTCCTTGAGGTCCCTTTTGTGAAGCCACGGGCGGCGCCGAGGCGGCTAGCCACACACAGGGGACAAGGACCTCTCCCAGGGGTACCGAAAGTGGGCGTAGAACCGCACGAGGCCGCCGGGCAGCCCCCCTAGCCCCCGTAGCGGCCGCAGGAGATCCGTGTACGCCTTCAGCAGCGTCGCTGCCTCGTCGGCCGTGGCCTCGCCGACGCGGTCCAGCGTCCCGTTGCTCTCGTCCATGACCACCACTCGCAGCGTGAGGCCCGGGAGGTTGAGCCCTGGCAGCAATAACTTTCACTATGGTCGTTTTCTGTCATTCTATTGTGGCAGGTTGCCTCATTGACGACAATTTTGAGCTGGCAGAGCGACTGGAACGACGCCTTGGTGAGCGCGCCGAGGGAGTGGAGCGCGGGGAGCTGGGTAGGGCCGTAATAGTGAACAACGAAGCTATTGGTCGAGTAAAGCAAGGCAGCTGCCTCGGCGTAGATGGTGCGGCAGGAGATCAGGAGGCCATGGAAGTCGATCGGGTCGGGCGGGCAGCCCCTCGTCTTGCAGGCCGTCTCGGGAGCAAGCCGTTCCTCGGCATTATCCCAGGAGCTTCCACGCTGGCGCAGACCACCCATGTGGAGAAGTGGCTTCTGGCCGGGAGCCACATCGAAGAATACAGTCAGCGCCGTCTGTCCTTCGGATCCGATGCAATGAATGCCTTCCTCGGCACCTTGCGCTCTCTTGGAAGAGCAAGAGAGCCGATTCTTTACCTGTGGGGGGTTTTGCTTTGGCCAATCCCCGGATCATCGACCAGCCGCAAAGTTCGTCTCTCCCTCAACGGGTACCATAAACCACCGGTCCGTCGTCGAGCCCACTTCCCCACCTGGTCCTGGGCAGCCTGGGACGGGCCGGCTCGAATGTCGAGATTCTGCGTGGATGTCCCATCTGGCCGCTTCAGCGTCGAGGGAGAGGGCGATGGTGTATTCGACATCAACGATTTTGTGCCCTTCAACCCCTCGGTATATCAACGTCTTCCATCCCATTCGAGCTGTGGGAGGCACCTCCAGCTCCATACCCGGGCAATAAAGCTGGCGTTCGAGCATATCCAGTGGAGCAAGAAGCAACTCGCAACAAAAACGCAGCTGCGCTTTGGTGTTGGTTGTGAACATGGACGGCCAATTCGTCTTCCACGGCGAGCTGGCATTCACGCTGTTCTCCCTCGGACGACCGAGGTCTGTCAGCTCGTCTATGTTCATCTCAACGAGGAGCTCTCCATGAACGATCTGATGAAGGACGAAATCCTTGGGATGACCATAACGCATAATCTAGAGGTGTCCGTACCAAACGAGGGATGGGCCATTATGTTGGTGAGAAGTCGCCAGGAATTCTACGAGCGAGTGGGATTGCTTCATGTTGACCAAATCCGCGACAACCCTGGAAGGCTGCCATTCACTGCTTTTCGAACCTCGCCGGGCGAGATTTGGATGAAGTGAAACACGGGGAACTGCATCAAAACCGAATGTATCTCGATGGGGCGACGACGCGGGTCATAAGGCTTAGATGATGGGTTGCACTGAGGAAAAGCATCCTTTTGCTAGTTATTCATAATTCCATTAGACTATCCTCATCTTCCGCCTTTCGCTATGCTTCCGCGCTGCGGCTGCTTTCGGGAAGGAGCTCCTCAGTTTTGTTCCAGCCAGCGACCTCCAGAAGACGCGAAGGGCCGCTGAACTTCTCTAATCTAGGTAGTGCCCCTTGCCTAGTATAAATATAGCTTTGTTGATGGCAATATAACTAACGTTAACTCTTCGGATTCGCCGGCTAACCTCGAGCAGCGTTTCATCAACAGCTTTACCATGATGGGTTACTGGGTGTAGAGGTGATGGAGGGAGAAGGAGATAGTAGGGGGCCTTGACGCCTTTGCCGCTGTACTCGCTGTAGGACGTGTATTGGCCGCATGAGTACCTGATGGGGAGGTTGTAGCTGAAGCTACAGATAAACAGGCATCCGTCAGCATGGCGAATGAGAGTCGGTCATAAGAGCCCGCTGGCTTCCCTTCCCGCATCCATACACAACAACACTAACAACCCGCCAGAACACTAATTACTATCATTGTTTTCCCTCCTACGCAACAGTCCTCCTTTTGTACACTCCTCTTGTGCAGAATTTTTTACACCCGCTGTAAGAACGAGACAGACATTATCGCCGCTTTGACCGGTTGGTTGCCTTTCCCGACAACCCCCAACAGGGTAAGTACATACTTGGCCAAGACGGTGGCCTGCTCTGCGGGGTGAACGAGGCTGAAGCGAGCCGCTCCGCTTTCCTGTCCAACCCGTTCAGCCACGCCCGGGTGTGTTTTCCGTGTGCATGAATGTACATGTACATAAGGTACATGTGCGTGCTGCAGTATAGCGCCATGTACACAATTACAATGTGGTGGTCTTCATTCCGTCCTTCACGACGGTGTTGTGACGGCGTCAACCTCGTCCACGTCGCAGGAGCAGGCCGGGCCCATCCCTTTGGTGTCAGCTCAGCGGCAGTGTGTCCCAGTGTCGTAAGTAGTGGGTGGCTGAACCGGCAGGTGGGGATCGGCATGGTTACTGCATCTTCAGGAGCGAGAACCCCACCCAATCACGTCGCGAAGGAGCATATGTCCTGGAACCAACAGCTAGTTGGTGCTCTGTGCTGTTGCAACCCTTTCCCCTTGCGGACTTTCGTGCTGCTTTTGAATCTTGCCTGGCCGCTGATGTCCAGCCCACCGTTATCCTCGAACTGCAGTCACAGCATGTTTTGGCTTCGATGCCATACACTTGGCGTCGCGTGTGGCTCGGTCAGATGCTTCAACCTGGGCGGCTGGCAGCCTCTTCGTCGAGACGGGAATGGAGCTGTCCACATGAAATAGCCCTGGAAAGAAGAGGGGCAGAGCAGCAGTCCCAGGTCTGCATGAGACACATCGGTTTGTTGGCGCTTAATCTGCGTCTGGCAGACATCCCACCCTCAGCCCCCCAGCCTGCAGGCCTCCCACCTAGGTCTCCTCCCTTGCAGTTAAAAAGGGAACGATGCCGCAGCCCAGGTGGGGGTTTCCATCGCATTTACCACCTCATTCTGGTCATCAGTTAACTGTTGGCCACGAGTTCTACTGCAACCCGTTACTCTCAATCCGCACCCGTGCTCTGGGCACATAATTCGTTCCGACATCATTCATGATGGCCAGAAGAGTAAGAGTTTCCCCTTGTTGTGAGGCTGTGGACCAACTCCTGGGCACCACATAACTAGGTAGATATTCTGAGAAACTGACAAGAAAAAAGCGCCTTGGCTATTTCGGCGGTGCGTCTGGCAACGCCGGTCCAAGTCGAGCGCCCGCGTCGGACGATCCGATTCCATCTATCGAAAATGATGGACGCGGCGCCGAAGAGACGAGCTCAGCTCAATCTTCTACCCTGTCCATCTCAGTCAACACCCCCGATGACGATGCTTCGGAAGCCAGGTTTTCAGACCCATCCTCCCCTGACTCCTCTTCCCCTCATCCCGGGCGAAGTGATGCGGGAAGCATCAGTGATCGCCTACGAGGACTTCACCTCCGCACTTCCACGAACCCATCCTCGTCAGGAAGTCTTGGTCTGGACAGCCTGCGGGCAGCGCTTCCCAGCGCCGGAAGAGCAACTCCACGCCACACCCCTCTCCGTCTCCCTGACGGCGGCCGGCGTAGGCGCTCCTCTTCGGCAAACCAGGGACCGTACGACGTGAGGAATGAAGCGCCGCCGCACGATCGGTTCCATGAGCCAGAATTTCAGCGGGCTTTTACCCATGCCACGTCTCTCATGGCTCGGCTGGCTGGGGTCCTCGGGAGCAGTACTCTGCATCTCGAACCGGACTCCACCATGAAGACCCTCCGCGATAGGGCTGACGAACTGGCTCGCTTTCGATGTCCGCCGGCCCGGACAGTGGGTCTTGTTGGTGATTCTGGTGTCGGTATGAACGAACCCGTTGTTTGACTTCCCCAACCAGCACAAAGTACTGGATAACTGGGACTAATCACATGAATGTTTGGTGCTGGGACAGGCAAGAGCAGTCTGCTCAACTCACTGTTAGACTCTCGCAATTTGGCCCGAACAGTGAGTACAATCCTTTGCAGCTCTAGCTCCCTGCCAACTTGAAAAGACCCGCTAACCTTGAAAATTAGAGCAACGGCGGATCTGCTTGCACTTGCGTCGTTACCGAATACCGCCACCACGACCGTGCCGACTTTGCTATTGACGTCGTGCTGTTCACCCGGGATGAGCTCAAAGAGCAGCTTCGCAAGATGGTGCATGCGTACCGCCACCACCACTTACACGCGGCCGAGATGGAATCCGAGGAGGAGAGGAAGCATTGGGCGGACCAGGCTAATTTGGCTTGCGACACATTGACAGCCATGTTTGCAGACCGGTTCACGACTGCCTTGCTTCGAAACAACGAGACCAGGGACGTCGTCAAAACACTCACGAGGTGGGTGAGGGACTTGCGCCCTACCCACGATATCGACAGGCACGCCGTCCAAGAGTCGTTGGAGGATTGCTCGGAGTTGTTGATGAGACTCACCTCAGATTGTGGTACTGCCCGAGGGGGTCCGGCGGCTTGGCCTTACATCAAGAAGATCAGGTATGTCGTTTGCTAAATTGTCCCAAAAAGAGACACAGGTTAGATTAACACGGCCATAGTGTATCCCTCAACGCGTACATACTTAGCAAGGGTCTCGTTCTAGTAGACCTTCCTGGTACGATTAACTTTTCCTATGCCCATCCCTAACTATCCCCCTCGTCCCACTTCGTGATGTTGTGACTAACAAGGTGAACCAAGGCCTCCGTGATCTAAACTCGGCTCGACAAAACATCACAGAGCGCTATCTGCGTAAGTGCGATGAGATCTTCGTGGTCTGTCCCATCGGACGAGCCATTACAGACGAAGGCGTCCTGAGGGTCTGCGAGCTCGCTCGGCAAGCAAAGTTGTCCAATGTCAGCATCATCTGCACCAGGTCCGATGTAAGTCATCTATCTGTTGGAATTCTGCTTTGTGGTATCGAAAACGAGGCTTACATGCCACCTCACCCAGGAAATTCGCGCCGACGAGGCGCAAAGAGACTCAGAGGGCACTCAGTCCAGGGAAATCCGGAGGTTGAACCGCCATCTGGCCACTGCAGAGCAAGAGCGTGCTGCTATTAGGGAGCACCTAGACGATTTGAGAAGCCTCGAAGATGTCACAGAGGAGGAAGAGATCCAGGAAACGCATCTCTATCGAGAACTTGAACAGAAGAGGTATGTGGCCACAAATCTTACCTTGGAAATCTTTTATTACTAACGCTTCAATGCAGCCGCGAGATCGAGAAACGCAGGTTTGAGTAAGTCAATATGTTGATAACGTCAGTTCACGGTCACTCACCCAAAGTCTTCAAGACTCCAACGGTACATGATTACAACGCGCAACACCCTGGTGGAGTCCAACCTTCACGATCTCTACAGGGACACGATCCAGGGAGGGGACCTGCACGTGTTTTGCGCTAGCAACGCCCTTTACTGGGACAAGCGCGACCTTACGCCGGGAGATCTAACCTCCCCGTTTCTCGAGCTGAGTGGCATCATCACCATCCGGAAGCATTGCATGGCCTTAGTTTCGGAGAGCCAGCTCCGGGCCGCTACCAAGTATCTCAAAGACGATATCCCCAACCTTCTCAGCAACATCGAGCTTTGGGTCCAGACAGGGGCAGGAACCGCAGATGCCGAGAAGAAGCGGGCGGTGCGGGAGGCTCTAGACCTGTTTGGGGATCACCTCCGTAGGGTAGGTAAATGGCTGTGATAATCATTAAGATGTATAAGATTAAGCTGAGATGCATGTGGCCAGAGACTCGTTGGAAACGCATCTCCGGTCAATGACCTGACCACGGTGCTCGCAGACGCGTTCGAGGGGGATGTGTACCAACGTGAGTAGCCCTTTCTCGGGCGCCAAATTACTCTCGAGGTTCCGTCTAACCATCTTTAGGGCGCCAGATCCGTCAGTGGACTGAGGGGGCTATCCAAGCCGGTCGAGTTTGGTCAGGCGTCAGTTCTTTGTTCCCTTTCTCTTCCACGCGTCGTCTCTGTTGCACATTAATACTGACCCATGTTTAATTATACAGTGGCACCATGCATCCTACGCTGCCTTTTGCAGACAATACGGAACTCACACCACGGGGGTGGCCGGCTACCATTGCTGGAATGAAGAAGCGATGAGAGCCATGAACGACGATCTCACCGATTTATGGGATCGTTTCCAAAGCAACGTCCATCGCCAACTCCACAACGCAAGTGCGTTTGTCTCTCAAACCTTGGACGAGGCTATCAACCAATATTTCGGTCAGTGTTTGGACTCTTTGGCACTCTCAATCGCCGGCGATTTCCGTGAAATACCATCGCTGACCAATTACCCCTCTGCAAAAGACAACGCGCTTGAAGGGTTTCCAGAGTCGACCCGCCCACTGCGAACTGCATTGAAGTCCCGCAAACGAATCCTCGCTAGTGTTCTTGAAGAACTCTCTGCGAAGTTTTTGGCCGGCGTTTCGTAAGACATCCTCGGCCACGCCGCCACCCCTTCCCCCCCAACCCCGATTCTCCGCTGTTTCTGTGGTGTTAATATATATCCCAGAAAACTCCGAGTCGATGCGTTCTCTAGCCTCCGAACATCCTACTTCGGACAGAGCATGGAACTCACTTACTCGAATGCCAACTGCGAATTTGGTTAGAACCCTCTCATTTCCCCTTATGCTCGCGTCGAAAACAAACTGACAACTCGTTCTTTGTAGGTACGGGCAGCTGGGCTCGCAAGAAAGCCATCATCAACCAGGCTCTACGCGACGAGCAGCTCTTAACGGACCTGATGAGGAAGTTCAAGCGCAAGTTCGAGGAACTGGCCTCACAGCTTGAGACCGACGCGCGCGCCTCAGTCGAAGAGCATCTTGATTCCATTGACGGCACGTTGGACATGGTCAGGAGCGAAAATGTTGCTCTGGAGAGCGAGAGGGACCCGGTATTCAGGGCCCGCGTGGGAGACGAGATTGATCGCCTGAATGAGGCAATGGACCGCATTCTGGCGGCGGTTGGAAATGTGTGATGCGTTCCACTGGAACGAGCCGGACGGTTAGGCTAACTCCCGCGTTGTGTTTGCGTTGTATGGTATCAGGAAGGTACACGCTACTGTTTGTTCGCGCATGTCGAATTTGTCACTGGCACATCACTTCTGCTACTCGCGTGTGTGCAGCTCTCGATCTACGGGAAACAGTAGTCTGACTGAGGCCCATACGGTTGGCAGCAATCCTCTGGACCTCGCCAAGCCCGAGGACGTCATTTACTCCTACAACAAGAACCCCACAGCTCTGTCATAGCGCAAATGAAAGCAACTCTAAACACATTCCCGCGGAGCACCGCGTCCAACCCCAAAAGACATGCCGCCGCAACAAGCAATATCGGCACCCTGAAGATCCTGAAGAAGAACCTAAACGAAAAATACCGGAGGAAATTCCCTACGTACGGCAACGCCTGTGCAAACTCCCACTCGTGAAGATGTGGCACTAGCAGAGAATTCGTTGCTCGTGCAAACACCATCTCATACCCTTCCCGGCCCTGGCTCTTTTCTATCCCCTCACGAAATATTAACTTGGCCATTTCGACATTGCCCTCAACCGTGTACGTATACCCAATGAGCAGGTCGATGTCGACGTCGCCGGGCGAGTCACCAAACAGGGCGTGTGCGCGGGCCCTGGACAGCTCGAAGCACTGCCGGGCTTCTTCGTGCGACTGTTGTCGGCTGTAGATCAGACCTAGCAAGCGAAGGGTGCTGAGCGTCAGGCGGTGGTCGATGCCCTTTTGCTTTTCGATTTCGCAGATGGCGGGTTTGATGATCTTCTTTGCTTCGTCTGGGTAGCCGCTGACCCCAGTGACGTTTGCCACAGCCACCATTGCAGTGCTTCGAATCCTCGTAAACATTCGTCTTGCAGTTCGCGCATTCCATATCTGATGTGGTGGAATGGGAGTGGGCGGATCGACGAGCTAAGCATACCCGTCAAACTTGAGGCAGGACGAGTCAGACGTTTTGAGTGCCACACCACGAGGTCTCGGGACATTTTGCGGTTATGTTATATGTGACTGAGGTTGTTCTTGAAGGAAGGCATGTGTTGATACCTACAACACTAGAGACCACATAGTCTTAAACAATCAGCTGATCACTGGATCATCACTTAAGAGCGTTTGATCGAGACGCTGGGCCTTGACCAAAATCACAGGAACGTGGCAAATGTGAACTCGTCGCAAACAGAGGGTGGGAAGTGCCTCCCTATTCTTCATGACGAAGGACGCAACCCAGCAACAATAGGTTGTATCTTGTGGTATTTCTCGCTCGCTGGCCCAATCAGTCAAGGACAAGCGCTGCCAGAACGCCACATTATGGCGCCAAGAAAACGGACCAAAATCATCTACTCCTGGACCGGCCAAATATTACGGTGCCCCATCCCACTTCGACCTCGATTTAATGTTTATCTCCATGGAGAAAAGCCACCCTGTGCCTCGACCACGCCCTTGTCCGGTTGGTCCATTGAGCACCGCGTTGCCAAGCCTACGCCCTCGAGCAACCGGCTTTTGTCCAAGACAGCCCTGGTGTATGGCAAAGAGTTATGGCTCGCTACCAAATATATTGGGGAGTGGCAGGGGAAAGAGAAACAGCGTGATCAGGACGTTGAGGGGGAAGGCCGAGCACTCTCTCACAACCTCCTTCTCACCAACCTTTGAGAGCCAGACGGCGCCCTCAGCTGTTCTCCACACTAACTGCTCGTACAGACTAACGACGTAAAGGCTCTCTTCGGAGAGGTCATTGTTGCCAAGGCTCACCCTCAGCCTACAATCCGTACCTAGGTGGAGGCCCGTCTCGCCGAACCGTCTGTGACAGCTTCGCGGTTACTCCCCAGGTGTCCAACTCGGGCATGTGATCCAATGTCGACGTCAACTCGGCCAGCCAATACCGTCGTATTGATTTGTTGCAAAGCCACCTGCGTAGCGTTCGCTATCTGTCAACAAAGCCCGCGTAGGTAGGTTTTCACATTTCGCAGACTCACACATAATGAGATACGAGTTTGAGTAAGAGTGATACGGACGCCACACCCACGTCCTGGGTCAAAAGCAAAACGAAGGGCATTGCTGATTGCGAATATGTTGCAGATCAGGCACAGCGGCGCAATTCAACAGGTATAAGTACCTACCTAGACTCGCTTAACCTCCTACAAACGCTCGCCTCACAGTAACCTCTCGAGGATCATTGAAAGAAACAACAACGTCCCCAACCATGGTCCGCCTGACCACCACCCTCCTGGGCGTTCTTGCCCACGGCCTGACCCTCGTCTCGGCCGCCCCCCCTTTCTCCCGAGACACATCTCCCAACCTCCAAAGCCGAGTCACCTCCCCCGGCCAGTGGCAGAACCTCGGCGGCACCCAGACCTCGGCGCCGTCAGCCGTCTCCTGGGGCGCGAACCGCCTCGACGTTTTTGCGCTTCGCGCTGATAAGACTTGCTGGTGAGTGC
>Ga0247824_10001349_pt1 | contig 13332 bp, 16 predicted proteins | sample 13C_PalmiticAcid_FD_194412 | JGI IMG/M metagenome (GOLD analysis project Ga0247824, IMG submission 194412) | Soil microbial communities from agricultural site in Penn Yan, New York, United States - 13C_PalmiticAcid_Day48 | ecosystem: Environmental > Terrestrial > Soil > Agricultural land...
TCGCCAATCAATCATCAATCGCCAATCATCAATCATCAATAGTCCCCCCTGCCACCCTACGCGCGGACCACGAGTGTCTTGGTGGTGGTCTGAGAACCGCATTTCTCGAACCAGTCGATGCCTTCGCTGACAAGGTCGAACTTCAGCGCGTAGCGCCCCGGTTTCTCGGGGGCGAGCACTTCCATCACGACCTCCGCCACGCCGCCAGGAGCAATATCCCCAGGCAGCCAGGCCCGGGCGTAATCCCGGTCGATTATCGTGCCGTCCTCGCCCATCAACTGCGCCCCGAGGCGGACCAGGCGTCGGCCGTAGCTCGCCTGGGCCCGGAACGGGCGGCCCGAGAGGTTCTTCACGCGGGTCTTGACCCTCACCGGCTGCGTCGCTCTGGCGCGAAGCGGGAAGCCTGGAATCAGCGCGCGGACGTCGATCTGCGCCCGTGGGGTGGTTCCGGGAATCGCGTTGCCGAGCCCGCTCATGTCCCAGATTTCGTGACGGATCCGCTCGTAGTCCGGCGTGCCCGGGGCGAAGCGGCGTGAGTAAGAGTCTTCCGGGTGATCGGTAATCTCCCAGCAGAGCCGATCGACGCCGACCTCGGCAGCGATCTCGCGCGCCTTGTTCATCTCCTCGTCCGCATCGTTCCAGTTGAACAGGATGTAGCGCCAGTTCAGGTGCGGCACGTCGCGCCCGCTCTTGCGCTTCTCGTCGGCCATGGCCCGCAGGTTCGCCAGCGCCTTGTCGAAGTTCCCTCGCTGGCGGTACTTCACGTAGGCGTCCTGTGACGCGCCGTCGATCGAGAAGGTGACCTCGTCGATGCCGGAATGGACGAGCCGCCGCGCCTTCTCCTCGGTGAGCGCCAGTCCGTTCGTGCTGGTGTACAGGTAGATGTGCGGGAACCTCGACTTGATGTACTCGCACATCTCGACCGCCCGCTTGTGCAGGAACGCCTCGCCGTAATTGAAGAAGTCGATGCGGACGAGCGAGCCACCGGCCTCGTCCACGGCCCGCGTGAACAGATCCCAGTCGAGCATCCCCGCCTGGCGCGTCCTCGTGATGCCGGTCTCCGGCGCGCAGCACGCTTGGAAGCACGAGATGTTGCAGGCGGCGGTGCACTCGATGTAAAGCCGGCTGGGCAGCGGACCGACGTTCACGTCGCGCTGGGGAATCGCGTCCCCGGGCCCGAGCGGCAGCTTCAGTGGACAATCGCCGCAGAAGGACGATCCGCCGGCATTCAGGTCGACGCGGAGCTGCCGCGCGGTCGGTCCCTGCCAGACGTCGGCGATCGACGTGGTCCGCACGTCGCCGAGCACCCGCTGCGCGTACGGGTCCGCGCAACCACAGACGATGCGGCCGTCGCAGAGCATGACCGCGATGGAGTGAGGCCAGGAACAGGTGTAGCGGGTGGCGAGATAGTTCTCGGACATCGTGTACCGGGCAGTCGGCAACCGGCCGTCGACCTATTTCTGGTGCAACTTCTTCTTCATGTACTGCTCGAGGCGATCGTTTTCGTACTTCACCTGGTTGAGGAACAGGCTTTCCGCGAGGTACGCCCGCAGGTCATCATCGCCCATCTGCGAGACGAGGTAGTTGATCTCGCGGTTCATGTCCTCGTAGGTGCCGCCTTCGAGCACCTTGGCCGTGACTTCGTGGAAGAGCGCCTCGAGGATGGCGAGCAGGTCGCCGTCGAGCCCGATCTCCTTCCCGGTGGTGGTCTTGATACTGCGCATGGTTAACCCCCGAAGCTCTGGACGGCAGTCGCCTCGTCGGGAAACATCTTCAGGAAATTGTGCGCGCCGGTCATGGTCAGCATCGTCTCGACGCGCTTCTGCACGCCGGCGAGGCGCAGCACCCCGCCGGCGGCGGATGTCTGCCGGTAGAGATCCATGAGACAGCCGATCGTGGCCGAGTCCACATAAGTGACTTTCGACAGGTCGATCAGCACCTTACGATCCCCGCTGGCCAGCAGGCCCGTGACCGCCGCGGAGAACTCCTGCAGCAGTGGATACATGATGCGCGTCTCGCCGATACGGACGATGGCGATGTCGTGGGAGCGGTCGGTCGTGAGGTTCATCCTCGTACCCCTTCGAGTTCATCGCGCAGCCGCTGGATCTGGCGCGCCAGTTCGGTTCGGCCGCGGTTGATGCGGGACTTGACGGTGCCTTCCGGCAGCTGTAGCCGGTCGGCGATTTCCTGGTAGGAGAGCTCCTGGATGTCACGCAGCATGACGGCACTGCGCAGCGTCGGCTGCAGCTCCGCCAGGGCGCGGCGCAGCAGCTCGACCCGGCCGCGCTGCTCGAGCTCGGCATAGGCACTCGGGGTCGACGCGGCGGGCATCAGCTCTCCGGCATCGACATCACGATCGATGGTCTCGCGCTCCTTGCGCACGCTGCGGTAGTGATCGATGCACAGGTTGCGCGACACGCTGACCAGCCACGTCTGGAAATTGGCGCGCCGATCGAAGGTGTGCAGCGACTTGAAGATCTTGAGGAAGATGTCCTGCGTCAGGTCCTCGGCCTCGTCGTGCTTGCCGGTGAACTTGTAGGCGATGTTGAACACCTTCCGGCGGTGCTGCCTGACGATCTCCTCCCACGCCTGCTGATCGCCGGCCAGGCAGCGTTGGATCAACGCATCGATGGCGTCCGTGGGAACCGGTGACGGATCTGGCATGAGGCGCGGATCCAACCCCTCAGTGCGCTCGAGTGGCGAGTCCAACCGCCCGCGGCGTCGACGGCACCGGGCGCAAGCGGCGGAGAGTGCGGGCTGATGGCATCCTCAACTCGAGTGAACCGTGGGGCTGAAATCCCCCGGCAGGCGGGGCCAGAATACCACGAAAACCCAGGGCCTCCGGCCGCATACCCGCGCTATGATCTCGGGCTGATGAGTGTCTCACGCGACGCGCAGACGCGCGGCGCAGCGGTGGCCGAGCCCCCGGTGATCGAGGCGATCGCCGCGGCGGTCGGCACCCCCGCCTACGTCTACAACGCCGACGTCCTGCGATCGGCCTACCATCGGCTCGACGCCGCTTTCGGGACGGCACCCCACGCGATCCATTACGCGCTCAAGGCCAACTCCGCCCTGGCCATCGTTCGTCTCGTGCGGGCGCTTGGCAGCGCCGCAGACGCCAATTCGATGGGCGAAGTCGAGGTCGCCCTGCGCTGCGGCTTCCGGCCGGACGAGATCGTCTTCACGGGGGTGGGCAAGCGCGGAGACGAGCTGGAACGGGCGATCGCGCTCGACCTGCTCGCCATCAACGTGGAATCGCCGGGCGAGCTCGATCGGCTCGCGCACCTGGCCGCCGACCGCGGCGCCGTCGCACGCGTGGCCCTGCGGGTGAATCCCGACATCGACGCACTAAGCCATCCGCACATCTCGACCGGCCTCAAGGACAACAAGTTCGGCGTGCCGATCGACATGGCCCCGTCCCTGTTCCGCGCCATCGCCGAGCGCCCGTCGCTGCGCGCCGTCGGCATCCACGTTCACATCGGATCGCAGATCACGTCGCTCGATCCGCTCCAGCGCGCCGCCGAAGCGGTCGTCGCCCTCGCCCAGGCGCTCCGCGGCGACGGCCTGGCCATCGAGCACCTCGACTTCGGCGGGGGAGTCGGCATCGCCTACGACGGCGGACCGGCCCCCGATGCGGAAGAATACGTCCGCCGCATCGTGGCGACTGCCGGGCGCAGCGGATTGAAGCTCGCGATCGAGCCCGGCCGCGTGCTGGTCGGCGCCGCCGGCATGTTGCTGGCGCGGGTCGTGGACGTGAAGCACCTGCCCGGCGCCAAGCGGTTCGTGGTGCTCGACGCCGGCATGACCGAATTGATGCGCCCGGCGCTCTACGGTGCGTTCCATCGCATCGAGGCGGTGCACGATCGGCCCGGCACGCCGATCGCCTGCGACGTGGTCGGACCGATTTGCGAAAGCACCGATACCTTCGCGCGCGACCGCATCCTGCCTCCGATGGAGGTGGGCGACCTCGTCGTCATCCGCGATTGCGGCGCTTACAGCGCGGTCATGGGGTCCAACTACCTGCGCCGGCCCCTGCCGCCCGAGGTGCTGGTCGATGGCGGCAACTGGCGCGTGATCCGCCGCCGTCAGACGCTCGAGGACATGCTCGCTCTCGAGTCGGAGTGACCGACGACCGGGGAATCTGCGGATCCAGCCAGACATGATGCAGGGACACGTCCTCGCCTTCGAAGGCCTCGATCAGAGCGGCAAGCAAACGCAGTCGGAACGGCTCGCCGCCGGCCTCCGTGCCGAGGGGAGGCGGGTCGAGTTCCTGTCGTTCCCTGAGTACCAGACCGCGATCGGGACCGAGATCGGGAAGGCGCTGCAAGGCGAGCGCCAATACGAGGCGGACACGCTGCAGCTGCTCTACATCGCCAATCGCTACGAGTTCCGCCCGCGCGTGCTCGAGTGGGTCGCCGCTGGCGCCATCGTCATCTGCGACCGCTACCTCGCTTCGAGCATCGCCTACGGCGAGGCGCAGGGCCTCGACCCGGTGTGGCTGCGGGATGTGCAGCGCCACCTGCCACGCCCCACCTTCACCATCGTCCTCGACATTCCGCCTCAGGTGTCGCTGCAGCGCAAGCAGGCGGCGCGCGACAAGTTCGAGCGTGACCTGCCGCTCTTGTCCCGGGTGCGGGCGAGCTACCAGCGCCAGGCCGAAGCGCCGGATTGGCTCCTGATCGACGGGCAGCAGCCGGTGGAGGCGGTGGCGGACCATGTCATCCGCGAGGTCCGGTCACGACTCGCGACGCCGTAAGGGCCCGGACCTCGCCGACACCCACCGCCCGCAGCGCCCGGCCACACGCATCGAGCGTGGCGCCGGTCGTGCAGACATCATCGACGAGCACGACAATCAGGTCCGCGACGGGGATCGACGTGGCCCGCACGACGCGATCGACGATACAGCGCCTGGCGGCAAACGCTTCACGCACGTTCCGGTGCCGTCTCGCCGCCGGCAGGCTCACCTGCGGCGGCGTGGCGCGGGTCCGTGCCAGGAGGGGATACGCCGGTGGGCCCAGGTGCCGGGCGAGCAGCGCCGCCTGGTTGAAGCCGCGGGACCACGCCCGGACGCGATGCAAGGGCACCGGCACCACCGTATGGGCATCGCGCAACAGGTCGGCGCCGGCGACGCGCATGGACGCCGCCAGCGGCGCGGCGGTCGACAGGCGCGCGTCGTACTTGAGGGCGTGCACGACGCTGCGGAGCACGCCCTCGTGCGGCCCGATGGCGGCCTGGCGCGTCAACACGGTCGCTCGGCGGCGGCACCGGGCGCAGCGGCCCGCATCCAGGCACGAGCGCCGCCACGACGGCAACGGGATGCCGCACGTCGCGCACACGGGCGGCGTGAAGCGGGACAGACGATCCCAGCAGGCCGCACAGACGGCGCCCTCGGTCGGGTGGGCCAGCGGTTCCTGACAGGCCACGCAGGCCGGTGCGAAGAGCCCTGCCAGCGCCTGGTTCGCCCAGCTGCGCCACCGGCTCATCGCCGTGTCCCGGATGCCGTGTCAGGAGTCGGCGGGGCTGTCGTCGATCGAGATGTGCCTGGCCGTCGCCCACAGGCGCTCCAGCCCGTAGAACGCGCGGGCCGACGGCGAGAAGACGTGCACGACGAAGTCGAAGTAGTCGAGCAGCACCCACTCGGCGCGCTTCGAGCCCTCCACGTTCGACGGGCGCACGTTCGCGCCCTTGAGCGCCATCTCCACGCCATCGGCAATCGCATGCACCTGCCGCGGGCTGGCCCCCGTCGCGATCACGAAGAAGTCGGTGAACGCGTCGCTCTTTCGCAGGTCCAGCACCACGACGTCCAGCCCTTTCTTGCCCGTTGCGGCGTCCACCGCCATCTGCACCGGCTTCGGCAGCCGCGGCCGGCTGGCGCCGGCGGTCCTGGCGGACGTCCTACGTGACGGTCGAGGGCTGGGCTGAGTCATGCAATCCGGTCTCCAGGATTCGGCTGCGGGGCGTACGCGGTGAACCGGCCATCAGACATACAGGTGGTGCTCACGGATGTAGCGGTAAACGGCCTCGGGCACGAGGCCGTCGAGCGGCTGGCCCGCTGCCGACCGCCGCCGCACTTCGGTGGAGGACACCACCGGGGTGACGGCATGGACGAGAAAAATGGAAGGGAAGGGCGCCCGCCGGCACCCCTCGGTGCGAAGGGTGTCGCAGTCCACGAAGCGCGCCGCGAGCTCGGGCAGACGCGCCCGCACCGCCTCGAACGACGTCCCGGTGCGGGCAATCACCACGAAGTGCGACAGCTCCAGCACCTCGGGATAGCGGCGCCACGACGCAACTTCTGAAAACGCATCAGCCCCCGTGATGAAAAAAAACTGCGCTGTCGGCTCGAGCGCGCGCAGCGCGGTGAGCGTGTCGAAAGTGTACGACCGGCCTCCGCGCACGAGCTCGAGGTCCGATGCAACCCAGCCGGGCATGTCGGCTATGCCCAGGCTGGCCATCTGCAGTCGATGATACCCGGATGCGCGCGGACTGTCAGGCCGGTGCGGCGGGTCGTGGGACGGGACGACCAGCATCCGATCGAGCCCCAGCGCGGCCATGGCCGCCCGCCCGGCCAGCAGATGTCCTTCGTGAATGGGATCGAAGGTGCCACCGAGTACGCCCACTCGGGCCACGCTCATGCCTCGGCGGCGTCCTCTCCGCGGTCGGCCGCGGCGGTTTGCTCGGCCTCGCGCGCCTCGGCCACGGGCACCCAAAGCGCCTCCAGCAACGGCGGCAGGCCTTCACCGGAGACCGCCGAGATCTTGAAGAAGGGGAGGGACAGGGCCTTGGCGCGCGCTTGCAGGGCCTTCACGCGGTCCGGCTCGTCGACGGCATCGAGCTTGGTGGCGACCACGACCTGAGGCTTCTGCAGCATCGACGGATCGTACAACTCGAGTTCGCGGCGGATCGTGTCGAAGTCTTCCACCGGATCGCGGCCTGACTCGCTCGACACATCCACCAGGTGGGCCAGCACCTTCGTCCGCTCGATGTGGCGCAGGAACTGGTGCCCGAGCCCGTGCCCTTCGTGCGCGCCCTCGATGAGGCCAGGCACATCCGCGACGACGAAACTGCGATCGTCGCTGAGGCTGACCACGCCCAGATGGGGGGTCAGCGTGGTGAAGGGGTAGTTGGCGATCTTCGGCTTGGCCGCGGAGACGCGCGAGATGAGCGTGCTCTTGCCGGCGTTCGGGAAGCCGACGAGACCGACGTCGGCGAGCAGCTTCAGGGTGAGGCGCAGCCTCCGCTCGTCGCCCGGCTCACCGGGCTGCACCTTGCGCGGCGCGCGGTTCGTCGAGGTCGCGAAATGCGCGTTGCCCAGGCCGCCGCGGCCACCCTTCGCGACGAGGACGCGCTGACCGACTTCGGTGAGGTCGGCCATCAGGACGGGTTCGCCGCTCTCGGGATCGAGCACGTGCACGGTCGTGCCGACGGGAACGGGCACATCGAGGTCGTGGCCGTTGCGGCCATGGCGGTTCGAGCCCTGACCGTGGCCGCCTCGCTCGGCCCCGAACTCCGGGTTGAAGCGGAAGTGGACGAGTGTGTTGCGGTGCGGATCCGCGACGAGATAGACGGTGCCGCCGGAGCCGCCATCGCCGCCATCGGGCCCGCCCCGCGGAACGAACTTCTCGCGACGGAAGCTCAGGGCGCCGCGCCCGCCGTCCCCGGCCTTTACGTGGATGTCGGCTTCGTCGACGAACATAGAGACACGAAGAGCACGAAGCCTTCGTGACTACTCGACCGGGTGAATCGAGACGAACCGGCCACGCGAGCCGTGGTCCTCGAACTTCACGCGCCCCGGAACCTTGGCGAACAACGTGTCATCCTTGCCCAGGCCGACGTTCTGCCCCGGCTTGTACTTCCGGCCGCGCTGGCGGACGAGAATCGATCCACCGGTCACGAGGTTCCCGTCGAAGCGCTTCACGCCGAGGCGCTGAGAGTTCGAGTCGCGTCCGTTGCGAGAGCTGCCCTGTCCTTTTTTTGTGGCCATGGTCCTACGCCTGGATGTCGGTGATGCGCACGCGCGTCAGCAGGCTGCGATGGCCCTGAGTGCGACGGTACTGCTTGCGGCGCTTCTTCTTGAACACGCGGACCTTCTTGCCCTTGTCGGTGCGGTCGATCACGCCGACGACCTTGGCGCCGTCCACGAAGGGCGTGCCGGTGAGGACTTCGCCGGCGTCCTTGCCGACGAGCAGCACCTGGTCGAAGGAAACCGGGGCACCAGCTTCGCCGGTATGTCCGTCAACGGCAATGATCGCGCCGGGCTCGACGCGGAACTGGCGGCCCGAGGCCTTGATGATGGCAAACACGGTATCTCTCCGCTCGAAATGGGAGCGCCTTGCATGCGTGCCCGCAAGGCGCAGGAACCTCTGATTCTAGCACAGCGGCTTCGCTGGACCCATTCAGGACCACGTGACCAGCAGCGGCACCTCCCGGCCGTGCCCTACTTCAAGAGCACCCGATTTCCACGTATCTTCTGTGCGCTCAACGTGTTGAGGAAGGTCGGAAGCAGCCGGTCCATGAGCTCGAAATAGGACGAGAGGGCCGGGGTCTGCTGGTTGGAGTTGTAGAGGATTTCCTCCCGGAACGACTCGCTGTATAGCTGCTCGCCGGTGCGCCCGTCGATGAACACGAAAGTCGGGCGCAGGATGTAGCCCTTGCGCTCCATGTAGCTGCGGGTCGGGACCACCACCCGGCGTCCGAACGAGTCGTAGGTCTCCTGCTCGCGCTGCACGAACCCTGACCGGGCATGGGGTACGAAGAGCACCGAACCAGTCACGATCAGCGCCTGCTCGTGCTCGTCGCCGATCTGCTTCCAGTATTCCTTGTCGTCGAAGACCTTGGCATAGCGATCGAGATCGCTCTCCTGCTGCACCGCCGGCAGCTGGCCGTCGGGCGCCTCGGTGACCGGAGCATTTTCGGCGGGCGCCGGAGGGGCCGCCGCGGCGGCCGGGGCGGCTTCGGGCGCACCGGCCTCCTCGAGCGCGCGCTCGGCGAGCGGAACGGTATCGGCGTCCACGACCCGCAGAACATTCTTGTTGCGCAGCTGGCTTCGCAGCAGCCGCACCGTCTCCATGTTGGCGTCGACGTCGTCGTTGGCGCCGGCCAGGAAGCCCGCCACGTACACCCGCTGGAACGGCGAGATATCCAGCTTTGGCGCTATCGGCGTCTGAATCGGAATCTCGACGTAGCCGCCGCCCCCGCAGCCGGAGGCCAGCGCGCCGGCCACCAGGCTAAGGCTGACGACCGTCTTTCTGAGCCGCTCGATCATTGAGTTCCTTGAACAGGTCGAAATTCTGCTTGATGAGCGAGTTGTTCGGCTCGAGGGCGACGGCCTTCTCGTACGCGGCCCGCGCCTTGTCCAGCTGCCCTTCCTGCTCATAAGCCACCGCAAGGTTGTTGAACGCGGCAGCGTAGGTGGGATCCAGCTGGGTGGCGCGTTCCCAACGGTAGATCGCCTCACGCCAGAGACCGCGCTGCGCCACCTGGACACCAAATTCGACCTGCTCCTTGGCCTGTCCTCGCTGCTGTGCCCAGGCGGGACCCGCCGTGGCGATGAGGACGGCTAACGCGAGCGTCAGGAGGCGGGCAGGCATGGCTCTCTTTCGCCACTATAGCGACAGCCCCCAGGTGCATCAAGCGATTTGCCTGGCGCATCCAAACCGCTTCGGGTGTAGGCTGGATGTTCGGAGGTCATGACGCCGGCAGGAGCTGTCGGGTACATGAAGGACCTCTGTCTTGCCAACGGCGCGATCGCTTTTCCCCTCCGACTGACCTGCATTCCCGATCCGCCGGCCGTCCTCTGGATACGCGGCGAGCCCGGCCACCTGCCAAGGATGGACGAGCCCTCGATCGCCGTGGTCGGCTCACGTGCCGCGACGCGCGACGGGCTCGAAGCCGCGCGACGCATCGCCGACGGCCTCGCACGGGCAGGCGTGGTGGTGGTCAGCGGACTGGCGCGCGGGATCGACGCGGCCGCGCATCGGGCAGCTCTTGATGCCGGGGGCCGGACCATCGCGGTGCTCGGCTCGGGCCTGCAGCGTCTCTACCCGGCCGAGCATGAAAGCCTGGCCGAGCGGATGCTTGCATCGGGCGCCGTGATCTCGGAGTACCCACCGGACACGCCGCCGCAAGCCGGCCTCTTTCCTCGCCGCAATCGCCTCGTCAGCGGCTTGTCCGATGCCGTGGTGGTGGTCGAAGCTCCCGAGAAGAGTGGCGCTCTCATCACCGCCGGCATGGCGCTCGATCAGGGCAAGGACGTGATGGTCGTGCCGGGGCGGGTTGCGGGTCAGTGTAACCGGGGCGGCCACCTGCTCATCAGGGACGGCGCCACTCTGGTCGAGACGGCGGATGACATCCTGCTCGAGATGGGCTGGGCCGCGTCACGTGCGCGCCTGGATCCAGGCTCGGCCGCGTCCCCCGAGCTGACTGAGTTCACACTGGATGATGTGGTTCGAGAAACCGGCGAACTGCCGCAGGCGGTCCTGGCGCGGTTGCTTCAGCAGGAGCTGACAGGCGAGATCCGGCGCATTGGATCCGCCAGATTCCTGCGGGTTGGAAGCCGCGTGCTAACGTAGGCTGTTCAACGACCACCTAATGGCCAAGCCACTCGTCATCGTCGAATCACCGGCCAAGGCCCGGACACTCGCGCGTTTTCTCGGCAACAACTACCGAGTCGAGGCCAGCTATGGCCACGTGCGCGACTTGCCCGAATCGGCCGCGGAGGTGCCCAAGGAGATCAAGGGCAAGCCCTGGGGGCGGCTCGGGGTGGACACCGAGGGTGAGTTCACGCCGTACTACGTCGTCCCCGCCGACAAGAAGAAATACGTCACTGCCCTCAAAGCCGCGCTGAAGGATGCGTCGGAAGTCATCCTCGCCACCGACCCGGACCGCGAGGGGGAGTCGATCAGCTGGCACCTCAAGCAGATCCTCAAGCCGAAGGTGAAGGTCCGGCGGATCGTGTTCCACGAGATTACGGAAGAGGCCATCAAGCACGCGCTCGCGGAAGCACACGAGGACGTCGACGAGAACCTGGTGCGGGCGCAGGAGAGCCGGCGCATCCTCGATCGACTCTACGGCTATACGCTGTCGCCAGTGCTCTGGAAGAAGGTGCAGACCGGCCTGAGCGCGGGACGCGTGCAGAGCGTGGCCGTGCGGCTCATCGTCGAGCGCGAGGAAGAGCGGATGGCCTTCCGCTCGGCCGCCTACTGGGACATCGAAGCGACGCTGAGGGCCGAGGGCCGCGACTTCGGGGCGACGCTGGTGCGTGTGGCCGGCGAGCGCGTCGCCACGGGCAAGGACTTCGACAGCAAGGGCGAGCTCGGCGGCGGGCGCGTGCGGCACCTGCGGACCGACGTCGAAACCAACGCGCTTCGCGAAGGCCTGATGCGCGGGCTGCCCTGGACCATTACAGGCGTCGAGGAAAAGCCCTTCACACAACGCCCGGCGCCGCCCTTCACCACCTCGACGCTTCAGCAGGAGGCCAATCGCAAGTTCGGCTTCTCGGCCGAACGAACGATGCAGGTGGCGCAGCGCCTGTTCCAGGGCGTGGACATCGGCGGTGGGGACCTGGAAGGCCTGATTTCCTACCACCGCACCGACTCCACCACGCTCAGCGACAAGGCGCTCGGGGAGGCCGGCCAGGCCGTGCGCGACATGTACGGTGCGGACTACTACAGAGGCCCTCGGCAGTATCAGACCAAGGTGCGCAACGCCCAGGAAGCACACGAGGCGATTCGCCCGACCGACTTCCGCCGAACGGCGCAGTCACTCGAAGCCGTGCTCGAGAGCGACGAACTGCGCGTCTACGAGCTCATCTGGAAGCGCGCGATTGCGTCGCAGATGGCCGAAGCCCGCCTGCAGCGCACGACGGTGGAGATCACCGGGCGGACGCCGGGCGGGGAGGAAGGCGTCTTCACCGCCAGCGGCAAGGCCATCGAGTTCGCGGGCTACCTGCGCGCCTACGTCGAGGGCAGCGACGACCCGGCCGCGGAGCTCGACGAGCAGGAGACGCTGTTGCCGAAGCTCACCGTGGGCGATCGTGTGCAGGCCCCCGATCAGGTGGACGCCGACGTCATCGCCGTGAAGGTGGAATCGAAGGGCCACGAGACCACGCCGCCCGCACGCTACACGGAAGCCTCGTTGGTGAAGCGCCTCGAAGAGGAAGGCATCGGCCGGCCGTCCACGTATGCGCCTACCGTCGCCACCATTCAGCGTCGCGGGTACGTGTCTCGTCAGGGCAAGGCGCTCGTCCCCAGCTTCACCGCCTTTGCCGTGACGCGCCTGCTCCGGGAGCATTTCGGCGACTACGTGGACATCGGGTTCACGGCGGAGATGGAGGAGATCCTCGATCGCATCTCGAACGGCGAGCGCGACTGGCTCGACTTCATCCAGGAGTTCTACCGCGGTGACGGCAAGCACCACGGGCTCGAGAACCTGGTCGAGGACAAGGGACAGGCCATCGGCTACCCGGTGGTCGATGTCGGCAGCGATCCGGAGTCGAGCCTTCCGGTCCGTGTGCGCATCGGGCGATATGGCCCGTTCCTGCAACTCGGCGACTCCAGCGACGATGGGCCGCGCGCGTCGCTGCCCGACGATCTGGCGCCGGCCGATCTGACCCTGGAAAAGGCGTTGGCGCTGCTCAAGGCCAAGGCACAGGGACCCAGATCACTCGGCACGGATCCGCAGAGTGGCGTCCCGGTGTACGTGATGCACGGCCGCTTCGGCGCCTATGTGCAGCTGGGAGAAACTCCAGAGCGCGGCTCGTCTGAAAAGCCGAGGCGCGCGTCTTTGGGCCGCGAGCACACCGAGGAATCCATCACCCTGTCCGACGCGCTGAAGCTGCTCTCGCTGCCACGCGAGCTGGGAAGCGGTGACGATGGGGAGATCATCATCGCCAACGTCGGCCGGTTCGGGCCCTACGTGAAGCATGGCTCGGAATTCCGGTCGCTCGAGGCCACTGACGATGTGCATACGGTGTCGCTGGAGCGCGCGAAGGAGCTGCTGGCACAACCGAAGAAGTCGATGCGTCGGCAGCGCGCCGCACCGACGGAGCTGAAGGCACTGGGCGCTCACACCGAGAGCGGTGAGCCGGTACGCGTGCTCGACGGCCGTTACGGGCCGTATGTTACGGACGGCACGACGAACGCGTCGCTTCCAAAGGGCCTGGCGTCCGAGGCCCTCACGCTGGCGCAGGCACAGGAACTGCTCGCGGCACGCGCCGGCTCGGTCAAGGGCGGCCGCTCGCGAAAAGGGCCGGCGCGCAAACGGAAGAGCGCATAGGAGCGGTCAAGTACAGTTCAAGCGATGATCCACGTCATTGGCGGCGGTCTGGCTGGTTCC
>Ga0247824_10001356_pt1 | contig 13298 bp, 12 predicted proteins | sample 13C_PalmiticAcid_FD_194412 | JGI IMG/M metagenome (GOLD analysis project Ga0247824, IMG submission 194412) | Soil microbial communities from agricultural site in Penn Yan, New York, United States - 13C_PalmiticAcid_Day48 | ecosystem: Environmental > Terrestrial > Soil > Agricultural land...
CTCCCCCCCTGAGCAGGCCCCCCGGCCTTCTGCTTGATCGGAGGGAAGCAGGGATGGTGGGAAGAAGCGGGGGAAAGTCTTGACCACACCCCCAGACAGACACATGCGGTGGTCCGGCCGCGGCGGAGCGAGCGAGCAAAGCGGGGGCTCGGCTGCTCTCCTCTGCTCCCCGGCCTTTTGTTTCCCTGCGTGTCCATGCAGCATGTATGTGCATATATGTACAGACACGCAGGCAGGATGTGCATGTATGTACAGCGCACAGCGCTTGTCAGATCTCTGGGACGAGCCCCAGGCGATGCATCGCAGGCGCGCGCAAAACGAAGGGCCCCTGATTGCTGCGGGTTTGACATGTCTCCTGTAGGCTAATGTAGGACAGCGCATCGGGAGAGGCAGATCTTCCCACACAGGAGCACAGGATGCCTCGAGGCTACTGACGCAGCGTCCCGGAGCCGCCCGCGATGGCATGGTGGCAGAGCCGAGTCTCCCTCTCAAGCGCGGCCACGACAGGGGACGACAGCTTGGCGGGCGACCTGGGGTGCCATCAGGCCCACGCTATGGCCGTTCAGCGGCCCCAGCCACGTCCAAATGGCCCGTCCAAACCCCGCCGCGGCAGAGAAGCCGTGCCGGATTGGGGGGAGGGGGTTGGTTGTTTTGAGAACTTCCATGGATCTCCAGCTCCAGGAGCACCCTCTGACCTGTCAGTTGCGAGATTTTTTGAGCTGTTGTTTCTCGCTGAGAGCGACCCTCGATTCCCGATCCGCCTCTAGTTTGCTAGCTTGGTTGGGGGTTGCGGATGGTAGGTCCGAATTGGAGCGGCCGTCCTGGGGGGCCCTGGAGAGAGACCCGAGGAGGGGCCGGGACGGGGAACTAAGTTCGACGGTTCCAACCATGACTCGGGAGGGAAATCTGAAAAGTTGGCCGATGGACAATCTGCGTTTGCCAGTTGCCAGCCAGACTGAGATAAGCGCCAGAAACCCAGCCATGAGGCATTCCTTAATCTCCCCAATATCAAGAGTCAAGATGGAGCGCGTCGAGTCCCGAGCTTTGTCCTCAACAATGTTGACCAAACCCGAGCTGCCACTGTTGATCGAGACCAGGGGTTGTGAGGTAAATTGACGGTTGGAGCAATGGGAATCATCTGGGAAGGCCATCTTGGTGGCCGCTGATTGGCCCAACGCTCCTCCAGGGTCGCCGCTGGTACCGCGTGTCAAGCGCGACTTTCACGGGAGCGAATCGAGAGGGGGTTGGTGTAGCGGCCCGAGGAGTAGCGGTGAGAGCCGTGCTGGTGTCGAGCACAGTGCGCGAGGTGTCGCCCGGGGAGAGGTACCCGTTCGAGGTTGTTGGGATGCTGACAGGCACGCCATGAACCCGAACTCGAGAGCGACGACGACGACAACGGGAGTTTCCATGACGCGAGGCGCATGAAAGGCCATCGAGAACCGCGGTGGCCTCGGCTGCGCTTTCAGGTATCGTCTGGTCCCAAGAGACGGGTTTGAGGCAGGAATGACCAATATGTCTTGAAGAGGCTAAATTCAGCCCGTCCAAGGGATAGCTAACGTTAGTTAATCAACAGCCTTCGCAAGTCGAGCTTCAAAAAGAGGCCTGGACGGGGTGAAGGCGTGGTGGGTGGAACGAATCATGAAATCCATCGCACTGTGCGCCAGCCAGCTCTGAGCTCTGAGCAGGGGCTCCCCCACCCCCAACTCGCCTGTGCCACCCACTTGCGCTCCACCGCTTTTCCCATCCTGGCTCTCATGTAAGGCGGAAAACGGTCCGCGCGTGCAGCTTGTTTCTGGCGAATGGGAAGCGCAGGCAGCGGTGCGGAGGGTTTGCGATGCCCTATGATGTGCATGATCCTGTCGTCCCTCCCGGAGGGTTGGGGGAGTGAGCAGGTAGGGCTAGGGCTGAGGCATGCGTGGCGAAAACCAACGGGCACCAGTGGGAAACCGTCTCGAGATGGACGAGAGCGAATGCGCAATGCAGGGTTTGCCGGCCGTCCCGTCTCTTGATCGCAAAATATGACAACAGCAGCAACGGCCCTCGTCGAAGGATTGAGAGATTGGAATGAGGAGAACGAGCGAGCAGCTGTCCCGTCAGACTGCCCCTCAGCACTTCCCACTGTGGGTGTGGGCTTGAGACGTGGTTCGTGTTGATTGGGCGATGGGCGGCCGGTTTTGGTACCACAACCCGCCGGGAGCTGGCGCGGAAGATAAAGCCAAACCCGAAAGGAAAGGTCTGCTATCACGACACCCACATCCCCCAACCACGACCGCTTTCCAGGTTCTGCTGATATTTCTTGCAGGGGCCATCCATTCGCTCTCGGTCCCGGGTTGGCGTCTCGAAGAACCACTGATTTGTCTCGTGGACAAAAAGACGGCGAGAGTCTGGGGCGACTTGCTTCGGTTCGCGATTCAGGGGCTGTCGGCCTGTGTGTGGTCGGTGGTGAGCCAGCCTTGCGCCGGCCCGGCCGGCGGGAAAACGAAACGACGGGATGCATTCGAGGTCAACCCGCCGTCCGTGTGGGCTCTGGAAGAGAGGAGGGCGCGCACCGCCCCAGCAACCCCCCAAGGTTTCTCTGGACATACTGTGTACGCCTTGCCAAAAGCAAGCGGCTGAAACACAATTAGCACCCTGCCCCCGGCGCCATCCACAGCAAATCCACGGGAGCTGCTCGATCAGATCGCATGACGATTGGCCGGCCCACTGATCAGAGATGGACGCACAAGCACCTAACCGCTGTGCATTGGCCCGCATGCAAGTGTTGTCGAGCCCGGGGAGCCTGGATCGGGGGATCCCTGCAGGCCGAGCCCCAGTTCGCTGCCAGCTCCTGCTCTTGGGCCAGTGCTTTGAAGGTTCCGTTTCTTCTGGGACGACATGGCCGGCGATCAAGGGGTTTCAGTCCTAATTTTGGGAGGAACGCGGGACGTGGGTTTGGACCTGTTTCTTGGGCCCGAAAGAGGGCGGGCAAGTGCGCGGCTGTGGCCGTTTCGCATGGCGCGGGAGACACGCTCGCTCTGCTCGAGTTGCTTTTTCGGGAACCCAAGCTTGCAATTGCCACAGTGCGAGGCGATCGCCAGTGTGGCTGTCGGGCAGATCTCTCGCTTCGGCTGGCTCGCAGCCTCTTAGGTCTGATATTGGCTGACCACGCCGTTTTGTGGAGCGGCGGCGAAGCAGAGACAATCTGATGGACAATCGCCCTCTCTCCTGCGGCACAGTTGGACTTGTGTCGCAAAGGCCGCGTCGTACAGACCAGTCCTTGGCTCCGTGTCGCAAGCCGTCCTGTCAGAGCCAAGAGATGGCAGTCTTCGGAGTGTCGGGCAGTCCGAGGGACAAAGGGAATATCATACGGGGTAACCGACGGTCAAGACGCCGGCGTGTCAGTCTTGATGTCGGAGGCGGCACAGAGCGGTTGGGGTGGGACCATGGGGGTTGAGGCTCAACGTTGCTGCATCCCATGCTGGGGCCCAGGAGAAGAGCATGGAGCTCACGACCGACAAATTCGTCTCGACATAACTCACTGGTCGGTGCTGCGCCCCTTCGCCCACGTTCTTCCTGCAGGTTATGCGCCCGCCGCGCTGCCAGCACGGCAGTTGGCGAGGGCACAGCATGAAGCCCCGGCTGTTCTGCGTGTTCCAGGACTTGCAGTTGGGCCATGTGTTGTGCCGCGGGGTGCATCGCCGTGAAGCGTCCCGGGCCTGGATGGATCGAGAGATTGGTCGGTCCGACGCAGGCGTAAGTCTGCACAGTCCAGCGTGTGGGTGATGAGCAGGAAGATGGGCGACATCTCGTGAGCCAGTCAGCACCAAGGCTGCCTGGACCTGGCTCTCAGGTGACCTTGGCTCCAGCCAGTCCTTGACAGCCACGATGCGATGGGGGGCAGGCCGAAGGTGCCTCGAGGATGTGTAAGGCATTGCCGCTTGCCACGCCGCTCCCTTCTGCGCTCGTCCCGACATCTCCTCTCCTCTTTTGTGGACCGCGGCAGGATCTGAGAAAAATCCTCAATGACGAGAAGAGTCCCTAGCTCGCCGCTGGCGGAAGAAGGAAAGAGCGGTCATGGCCCGAGAAATTTGCCAAGACTTGGGAAGCGAGCAGGAAGTCACTGGCTCTCACACTTGCCCTCTTCCGAGTTCAGACGAATCTAGAGCATCCGACGGCGGGTTTGGCCGATTCCGTTGTAATTTGTCGCCATCCCGGAGCAAGTCATCCATTGGGCCGCGGCGTCGACTCGTCCTGTCAAACGTCCCAGCGACTGAACGCACATTTGCCATTGCTACTTCGGCAGCAAGATATTCTGGAGTTCCATGCGTCTGCTCGATTCCACACAGGCTATCGGTTGATCACCTGTACGCTTCCATGCGTGATGACGAACTCCGCCAAAAAGCCGTTGTCCAAGCCATTCCCCGTTCAGACGAGCCGAGGATGCGGCCAAACGTCAACGTGACCAGCCTGAGCCAGCCTCAACTTCAGCACGACAGTGCATTGGCAGGGCGGGCTCGAATGCCAATTGACTTTCGAGCGTTTGACCCGTTTTGAAGACAGTGTCTATGACAGACTTACAAGAAGAAAGCTGAGCGATCCGGAAACCTCGAAGCCCAATGGACAATATCTGGAAATAGATGCACGGTCCAGAACACCAGCAGTCCCAAACGGCTCCAAGTCTGCATTGGCCATGCATCGCGGCAACCGGGGGATTCCCGCGCGCGTCTCCACCGCCTGCAGCTGCAAACAGAGGGAGGTGCTTCTAATTCGTTGCTGAGTGCCGGCTCCAAACGCCTCGTCGACAACTTGCGCAGATGTGGCATGCTTGACATGGATTCTGTACATAGATGTGCCATCCTGAATGTACCACTGCAAGCCCCGCGATCTCGGCACTGGGTTCGCCATGGTGTTTCTGAGACATCAACAATCGGCGCTGAGCTCAAAGATAGGGGCAAACTGTTGCTGGCCGCCTCCTCCCAGGCACAGAATACCGATGACGATATCGCCGATGTCATGATGGCTCGGGGACGTGTGGGCTGCGGGTGCAGCTGAATCGGCCTGTTTCCCAGCCCTTCCGGCCCCCTTTTGGTGCTGTGGACTTTGCTCCCCGCCATCCATAGCCGCCGTGTCTGAATCGTGCATAAGAGAGAAACTTCACGAACACCACAACGGCTTGATAAGCCCGGTCAGCAACATCGCCCCTCATCGGGAGGTTTGTCGTCGGAAGGTTTGTCGTCTTGCTGTTTTTTTCTTTCGTGAATGGGAAAGTCGACCCCTGAAGCGGCCATGGAAAGGCCTGCGAGGACCATCCTGCGCTAGACTCTTCCGGGCTCGCAACCTCGTACCTCTCGCTGCTTTCTGCCACACAGTGCAGAGATTGGCCCCTCGCACCTTGGACTACCCGGTCGTCTATGCTCACGCCCTAGAAATCACCCCCCCTGGCCAAGCCCCAACCTCCATCTCGAACCCTTGCCCGAGCCAGGGTCGAACAACCCACCGCTCGCTCCAAGCCCTCTGGCTCCAGTTTTGCGTACTTCCGGGACTCTCGCTCCAAAGCACGAGCAGCGAGGTGGGCGTTCAGGTCATTCATTGTGCACAAGTAAAGTTAACGTCATAAAGTACCAGCTATCTCGCAGAGAGAGCTTCTGGATCGTGGGGGAAAAGGCTGTGAGATGCCCAACGAAACCTGGACGGTGCAAAGATTGAGGTCGGGTGTGTGAGGGTGGGGAGCGGCCAGCATCCAAAGTGCTGGGTTGGGGCAGCCGACAAGCCCCAAGGGCTGTTGGCTCTGCTCGCTAGCCCAGTGCAGAAAGTCGCGATTCTCGACTGCGACCCTGGTCGCTCGCAGGGGACCCACCCAAACTTTTCCCAGACCCAAGGCCGTTCCCGTGGTGGATGTTTCTGGCCCCTTGACTGGCCAAGCTGGCGGCTGGCGAGCGGACCAGGGGGGAGGGCCCAGCGGCAGGCATGTACTGCCCAGCGCACCTGCCAGGCCGGTGTACATAGCACAGAGGGAGGGCCCGTAGCGGCACACCGGGCCTGCCCTGTGTGTTCTGTTTTCTCTCTTGGGTTGAGGTGCTCGCTGATCGACCATCGAACCGACCTTCCTCCTTCTCTTCTCACCACCAGCCGGTCCACCTAAATCAGCCCGCTTCCCTTCCCTTTCCCTCCTCCTCCTCCTCCCTCACCAGTCCGCCGACCTCCCCTCACTTTCTTTTCGAGGCGGCCATTTTTGCGAGGCGCGGAAGGCGAGCCCAATCCAGTGCGTACCAGATATTCAGTTTTGCTCCGGGTGCAAGTTCCACTTCTGCGCCCCATCCCCCTCTTTCCCACCTCACTGCACCTGCACAGCTGCAGGTCGTGCTTGGGTTCTGCTCCGGACCTCAGAAACTGCCCACAGCACACAGCCCGCCCGCGCACAGCTCCTTTTTTCCCGGCCAATGCTCCCAACGTCAATGTGTCGAGCCTCGACCGCTGCACCTGCTAACTGCCTGCATCTTTTAGCTACGTCAACGGTCAGCGCCGCATCAGACGAAACCACGGTTGTGAAGGAAGACTCGAACGGACCGGGAGCTACGTGGGCGTTGCAGTTTCGTGGACTTCGCCATATCTCCCTTCGTCCCATCTCGAAGTTGAGCCTGTCGCATATTTTTGTAGCCGCCAATCCCGAGTAGACCGGCTAGGAAGCCGCACCCCCCTACGCTCACTGGGATATATTTTGCGCTCGACTACCGCCTTCTTTGGACGCAACTGGACCACTTGCATCTTCAACTGTCACCAACCTACGCAACTTATCCCATAACCCGTCAAGAACCGAAAAGCTGGATCTCTCGATCTCCCAGTCGCAGACCCGGGGTCCCAACGACGTGTCGTACTACAACTCCGACACCTCGCGGCCGTTGTATGCCCACGAACGATTGCCGCCTCTGTCTCTCGCGTACGCTCCCCACGCGTACTCGTCGAGCGGTTCGTCGCCCCGGGTTAGCTCCATATCGTCAGCGTCGAGCTCCAACTTGAGCTCCCACTCGTCGTTTACCTCTGCCGCCTCGTCCAACGGGCCCAAGACGCCAGGACCGCTCTCGCCCGCTCTCGCTCCCTGCTCCGCCATCTTGCCGCCGCATGGTCAGGCGCCTTCTGCGTACGACAACTACCCAGCAATGAACCCGGCAGGACACGACATGTACTACCCGTCGCACATGTCCGCCGGCCAGGCGCCGCCGCCGCAGACGGTCACGTCTCCCTACTCGCATCCTCACCAGCACCCACATCAGCACCCGCACCCGCCCGTTTTGCAGCCCGGCCCGCCGACTCAATACCCTGCGCAGTACGGGGGCCAGTATACCTACGCTAATGGCATGGCATCTCCGGCGGGGCAGCAGCCGGTTTCCAACCCGATGAGTGCGCCTCAGCCCGTGCTGCCGCTCCCGGGCATCAATCAGCCCGGAATGGGTCCGCCGTCTTACTCGGCCGGCTTCGACACGACCGGTCAGATTGCGCCTCCGGGGATGAAGCCCCGTGTGACGGCCACCTTGTGGGAGGACGAGGGCAGCCTCTGCTTCCAGGTTGAGGCTCGGGGCATCTGCGTTGCGCGCAGAGAGGGTAGGTCCCCCATGCTGCAGTCGAGCCGTGCGCCCCCAATCTGACGTGCTTTGTTAGACAACCACATGATCAACGGTACCAAGCTGCTGAACGTTGCCGGCATGACGCGCGGCCGTCGTGATGGCATTCTCAAGAGCGAGAAGCTTCGCCACGTTGTCAAGATTGGCCCCATGCATCTCAAGGGAGTCTGGTAGGTTTGCCGAGAGCCTTTAAAGGTGGCCGGTCCTTGCTAATACTGTCATGTCAGGATCCCGTTTGACCGTGCTCTTGACTTCGCCAACAAGGAGAAGATTACGGAGCTCTTGTACCCGCTTTTTGTCCATAACATTGGCACACTGCTCTGCCACCCCACGAACCAAAGTCGGACGAACCAGGTCATGGCCGCAGCGCAGCGCAAGCAGGAGGGCCTGCGGGCCAGTCAGCCGGCCCCATTGCCGTCCCTGCAGCAGCACCACCACGCCCTGTCGCTGCCGGGGCCTCAGTCCCAGCTCTCCTCTCACCCCCCTCCCATGGCTCGCCCGCCGCTGGACCGGGCACACACGTTCCCTACGCCGCCGACCAGTGCTTCGACCGTGATGGGCGGCATGGGCGGTTCTGATAACTTCCAGTGGGGCCAGCAGGGGATGGCCAATGGTCAAGGGCCGAACCAAATCTCGATAGACACGAGCTTGAGTAACAACGCCCGCTCGCTGCCTAACACGCCTGCCACAACTCCTCCCGGCGGCTCGATTCAAAGCATGCACCCTTATCCCCCCGTCAGCCAGCCCTACGACAGCTCGCGCCAAATGTACCAGCCATCGGCTCCTCCCGCTTCGTCTTATCCGCCGCCCAACCCAAGTCCCCAGGAACGGCCCATGTACGGACACGGCTACGTCAAGAACGAGATGGCCCCGCCGGCGAATCGGGCGCCAGGCCCCAACGGAGAGCAGGTGGATGCCAAGCCTGCCAATGGCATTATGCATGCCGGCCAGGGCGAGGCGGTGCCCACAAACGGCGCCGAAGAGGAGGCGGACCACGAGCACGACGGCGAGTATACCCACGACAGCGGCGCCTATGACGCGAATCGCGGTTCGTACAATTATAGCGCCCCTCCGGTCGCGTCGCTGCAGAGCGACCACGCGCACCTCTCGCCCGAGTTGTCGGGCTCGCCGCATCAGAACGGATCAGGGCGGGCGACGCCCAGGACGGCGGCGGCGCCGCAGTCGTACTACGCCCCTCAGGGGTACAACACCCCCCCGCGTGGCGGGCAAACGTCGAGCAACCTCTACAGCGTCATCAGCAACGAGCGAGGATCGACCAACGGGTCCTCGGCGAACGATGTGTATGCCAGCCAGGGTGACATGGCGGGTTCTATGCAAAACGGATACGCAGCCCAGCCTCCGTCGCTCAACGGAGGGTCGATGAAGCGGGGCCGAGATGACGACGACGACAGGGCGGACCTCAAGCGTCGCAAGGGAATGCTTGACGGCTCCGGTTCGATGCCGTCGCCCACCTTCAACAACCAGTTGGCGCAACCGACGGGCGTTTCTGCCCAGAGGCGCAGGTGAGAAGCCACGCCTCTGGCGGCCACGGCATTTGCGACACAACTGTCGATTACCCTTTTCGACTCGGAGGGCGAGTGATGGGTTTTGCTATTTTCTGGATGCGTTTTTCGCGACGCGAGCCAAGCCGGAGACTTGGGATTCGGGGACGCTCTTGCGAGCTACGTTTCTCTTTGTTTTGTGTCCTGATAATGGTTGTATACGGGCTTTGACGGATGACGGGTTTGCATTGGGTTTTGGGTCTAATCTAATGAGCCCGTACAGGCCGGGCTCCTCCCGCTTTTGCTCGGCGGATGACGACCTCTTTTCTTGTTTCTCTCTCGCCGGAAAGAAAAAGACGCAGCGCCTGCTTACGACCCTAGGCGGCTGCAATTGTCACGACAGGGACGAAAGCACGAACAAACTACAAAACGGAACTTCTTGGGACTGGTGGCCAGGCCGAGGTTTGGGATCGGCAGATCACACCCGGACGTTGACACAGTCGACTTTTTTGTTGTTTGGTTTTTTTCTTTCTTCTTGTCTTGTCTTTTCCTTACTTATGACGATCATGACCAACGACCTGACTTGACTTCGCGGTTAAAAGTTGCAGGGGAGGATGACGAGGGGCACAAGGCGGTGCTAGTTGTTGGAGACGGTTTGCTTTCGTGTTTGGTAACGACTTGATGAAGGGAACTCTGCTAAAAGGGCCCTTGACGCCCGAGATACACAGGGGGTTGCCGGTGGTAGATTTCTGCACTTCAGCGTTGCCGATTCAGTTACTGGTGTCTTTTTTTGACAGAACATGGTGTTCATAGTGTAGTGTTTCGTTGCAGTATTTATGCCCAGCTTCCGCCTCTGCTCTGCTTTTGGTTCTGCTTGCACTTGGTGTGGAGTGTTCTGCTTGTGCCTTTGTGTGTGCTTTTTGTGCTGTTGCGAGTTTGCCTGGGGGGACTTGCTTTGGGCAAGGATGCAATCGTCAAGGATGCAATCGTCAAGGATGCAATGGCTCGGAGAATACCGCAGAACCAGACACACCGCAAGCACTCAGCAGGGCAGTGACCAAGGATGGCTAGCAACAAGCATTATTGGGATAGGTAGTTAGGCTTAACAAGAAACATTGCATTTGGCTGGTACTGCTCTCTGCGAGAAGCATATGAGGGAGCGGAGATGGTTCATGCTGACGGGAATGTACCGACTTGTGACTCTTCCCCTGTTGCTTGGATTCATTTCTGTCCTTGTCGCTGCAAGGTTCAGGAGTTGGACCTGGGTGCTCACACATGTGGGTCGGAAAAGGGGCAACCACGTGACTCGCTGGTTGCCGGGCCACAACGGTAAACAGCCGGCGGCAGCTCCGTCTGTCATTGGCCTGTGATGAGCGCGACCGCAAATAAAAGCAATTTCCCAGAAAGGGTGCGACAATCCACTTTGGCACGCCCACTGCACAGTCCCAACACTCCAAACCACACCACGACGAAAAGCGCTAACACTCGCCTTAACTTCAAGCTCCAAGCTGACAAACACCCGCCACGACTCGAGCATTTGCCGCTGCCAGATTGTGATTTGTTACGAGTTTGCGCCCCCCCGAAGAAACCGGCAATTGGGTTCGTTTCCGTGTGTTGCAACCATGGCCGCGCCCTTGTCGCCGACCCCGAGCGCGGCACTGAATTTCTCGACTCCGTCAGCCAGCCTGCGCCACGCCGAGCCATACGAGGTCCGCAAATCCGCCGACTACAGCGAGAACCGGAGCAGCGGCGACGACGGCGACAGCTCGCCGTTTCTGTCGCACATCAAGGACGAGCTCACGTCGCCCACGCCCCGCGGGCCCTCACCGCCAAAGCCCCGCCCGGGGTCGCGCATCATCTCGGGCAGCGAGCTGTCGCCGCTCAAGATCCTCCAGCAGCAGCAGAGCAGCCAGATCCAGGCCCAGACCCAGTCGCCCGAATCCGCCATCGAGGAGATCGTGTCGCCAGCCAGGAGCATGCCACCGCCACCCTTACCACAGAGCCCGCGGAAGTCGGTCCCCATCAAGCGCTTCCCCGTCAAGGTGAGCCAGCCGGGCGCGGCCGCCAGCGAGTCGCCGCGCCGGTCGCTGGAGGGGCGCCGCTCTTCGGACGAGCAGCGCCGGCCGAGCCTGCCGGACACGGTGCGGGAGAACGAGGGATTGAAGCACGCGATTGACATCTTTGAGGACGAGGTCAACGCGATGCACGACGGCGCCGACGACGTGGACCACGACGGCGACCACACCATGTCGATGGCGCACGACGTGGACCACGGGCAGAGCCACATGGCCGAGGAGGAGCACTCGACCGCCGACGACACCATGATCAGCACCTTCAGCGCCTTCTCGGGCGTGCCGAACCTCACGATGCTGGCGCAGATGCGCAGCGATAGCCCGACCAAGTTCTCCGCCGTGGGCGGCTCGACCCCGCGGGCTACCGGCCGCACAGAGGGCCCGACCCCCTCCAGGACCCCGCGGCAGAACGGGGGCTCCTACGACGGCGGCAGCACGACCAACCTGATGGACTTTACCGATTCGATGCGCTACGGCACCTACGGCGCCCAGCCGACCCCGTCCCGGCGCGGAGGCAGCCACATGCCGCCGTCGTCGCGGCCCTCCCACGCAGCGGCCGCCGCAGCCACGCCCCAGCGCAACAACCTCGTCAACCTGCTCGACTTTGACCTGCCGCCCGCGCCCACCCCGCGCAGCATCCCCACCATCACGCCGCGCGAGCTCGAGTCGCTCAAGTCCGGCTTCCTCTCCGAGATCAGCAGCCTCAAGGCCTCGCTCAGCGGCAAGGAAGCCGAGGCGCTCTCGCTCAAGACGGCAGTCGGCGACGCGGAGAAGCGCGTGGGCGAGTGCATGGAGCAGCTGCGCGAGGTGCAGGGCGCGCAGGAGGCGCTGCAGACGGAAAAGGACAGCTGGGAGCGGCGCGGGCGCGAGATGGAGTCGGTCCTGCGCAAGGTCAAGGAGGAGATTGTCATTTCGCAGCGCGAGCGCGAGGAGCTCGAGTTCAAGCTCGACGAGGCCGAGAAGCGCCGCGAGATGGCCGAGATGATGGCGCAGGAGGCCGAGAGCAAGATGGCGGGCATGCGCGCGGGTAAGGCCAGCGCCGAGGCCGCCGCCGCCGCGTCCGGCTCCGAGAACAAATCCCCCGTGCCGTCGAACAAGGAGGTCGAGATGGCCGTGGAGCGCGTCGCGCGGGAGCTGCACGCCCTCTACAAGAGCAAGCACGAGACCAAGGTCGCCGCGCTCAAGAAGAGCTACGAGCACCGCTGGGAGAAGCAGGTGCGCAAGCTGCAGGCGCAGGTCGACCAGCTCAGCCACGACAACGACGAGCTCCGCCAGCTCAACAACAGCCGCAGCCACAACCTGGGCATCGACCCGGCGCGGCTGGCCGAGATGGAGGAGGAGCGGCGCGCCGAGCGGGCGCGCGACGCGGCGCAGCTCCGGGAGCGGCAGGCCGAGGTGGAGAAGGTCGAGGCGGTGCTGCGGACGGTGCAGGCGGACAATGCCGAGCTGCGGCTGCTGCTGGAGCGGGAGCGCGTCGAGAAGGGCGAGCTGGTGATGCTCGCCGAGGAGATGATGAACATGCAGACCATGCAGCAGAGCTTTGTCGCCGTGCCCGAGGAGGAGGAGCTGCCCCAGCAACAACACCAACAATACCAACCACATCAACCGGTTTACCACCAACAACAACAGCAGCAGCAACAACAACAACAATACGCGGCCCCCGTCCAGACGCAGACGCAAATGGGCGCCAAGACACCCAACAGGCGCCAATCCATGATCACCCCCACCGCCAAAACACCAGGCGGCCAACCCCCCACCACGAACGGCACCACCAACAACAACACATTCCGCATGTCCACCATCGGGGGTGGCAGCAGCAACTTCCGCGCGTCGGGCCTGCGCGCTCCCGGGGCGACGGGCCTGAAGATGGGCGGCGGCGGCGGCGCGGGCGAGAGCCGGATCGGGCGGGGGATTGCGACGCACGAGAGGACCAAGAGCGCTGCGGTCATGGGGAGCGGGACAGTAGGTGGTGGGAGTGGGTTGGGGAGGCCTGGGTCCGGGCAGGGGTTGAGGAGCGGGATCATGAGTTCGATTGAGAAGATGGGTGGTGGTGGTGGGTATGGGCAGCAGGGGTATCGGAGGGGGGAGTGAGATACCTGACGGCTGCTCGTGATGTTGGTTGGGGG
>Ga0247824_10001359_pt1 | contig 13288 bp, 9 predicted proteins | sample 13C_PalmiticAcid_FD_194412 | JGI IMG/M metagenome (GOLD analysis project Ga0247824, IMG submission 194412) | Soil microbial communities from agricultural site in Penn Yan, New York, United States - 13C_PalmiticAcid_Day48 | ecosystem: Environmental > Terrestrial > Soil > Agricultural land...
TTCATCGCCTGGCAACCCACCTTTCACAGCCCCTTCTCGACCATCCACGCCCCTGCAGCAGCTTATTACACAAAAAATAACACCACACAAACACGCACTCGCTCTCTTCTCTCTCACTCCACGCTCCGTCAGGTAATGCACCGCCGATACCATTGCTCCTTCTCCACTTCAATTCAACACCCACCTCTTCCAGCATCGCATTCCCGGCAGGAAAGGGAGGGTTACGGCCGTTGCAGATGGTTCAATGAATCGGTCTTTTTGGCTGAGAACATCAACGGTCTATTTATACTCCCCGCCCGAACTTGAACACAAGTGAACACTCGTACACTCGCACACAACACGTTAGCCCAACTTTCAGTAAACATTCAGCACAGGAGTTTCGGGCGGAGGAAAGACGTTGGACACAACAAGTGGAGGGGAAACTCTTACTCGGCCAGAAGACACTGGCAAGCTGATGAGGTGGGAATAAGGAAGGGAGGTCTATCTCTCTCTCTCTCTCTCTTCCTCTCCTCCTCTCTTTCTGCCCTTCACAGTGGGAGGAGCAATTGGAAAGTGCGAGTGCGAGAGTGAGAGGTGAGCCAGGAACGAGGTTTGTTCCTGAGAGTTGCTGGGCCCAAGCTGAATGCGACAAACAACAGGATGGACAAAGAACAAGAGGGCACAGTGGTCTTCGCCCCATCTCCCACACACACACAACACAACTCCTGGGCAAAATATGTTTGCCACTTCTCATCGTTTCTCTTTCTTCACCGCTTCGTCCTTTCGAGGCACACACGCAGTTTTTCTATCCTCCCAACCTCCACACTAATCCTCCTCGTCCTCTCTTCTCAATTACCCTCTATCGACTGCAGGGACTCCAAGGATTAAACCCCCTTCCGCACCCTCTACAGGAACATCAACACATTCACACCATGGCCACCAGTGACCTCCCACAGCTGGGCTACCCTTGCTTGACCCATTCAACCAGCACCATCTCCCTTGTAGGTCTTCAGTATGCCCCCTCCGACGCTAAGGAGGGTGAGGCCGGCACCTACACAATTCAGTCTTACACTGCCCCTATCCCCAAGAACCTGACATCGATCGCCTTTACCGCCACCGCCAGTCCTAAACCTCGAACCGTTCAACCATCAGCGATCAGTCGAATGATCTGTGCTCAGGACGCGGCGTCAGAGACGCTTCTCTACATCTTTAATGAAAACGTCTACATCGAGGACCCGAAAACATCTGCAGCAGAACCCATTGCCAAATGGAATGCCGCTCGTAATATTGTACCTCAGGTAGCCTGGGCCAAGAATGAAGGCCAGGGTCAGTTCCAATGGTTGGGACTTGACAACGGTAACTGGACCACGATTGATATTGATGCTACCAATGGCGTCTCGGCTCCAACTCCAGCGTAAGTACTTGTTCGTATTGCCATGTTGCCTCTCTCCTCTCTCTCTCTCCCTCCCTCCCTCTCTCCCCTCTCCCTATCACTTGCAGCCCGATCTAATAGTTTGTTTCAATCCTACAGGAACGTCCCTGCAGATGTCCCATCGACGGGCATCTATTCCGTGATTCGAGAACAGCCTGGAACGTTCTTGGTCATCTACAACAAATCCAGTACCACCACTGCGGCCAGATTTAACCTCGGAGATGGAGCTTCCAAGGCTGTTGACCTTGATGGTGTTGGAAGCCTTAGCTTTTTTTCGATGCCAAAAGCGCAGGATGCTGGAACGGATTATTTCTTTGGAAGTGCCTACAAAAGCGTAAGTCTCCCCTCCCACGTTCACACACTCTCTCTATTAATATGAGGAGCGGGCTTGTATTTGCAAAGCAATTTTGCAATAGAAAAATTGACGGCAACCCCCCCCTTTATGTAATGGGACGCGTCTATCATAGGATAATAAGCCTTTCACTTTCACTGCCTCAGTTGGAGCCAACCAGACGAAAATTAGCCTGGTCTCGACTCGTGATGTCCCTGGCGATGACAGGGGCGCTGTACCTCAGGTGTATGATTACGGAGCGGCGACGATGTTCGAACGTAACAAGGGCTTAATCTACGGAGGACGAGTCGACGCAGAAAAGAACACCTGGAGCTTTGGTCTGGCAACCATCTCAACCTCTGTTCCAAACACCATCGCCTTCAACAACTACACCATCCTTGCTACCAGTGAGACCACAGGCGCATTCGCTGCAGCGGCGCATGCACCCAAAAACTCGGATGACGACTCCAAGGGTCTGTCAACACCGGCCATCATTGGCATCGCTGTTGGAGCAGTGGCGTTGCTTATGCTGATCGTGTTGTTTGCAATTTTCCATCGTCGAAACAAAAAGATCGATAAACGCATGAAGGATCAGGAGGGTCTTGATATGGCCGTTCGTGACCTGCAGTCAAAGAGCAGCAGTGCTGGTATGGCAGCATATCAACCTCGCTTCGCATCGACACATTCACTGTTGGATTCGGAGACGAACACGACTGCTCGCGGTCAGAACAGTCCCTCGACAGAACGTCCTGCAGAGAACTTGACGCTGCGCGTCCCCATTGTCCGATACGATGGTCGCGACGTGGCTCAGTCTGTGCCTCATGCACCATTGGGCTCGGTGGTGCTTTCGCAGTACCGCTTGGGCCAAACAGCTGTCAGCTCCAAGATGGTGGTCATCCAATTGGGCGAGAACGTGGACACGGCTGAGAGTGTGACACTCAAGTGGGTGAGGGATGAGATTGTCTGGCAGAGAGAGGCTGCCATGTTGAACCATATCGTGAACCCATCCAAGATCATTTCGCTTCACCAGACGATGATCATCCCTGGAGCCTTGGAATGGCGTCATATTTTGGTGCTGGATGCTCACGAATCAACCCTGGACTTTATGCTCTCGACCCATGCCCAGCGTGTCTTGGGCCGATCTGATCAGCGCGCAGTGGCCAAGGCTCTTTTGAGCGGATTGGCTTGGTGCCATGAGAAGGATGTGATTCACCTGTCCATCTGCACTGGATCCTTGGTTCTGAACGAAGAAGGACAGTGGGTCCTCTGGTCCTTTGGAGCAGCCAGGTTCTTGAACGAGGCTGTGGGACCTCGTCAAGGTTCGTTGATCGGACAGGAGAACGGTACCGTTGAAAGAAACCTCTGTCCTGAATTGCTGAATGCCCGCCGCGAGAACCGATTGGACTCGACCTTGTCGACACCTGGTATGGATGCCTGGGCTGCAGGATGCGTCCTGTTCGAGATCTTGACTGGACAAGCCTTGTTCCGTACTGAGGAGGCTGCCGATCAGGCCGCTACCGGAAAGTTCAATGCTTGGAGAGATCGTTTGACAGAGATTACTGAAGCTGACGAGAGGAAGATCGTCGAAGGCTTGCTGGTTCAGGACCCCACTGCACGTTTGAGCCTTACCAAGGCAGTGACGCAGTTTGTCTAAACAACCAACATCACAATACCCTTCACACTTTCTCCTCTCCCTCTCCCTCTCCCTCTACATCATCCTAGCTAGCTATCAGACTTTTTTTTTTCTAAATCAAAATAATAAGCATTAAGTTCCTGTGAGTTGGTGGTCTTTATTCCTACTTTGTGTTTCCATTCGTCTCTACCATGCTATCCTAATCGATCGATCAAAACCCAAATCTCCCCTCCCCTCCCTTACTTCCTTCCCCCTTACATCCCCTCTCGATACCAGAGGCGAATAGAACGCACAAAGTCGACCTCACCCACCCAATAGACGCAACCATCCGTCAGTTCATCAGTGTAAGAATCCACTCTCCGGACAAACCCATGCTGCTTCAGCAAGGACAGCCTAGCCACATCAATGCTCAACGAATTGGTCCTGAACTGTACCAGGTTAGGGTGCGCCTGTTTCAAGTAGGTCAGAGTACCCCACTCAAGGTCAACAATGTGTCTCATTTGACCTCCATTCGATGGGCATGAGCATCGCTCGAGATGGATGGCCAACTGCTGGACATTAGGGCAGTACTGCCTCAGTACCTTCAGGACGTTTTGATTCACGGGTGGGGGTGGATCGTGCAACCCCCTCCACTCCAAGTCATCCATATAGTTGGACCCCTTGTGATGTTTCCTTGGCCAATCTTCCACGTCATATCTCTCGTCGCTGTACCGCCTCTTCTCAGGCAATAAATGCGTCAAGTAATCCCGGCTGCTATTCGATTCTCTGAGCGGGCATGGCATGTCCCGGATGGTGAATTTGCAGAACTTGGGGCCACGAGAAGCGTCTGCCGCCGAGTACATCTCCATGTACAATGGCTGATAGAGCGGAACAGAGCACGCCATCGCAATCGTGGAGTACTCCAGTCCTTCCACCACCAAGTCCTCCAAGACCGGGAAGAATGGCAACCAACGGAAAGAGAAGAATGCGGCTCCTGATCCTGATAGCTTGACGGTCTTGAGATGTTCCAGAGCATGACTAGGTTGCCATGCGTTGCGTGCTGTCGTTGCCCAAGCTGTCATCCTTTCTTCACGGTCCGCGTCGGGCGTCGCCATCAGTTCTTGTTCTGTCAGTGTCAGTGATTCGAGGTAATACAATTCATCCAGGCTGCTCATTTCGAACATCTGGTGGAGCTCGTATCCGCAGAGTGTCAGTTCTCGTAGCGTGGCTGGTGCTCGCCATTTTTGGTCTGCGTGAAGCCTCTGATAGTTCATTGCTGTCGTGTAGCTGCTGGGCTCCGTCTGGTCCTCGACAAGCGAGATCAACGTCAAACGTCGGAGACGTGGGCAGCCTGCAAAAGGGTTCGCTCCATGCAAACGCATGCTACTGGTGAGCTCCAGGTGCAGCTCCTGAAGTTGCGGCATTGCAAATGTGCTATCGCAAATCGTGAATCCCCAGAACCAGGTGGATGTTGGCGGGTCGGCTTGGACTGTGCGAACGGACAACGTTGGGTCAAGGCAGACCTTGAGCTCTCGTAGGCTTGCACTGAACGTAAATACCATCGCTTCAAGGATGAGGAACAATTGATTCCTGGCTCGGGTGTAGAGTTGAGCCACTTGGATAGGCGGGGCGGTTCTCTGGGGTGGACTCTCGATCCAGTAGGAGCTCACTTGGGTTGCTTGGCCAAATTCCACCTCTTTCGAGTTCCTGACCATCATTTCAATCTCGCGCAGATTGGGGCACCGGCAAAGGAAATCGAGTTGGGCCTCTGGTTCCTCCTGTAGGTCCATGGAGATGTATCGGACCAGGTCTTGCCACTTGCTGTCAGGGAAGTCAAGGCTCACCATAGACCAGCTTGGGAGTGCACTCACATCGAGCGAGACGGGTCGTTGGACCACTTGCAACATTGTCCTGACCTCCTCGGCCTGTTCACGCAATCCATTGTAGTAGCACACAGGCGGGAGCTGCAAATGTCGGATGCCAGATGTCTGATTCTCGGCCATTGCATTGGAACCGCGACTTTCATGTTCGAGGAGAGCCTGTAGGAATGCCATGGGGTCAAATCTTGTCAGGTAGTCGCATGGAGTTCGTTCTGCTGCCGCCTTGTCAAAGCAAAGGGTGGTCCATTGGGGTAAACATTTTGCAATATGATCAGTGAACATCATATCAGGATGCATCACGACGGTGTGCGCCCGAGGGTTCTCTGCGAACCAATCGAGAAGCGTGTTGTAAGAGAATCGAAATGGCGAAGCACCACGCTTGTGGCACATTGCAGCTCTGAGCATCTCGTGCACTAGAACGTCGTCGCTCTGGTCTTCCTCGGCATCACGGGCCGCATCGAGCGCCACTTCCCATCCCTCTGTGATTTCATAGAGATTGGTCTCATACGACTCCCAATAGTTCAAATATCGCCTCCAAGGTGCCCAGTCAAAAACCTCAAGGAACCGCATGTAGTTGGTGCTGGTACGGATGACTTTGCCGTCCTTGCCCACGATACAACACGTGCCCACAACGCCATCTACTTCCACATTGACCAAGTCGGTTTTTTCACCTGGTTCACTGGGGCATTGAATGGACCTCAACAAGAGTCGGACTAGATGTCGTTCCTTGGCGGGATTCAGGGGTGGTCTGGAAAAGTCACTGTTTTCGGTACCATGGCCACTGTTGAAGGGGTCGCGGTAGAGCTGTTCAGCGGCAGGTTGAAACCATCGCCGGCTGACCGTCAAAGTAGAATGAAGTGTGCGACAGTCGAGGTATGAAAAGATTTTGCGAGTGACATAGGCAGGGATGCGGTACACCAGTGTAAAGGGATTTGAGACTAACTCTACATGTGAATTTCTTGGGTTCTTGTGCTGTCTGGCAATTGCCTCGGCAGCTGGAGAAGGTGAACGTGAGGAAGATAGAAGAGAGAGAGGCTCGAGGGAAAGAGACGGTGATGATGGGGGAGGGGGCACGAAGGGCGCAACAGGCGACGGTGAACGCGGAAACGAGGGAGAAGGAGGAAGGGAAGGAGACCGAGGGTAGGGGGATGGTGTATCTGCAGGCGCGGGCGCAGAGTCCGCGTCAAACTCATCAGAGCTTGACAGACTCAGGATATCATCCCCATCGCTGTTGTCTTGCGAGAATGAGCCGATAGAGAGTTTGTCGAATCCATGATCCGTGGAGGACGAAGCATACCCATCCGCGTGGTCCTCGTCCTCGTCCTCGTCGTCGTGGTAAGCAATTCCATGGATAGCTTCAAAGCTGTCGTCTTCAGAGAGAACGTCTTCGATGGAGGGAGAAGGGGAAGATGAATCATGTTCACCCTCCGAGGGGATAGAAAGTGGAGACCCCGCGTCGTCGTCGGTCAGAAGAACGAACGAGTCGAGGGAGGAGGACCGCGAACGGTTCGGTGAGCGGGTGGCCATGGACAGAGAGAGTGAGAGAGAGAGAGAGAAAGGTCAGTACAGCAGAGTCGAAGGAGGCTATCGAGGCAATGTGGGGAGGAAAGAGTGAAGCCGGAGCAGCAGGAAGGAAGGGAAAAAAAAAAAAAGAAAAAGGACGAGAGAAAGGACGACTGCTGTGAGGGTGGAGAGAGGATGAAAGAGATGATGCGGCATATATAAGGGTGGGACGAAAGGCGAAGGTGTGCAAAAGCATTATTCGCATGGGCTTTGCATTGTTCTGTTCCGCCAAAGACTCTCCACACCACACACACCGACAGCACGCGGTATACAGATAAACCAGGGCGAGGGCAGGAAAGAAGCCCGAAGCCCGAATGTAAGGGATACACACACAACACAGAGGGACAGAGGGGTAGGCGGAGAAGAGGATCATTCACATTCAGGCCTTGCCACCACTCCAGTTCCCTTGAAATTCCCTCTCTCAGATGTCGAATTCTATATCCAAGATGACTGGACCGCGACCAAAGGAACACTGGAAAAGCAATCTTGGTGTGTACGTGGTGTTGTGTTCGAGCCATCGTCTGAAAAAAGGCCGAGGACAAGCACAGGTGTAGCCCCCATGATGCTATTATCTGCTGCGGTAGGCCGATTTAGTGTTTTTTTTTCCTCTTTTTTTATTTCACCTGCAGTATAGTATACACAACCTGGTAATAACGGGGAGAGCCAGTCAATTGGGAATAACAAGACGCCAAGTTGCACCGCACCCAACGTCGTGCTCCACGTTGCACATCTGCATGGACTGATTATCTCCACCATCCAGAGCTCCATTGGATGGTGGATACAATAGGAGTAGTGCCCTCTTCCCTCTCTTTCCTTTCCCCCCTCCCCCCCCTCTTCACCAGCTGCATCAGCTGACTCTCTCTCTGCATGGATTTGCATGCATTTGACATATGTGGGCAAAGAGTCAACAACCGCGTCAACATTTTGAGGTTGGGAGGGGATGCTCCATAAAAAAACCACCGATAGAATCACGTGACAAGATCTAGAGCGGTCAGAACTTTGACTGATCGGCCCGATCACCAACTTGGATCAACGCCGTTTGACCACCGCCGATCACATTCCCAACTACTTCTTCGTTCTCTCCAGCCTTACCAGCGATCAAGGTGTGTACTCTATACGATACTGCGACTCAGGAATGACAAGACTCTTGTGCGGATCGGAATCGGATCGAACGGGATCACGGCTTTAGCTTTTCCTGGAGCTGACCAACCCTTCGCGTTGTCCCTCTGTTGTAGCATCATACCCCTCCTCCTCTCCTTGCTGGATCTACCCTATTCAGGATAAACAACAGGTGCAAGGCGGTAGTAACCCCCTTACACTCGCTTGGGCAAAGTATCGTCTCGTAACGCTTATCGGTCTTACGATCCAAAAAAAAGACGTTTCTCAACTCTTCTTGTGGACAGCTCTTGGTCAAGGATGCCACCGCGCTATCACCATCCTCCTCGCCGGACGCCTACCCATAATAACTGCAACGTCAATAATCCTAATAACCCTCATTACCTACAACCAGTGCTAAGCAACGACCCGCCGTCTGCTACGCCGACTCACCACGCCCCGACTCACCACACCCCGATCCACCACGATCAGGATCCTGCTTCGGCCGACAACAGGAACAGCGGCAACACCTCTGGGCCTTTGCGCGGATCACACAGTTCCAGAAGCTTCAACAGGCATCACGGCACCAACAATAGAGGAGCCAACTATACCAATTACAAATCTAATGGACGCGGCGGTCGAGGAGGCGGTCGAGGAGAGAGTCGAGGTGATGGTCGGGGTGGCGGATACATGGGTCGTGGCGGAAAAGGAGGAGGACGGGCCCCTGTGCCTCCGCCAGTCAAGCAGGAACAGGTCTACCTTTATGATCAACGCCATTTGGAGACCACCTACAATACGGATCACTCGGCCAGCACAGCTGAAAAGGGCGAGCGTTGGTGGGATAACCCCAAGAATTACCTCCAATGTCTGTGCAGAGCCATCGAGCCGCCTCCACAGTTTGAGGTTGTAACGGCACCAGGGTTGCCTATGGGCTGGGCCCGAATCGAGTTCAAAGTCCAAACACCCGACCCCAACGTAGTCGTTACCGGACGGGGCGATGGCAAGAACAGAAGGGATGCGGAGAAGCACTGCGCGCTCGATCTGTGTTATCAGCTGGAGAAACTCTCGTTGATCGAGTACTATCGACAGTACGGACGAGGCAAGAAGATTATTTTCAAGTCTCCCAAGGACTGGACGGTCAACATGTTCATCAACAAGAAGGTCGGCTTGCCAAAGTACGAAAATAGCGTTGACGACACGAACAAGACCGTGATCTCAACTCTAAAGCTCGAAAACATTGTCGGCACAGGAAGGGGACAAACGGTCGAGGAAGCCGAGCTCGCTGCCGCCACTCAGTTTCAGCAAATGGCCATTGCTCGTGGAGCGGATGCTGTTCAGCCGCCAGGATCGGTCGACGAGGCTGGATTCACACCCGAGATCGCCAAAAAGTTTGTCGATTACTACATCCGCTTGCTCTCCATGGGGCCACCGTATATCGACTACCGTAGCTCTGGAAAAACCCACCAGGCTCTCTGGCAGGCAGAGCTGTTTATTCAAGATCGAGTCATGGGTGTGGGCAAGAAGTGGAGCAAGAAGGATGCGGAGCATCAGGCCTACATTGATGCGGCCGTCAACATGAAGAAAGAGTCACCAGGAGTTTGGCAACAGTTCGAAGCCACCAAAGACAGCAAGGGCAAACATGCAGATGTTGTTAGAGCCGCACCCATCATTCATATCGGTATGGAGGAGAGCATGCGACTGGACATCGATTACATGTTGAGTGATCTCAGCCGTCAATCTTTCTTTGCAGTGCAGCGTCCACGACTGGGCGTCAAAAACCCAACAGATCGAGGCGCGGAAACATCCAAAAACCAGCAAGTCTCTGCCACCAACAAGCGACAGAACCGTCAGTTAGTCGGGAAATTGGATGCACAACAGATGGCTGGAAAGTCGGCGCGCCTTTATGACCAATTGTCGGCGTACCATAAGAACCCTTCGCTGGCCAAGATCCGGGAGGGTCGAGCAACTCTTCCAATTGCACAATATATGGAAGAAATCATGACCAAGATCCGCGAGAATGATGTTATTGTCCTTGTCGGCCAAACTGGTTGTGGAAAAACAACTCAATTGCCTCAGATTATCCTCGAGGAGTATATCAAGGATCATCAAGGTGGTGTTTGTAACATCATTTGCACGCAGCCCCGCAGGATCGCCGCCATTTCGGTTGCTCAGCGTGTAGCGGTCGAGCGTGGTGAGCGCGTCGGTCAGTCCGTCGGTTACCAGGTCCGATTCGACAATCAGCCTCCAGTACCAGGTGGATCAATCCTGTACTGCACAACCGGCATCTTTTTAAGAATGATGCACAACGACGACGGAGGCAATTCAGCAGGACCTCATGATCCATTTCGAGGCGTAAGCCACATTGTGGTGGACGAGGTGCATGAGCGCGATATCGACACGGATTTCCTGTTGGTGTTGCTAAGGCAGATGTTGCGCGAACGTAAAGCAAAGGGGCTTCCGACGATCAAACTCATCTTGATGAGTGCCACCATTGATGCTGGTCTGTTCGCATCCTACTTTGGCGAAGGGTTCAAAGGAGGCCAATGCCCATCCATTTCAGTCCCTGGCAGGACATTTCCAGTGAAGCAGCACTACTTGAACGACCTCTTGGATGCCATGTACCAGCAACACCCGTCTTCTGCCATGGCGCCGCTTTCACATCACGAGCAGACCAACAAGTACATCCAACGAGAGATGAGTATCATGCCCATTGGGCCGCTTCCCTCTCACCAACTGGCCAAGTCATCTGCCGCCAGCAAACAATATGACAGCGATGATGAAGAAGACGATCTGGATGATACCGAACTGGATTATGCAGAGAGCATGTTGGATCAAGCCAGGAGCGTTTCAAGGATGCCACGAGATGAAATCCTGGATGCGGAGATTCCTGCTTTCCTGATTGCCATGACGATCTCTCATATTGTCAAGTCCAGTCCACCTACCGGAGCTATCCTCTGCTTCCTGTCGGGCTGGGAGGACATGCAAGAGGTCCATCGGCAACTCATGAACACGAATCCTCTTGGAATCAATTACAATGATACCAACAAGTTCAGGATCCACATGTTACACTCCACTTTGCCATCCATCTCACAGCAGGAAGTGTTTGAGCCACTTCGAGACTCGAGAATGCGAAAGATCATTCTTGCGACCAATATTGCCGAGACCAGTATCACCATCCAGGATGTCGTCCACGTCGTGGATAGTGCCAAGGTCAAGGAAACCAACTATGATCCAATCAAGAGAATGACCACCCTTCTACCGACCTGGATCAGCGCCTCGAGTCTGAAACAGAGGGCTGGACGCGCCGGACGTGTCCAAGAAGGACAATACTATAGCATGATGTCGCTGCAGCGACGTGAGCTCTTGGATTCTTTTTCCATACCTGAGATGCTGCGGTCCGATTTGCAAGAAATTTGCTTGCATATCAAGTCCGTGGACAGCTCTACCAAGATTGCCAATGTCTTGGCGGAAGCTATTCAACCTCCTGATCAACTGAGTGTATCCGACGCCTTGACACAGCTGACATCGTTGGGAGCTCTGGACAGAGATGAGAATCTTACACCCCTGGGACGCGTACTGGCCACACTACCCGTTGAGCCTAGTTTTGGACGCTGTCTCATCCTGAGCTGTGTGTTCAGGTGTCTGGATCCCGTCCTGACGTTGTGCGCTTCCCTTGGTACGAAGGATGTCTTTGTGTCGCCCATGTCAAAAAAGGAACAGGTATTGTCCTTAAACCGCTGATTACATTCACACAACAGAATACGAAACTTATCTCTCCTGATGTTTTTGATATTCATTGATCCCAACTCACACTCTTATTTCCCCCCTACCTAGGCGGATGGCGCCAAGATGAAATGGGCCAAAGATCTAAACAGCGACCATTTGGCCATGATGAACGCTTACAATGCCTGGAACGACGTACTCACCCAAGCATCAACCAGGATGGAGAGAACAGGCGAACGTGGAGATCCCACCAGAGCATCGTTCAATTTTACGGATGACAACTTTTTGAGCCGACAGGCCCTCGAGAACGTGAGGCGCGCCAAGACACAGTTGCTAGGCTTGCTAGAGAAGGCAGGAGTGGTCCCTACCATGACCTATCAAATGCGTCAACAGCAAGGATCCATGTTCGAAATGGGACCTGCCGATTACAACAAGAATTCGAATCGCATTCCATTGTTGAAAGCCATGATCTGTGCTGGCGTGTTTCCGAATATCTCGTACAAGACCAGCAAGAAGATTCACCGTACCCGTCATGAAAACGCATGCATTGTTCACCCTGGGTCCGTCAACTCGATGCGAGGAGAGAAAATGCTCTATCCAGACCAAGTCCCCGAACCTGGATCTCTTTACGCCTTCTCGACCAAAGTCAGAACAGGAGAGACACAGATCTTTTTGAGGAACACGACTCGTTTGGATCCCATTGCTGTGCTCCTCTTTGCTGGAGAGAATGATGTAGAGGTCTCTGGGAACAACCAACTGGTGGTGGATGGCTGGTGGAGGTTCAATGGACCTGAAAGGACGATTCGTACACTTCGGTCGCTTCGTGAGATGATGACCGATGGGTTTGAAAAGATGTTCTTGATCCTGGACCACAAGAGCCGAAACAACCATCTGCAGCAAGGTCGATATTACCAGAACCGCCAACACCAGCAGCAGCAATCCAAAGCCGATTCGGGGAACAATGGATACGACGATAGTCATCGATCAACTCCCTCACCCCTCCTTGGCTACTATGGTGTAGGATTGGATCTGGGCCCAAGCGGTGGTCTCGACGACGGCATGGACATGGAGGGGCTGTTGAGCCAGGCACTTGAGTCAGGCAAGGACTGGCTGGACCATCCTGCGATGGTTCAATTGGTGGAAGCCGTTGTTGAACTTTTGCAAAACTCGGATGAGGAGATGATGGCTGGCCATCATAACCAACAACAGCATTATCATGGCCAGTCATCATCGTACGGTTCCTATTACAATGGCGGAGGAAGTGGCTACAACAGTGGCTATGGAAGTGGTAACAATAGTGGACGCAGCTCTTCGATGGATCATCATCACCCCAACTACTCGGCGCAGCATTTGGCTCTCCCGACCAACTCGAGGGCCTATGGCGGTGGCGGTGGCGGTGGTGGCGGCGGTGGGCATTACTACCCTCCTGGTAACCATAGCAACAACAACAGTCGACCAGGCAGTCGTTCAGGATACTCGACACCGTCCTATGGTCATCATCCTCAGCACCACCATCACTCACACTATCCACACCATCACCCATACGCGTCTCACCCCTCACATCCACCACCCATGTTCCAGCAAAACCAAGACCCGCGAGATATGTGGACTTCCAACACTGGACAAGGAATGGGAGGCAATCAGCAAAGCTGGTTCTGAAAACCCTTTCCCCT
>Ga0247824_10001361_pt1 | contig 13267 bp, 7 predicted proteins | sample 13C_PalmiticAcid_FD_194412 | JGI IMG/M metagenome (GOLD analysis project Ga0247824, IMG submission 194412) | Soil microbial communities from agricultural site in Penn Yan, New York, United States - 13C_PalmiticAcid_Day48 | ecosystem: Environmental > Terrestrial > Soil > Agricultural land...
GGCCACCGCCGAGACTGCCGTCGCCGTTACCAAGGCTGTGGATGCTGCAAATGAAAAGGCCGCCGCCGAGACTGCCGTCGCCGTCGCTACTGCTGTGGAAGCTGCAAATGAAAAAGCAGCCGCTGAGACTGCCGTCGCCGTCACCAAGGCTGTGGATGTTGCAAATGAAAAGGCCGCTGCCGAGACTGCCGTCGCCGTCGCTGCTGCTGCTGCCACCGCTGCCGCTGCCGCAACTGCTGCCGCTGAAGCCAAGGCTGCTGAAAAAGCTACCATCGCTGGCAAGTCGGGCACAGAGACCAAGCCCATTGATGTCGATTCATCCCTTGGTGATGGAGAGCTTGTCGACGAGTCTCAGTTGGACAAGCCCAGACGAAGGAGCAGAACAACAGTACCAATTGATGAGGAGCGTCGTCATACTTGCGACTTGAGTCAGGTCATCGCTGCTGATCATCCCGCTACTGAGGATGAAGATGCGGAGAACCGTATCTCGTATGGATCGGCATTCGGCGGCAATTCTAACGCCACGAACACTGGTAGAATCCGCCCAATCTACAAGGACAGCAACACTGGATCCGAGGAACGTGCCAGGGAGAGAGATTCAATGTCCTCTGGCGAAGGACTCTCTCCTGTCCGTGCCAAGAATGGCCGAGATGCTGGTCGTCACCCAACCACCGATGTGAAGACGGCCCGACCCATGAACAACGTAGTGTCCGTCTCATCCCATGCCACCTACACATACGACGTCGAGAACACCCCAGTGCATCTCCCACATCTCAACAGCCATCATTACCCTACTATCACGGATGCCTCTGGAGCCACCGTCGGCCGTCAGCACAACTACCGCGGCTCTCCCGAAGGCTCGGTCTCAAGCTTGTCGACGGATTACAACAATGGAGTCCATTACCGCAACGGCAGGAGGATGTCGAATGGTTCCGGCTACGAAACTACCCCTACTGATTTGACCATGATCCAGAGCATCACGCAGACCATGATTGGAGATTATCTTTTGAAGTATACCCGCAGGAGGATGGGCGGCAACAAGAGCCACAAGCGATATGTGTGGGTTCATCCTTATAGCAAGACTTTGAACTGGAGCATGACCAGCCCTGGCATTGAGGGCGAGCAGCGATCCAAGAGTGGTAAGTGCAAACAAGACAAAAAACACACACACCTATCTCCCTCGAATGTTCACGTCCTAACGCGTCGATCCTCCTTCTCTCACTTGCTTGCTTGGTTTATGAACATAAGCTTACATCATGAGTATCAAGGAAGAGACGGATGAGAATCCCAGCACTCACTCGGACCAACTTAATGTCAGCTTGGTGATCCAGACAACCAACCGCAATATTAAACTGAAGGCTCCAACACGCGAGAAGCACGATCTTTGGTTCCAGGTACGAAAAGCAATTTCAACACTCTCTCACTCTGCACGATGCACAATGAAATACTCGCCAGGAAACTGACCACTCCTAAATTTCATTCTATAGTCCATCAAGTACCTCATGGTGCGCCCAACAACACCAGGAGCTGATTTGGCATCCGATAACCAGACATGGTCCGAGATCCAAGACAACAACAGCCAGGATGGCCACTACCGCCGCCCAAACACGCACAATCGAAGCCTCTCCGCCTCGTCAGCGCATCTCCCAGGCGAAGCATTGAGCATGCGGCCCATTGACAAGCCATCACTTCGCAAGAAGACAAGCATGGCGCGGTTGCAGTCCATGTTTGGTGCCCGAACCCCCATCACCACGAAGGAGGGATCTTCGACCTCGGTCCAGTCAGGCGCCCTTCCTGGCACCACCACCACGGCTGCAGCAACCGGTTCAGGTCATGAGAATGGATCTACGCCCTCCAACTCGAGCTCTCCAGGCCTACCATAGTCGCTCCCCTCCCCCCTTTCGTCATCCTCGAGGTGTCAAAGGTGCCTAATAAAAAAAAAACAATACCAATTGTGTCGCCTCACTCTCACGGGAATACTTTGTGGTACATGGGGGAATCACACAATGCACAGCCCGTAAGAAGCTCAAGGGTTGTTTGCTCTCTCTCACACCGTTTTCTTTTTTTCTCCTGTCTCCTCTTCCTCCTTCCGTTCACTAGCCTCTCCCGACTGTTATACCCGCTCGCTGCCAACTTTCAAGGAGCTTTCTCCCCTCTCCATCGGCAGGCAAGCATGGCAGCATCAGGTGGAGCCACTCCACAGGTGCTTCGTTCCGTTTACCACGTCGGAGCAGTTTCCCAACCCATCCCGAACGCCCCTATCGCCAACATCACCCCAAGGTTTGACAAAAAGTCTGGCGAATACATCTTGCTCTGGAACGATATCCTGAGAATCTTCAAAGATGCTCAGTACGTCTTGCGTGGCACCGAAGTTATCAACTTTATGGTCAATGATGACTTTGAAGAGTACGTGGATTACAGGGGGGGTGCCTTGCGCTTGGCTGTTGTTCTTGTGGAAGAAAGGGACTTCCAAAAAAAAACACTGATGCACCATCGATGACAAAAACAAAAAGGATAGACTTAAACCGCTTCGGATTCCTGCTTATCCGGGGGAACAGCTGGACGTGGTCCTGGATCCTGCCAGCAACGCTCAATCCGTGGCAGCGATGATGGGTGACTTTCTTCAAATGGCTTCTGCTATGCAAGCCATGGGTACAGCGCCAGGTGCAGCGAGTGCGGTACCACCCGTCAAACATGAGAGTCAACCTATGGGCGACCCATCCAAGGCTCAGAGTGCACCAGAGATCAACAACCAGCCTATTGACGTCGGTAGTAACACGACTCTGAACAACACTCTGCCAAAGAAGGAAGAACAAGAGCAAACCCCTAGCAACACGCCTCGCAGCAACACGCCTAGCAACACGCTTTTCAGCATCCTGAACGATAAACCGTCTACGACGACCACGACAAGTTCTGACCCAGGAGCTCCTCGCGTACCCGCTCGACCGATCAACAATTGGTTCGATGATATCGTAAGCGTGCTTGGATTCCATGATGGGGCTGCCAGTGCAACCACTAGCCGTTCGAAAGACACCACCTTCCTCCATCCACCTTCTGGCTTGTCCGCTTCGCTTGACGTTTTCAAAACTGAAATCAGAGATGATACCGACAGACAACTTCTTTCCTCACTCCTACGACGGGATACACCCATTCCAGATTTGCTCACCTTTGACGATGACACCCATGATTTACTCATCGCCTTATCTGATACTGAAAGCGTCTCGGACTCCAATCCTTTTAAGGACACCCCTGTTCCCACAGCCACTCGGACGGAATCATACTCGGAAACGACTGTCAATTGGACAGATGAACCTACAGCTACCTGGACAGAACCACGTTCTGAACCTATGGACGCTCCACCCAAAACCAATGAGAGGGTGCCCCTTAAGATGGAAAAGATGCCAGCCATCGCCAGGGTCAAGGCTGGATTCTGCAGATCACCACAAGTGGACCACAACCCATTGAATCTGGCTCAAGCGCCAAGTGATGTGCAAAGCCGTGTCCTGCGATACATGAAGGAGATCCAATCTTTGACATGGGAAGAGGCATCGATGCCGCGCGTCTTTATTGTACTCCCCAACAGCTGCCCTCAAAATGACCAGTATGGACTTTCCTCCGCCAGCTTTCGATTCTTCTGGATGTGTGAACATAGCTGTGACCACCCCGACGGTGCAGACGACCAAAGCCGCTATGGATCATCGCCCTACCTCGAAACCATTCACCAAGGCTATGTGCTCGATCGTCCGTCCGAGTTCTTTAACAAGTTTGGTGTTCATTTGCTGTCGAACCTCCAACTGTTCATGTACAGTCGTCGGAGTGCTGCAGGATGGAGCGAGGGCTCTAAATCTGCAAGTGTTGGCTACGATCAGGGCGTCGAGTTTCTAAGGAGAGCGCTCGAGATGACTTCCAAGCAGCAAGTTGAAAAGTGTCTGGACTGGATGATCAGTCACCTTCTCTCCTTGACCATAGAATCCATGATGGAGAGCCAACTTCACCCACAACTCGGAGCCGCCAATATCCGACCGACACATCTGGAGCAACACAATCTCTATGAGCTACGATCCTTCCTCATCGGCTCCTCGGGAATGGAAGAGAACTTGTATCGATCCGTGGATGAAGATGGTCAGGTTCAATGGGTCTGCTTCACACACTATTACGAGCTCCACCCGTTCTTCTTCCCAGGCTACATTCAATCTGCGGTCGAGAAATGTGGCGGATACAACTACGGCTCGCAGACGACAACACCTGTGGGCGTGTACAGTCCCAAAGTCGGTCAGGTCAGCGTACAACCCCGTTCAAGCAACGAAGCCCTGGATCTATTTAGCTCGTTGGTGGCAGGCTCAGGATGTGTGCCAGACCTGGTACTGCGATTGACATGGGATGTAGGGCTGAGTGATATGAAGGATATCCGCGATGCCGTTCTCTGCTTTGGAGTGGTGAGCCTCGTCCTTACAGGGCCAGGACTTCAAACCGCATCGGATGGCCATGCAGAGCTCATGGTTCAGATTCTGGAGCATCGTCGAGTTCAATCGTTTTCGTTGGAATCTGCGCAAGGTATCCTGAAGTATATCCATCCTCTCATGTTGATGGATAAACCCTTTGAGGGTCTGCGGACGCTGCGGTTGACCATCGACTCGGTGCTAACGGGTGCAGAGGACGTGGATAGTGGGGTGATCTCTGTGGTGATGAATTCCCCCAACTTGAAATCTCTTTCGATCAATTGGGAGGCGATGGAGGAGTTTATTAGTGTCGAAAGTTTCCTGAGAGCTATTTCAGGCAAGGAAGGATCTTCACTTCTGGAAGTGTCATTGATCGTTCGACAGCAGACGATCATGTTAACAATGGATCGTGGCGAACTGCACAACGTGAATGTCCAAAGTGCGGATCTTGCCATTGCGGGGACGAATCCGTTGGTCTCGAGTGGGCTGGTACACAGGCTCAAGGTGGTGAATCCAACAAACGTACTGGACGAATACGACACGCTCCAGTATATCCTTTCTACCAACCATGGACTTCACACACTGGAACTGGATTGCGATGTGGATACTTTTCAGAATGTCTTGCCGATGGTGAATGGGATCGTGGGATTGTTGCCACAATCCAGCCTTTCGAATCTTTTCCTCATGGACAGTACACGAAGCAATCCGACACCTGTTTACCAAGCAAGTATCGTGAACAACAACAGAAGTTAGGGAATAGGAAAAACCCCAAAAACTGTAATATCAATTAAGTCATTATGGATTACAATAGGGAGTGGAGGGGGTTCTACGGTTGATGTGGTGGCCAAAGATCTTTGATATGGGCGAGTGGGGCTTTCTCCTCAAACTTGGCTTCAAGTTCCTGCAGGTCCTCGAGAGTTTTGCCTTCTTGTGGATTCTCCAGGGATGTCTTGTAGTTGTGCAAAGGAGTATTCTTGACATAGAGCGCCTGGAGTGGAACATCCACCTCGTCATGGTCAGGAATACATTGCACCAACAGGGTGAGCTGGTTCAACCCAAAGTTGGAGTACTCAAAGCTCAGGAGCTCCAAAGCCGAGAAATCAATGGCTGTGATGATGAGCGCCCAGTTTTTAGGAGAGAAGACCATGTATTCGATCCGGACCTCCGTCAACGAAGTCCACGAACACATCTTCCTGGAGGACACGGATGATATTGGAGTGACAGGGGTCGACGATGATGTGGAGGAAGACGACAGCTTGGGTGGTGCTTGCAACATCGCCGCCAGCCAGCTAGCGCACGAGTTGGGGATATTGGCTGATTGACATATCACTTGAAGACTCTTCAGCTTGGACAAGTAGGACCGGTTCGGAAGCGCGTTCCCAATCTCTACTAGCCAAAGGGCATCCTGATGGCCACGTAGGGTCAAGCCATACAGCAAGTTGCCGTGCAAGATCAATGACCGCATCACCTTGACCTGTTGCGTCCTGTCTGCAAGGTCCTGGAACTCCATGACCAGATTCTCAAGATCTTTGGATCGTTCAATGATCGTGTCGACGCTGTCCAAGCCTGCAGAAGTCAAGGAAGTCAGATCCAACTTCAAGGTTCTGATGCTACACTGTCTCACCGTGGATTTGTCCAGCGCTGCGGCATGTCTGTCATCAAAGGTTCTGTTCGTGCTCAAGTTTTGGATACACGAGCCTCGATGTTCAAACAAATCCGTCAAAAGACTTGACCGCATCTCCACATCGGCACTTGAGTTGACATTGACAGAGTGATCACAATAATCCACTGTCATCGTCACTTTGTCATGATTATCTTCATGACCATTCGCGCTGCTCGAGTCATCGGTTTGCAACCGAAGTTGTCGCAGAGCGGTGGTCAAACCCCCGGAATTGATGTCGTTCCTTGCCTTGGTGACTTCATTAATGAGTTCGTTGAACATCCTTGCTTGCCCCAGAAGCTCAATCTCGAGCAAGTGTTTGTTGAACCCCAAGACGCCTTTGATCAGTTGGATATGACCCACCAAGACACTCTTCACCCGGAACGCGGTGAGAATCCCCTTCTTTACAAAGTTCATCTGACTGGTGATTTCATCCATGCGCATCACATCTGCCTTGGCGCTCTGAATCACTCCCTGAGAGTACTGAAGGTTGACAGCCGAGCCCAGGAACTTTAAGCAGAGTCTCTCCAGCTTGTGATTCGGGCAATGTTTGGTGATCGTATCCAGAATAACCGCAATATCATCACTCCTGACCGTCAGATCCGTCAGCAATGGACTCTTATCAAGGATCCTTCTGAGAACCAAGAGGGGAGCCTTGTCCTTGGAAACCAATTTAGGATCCAAGTGCAGAACCCGAAGCGTAGGCAACGTCGTGGTCGAGGGGCTTCCGATACGCTGATAGAATTCGTCGCAGTGATCCACCCGGAGCGATTGGATACGTCCATTGAACATTAACAGTAGGATGGGATCAAACCGACGGCCACTGTTAATGAAATCTCGCGAAGGTCCCTTGAACGATTGTCCATTGATTGTCAAGTTCACAATGCTGGCATTCGTAATCGCTGATGCAAATGTACGGAGATCATCCAGCGTGACATCCCATCCAAGTTTCACGTCCAGTTCCTGAACACCTCGCGCCTTGACCATGGTCTCGTAGAACTGTTTTGCCACGACTGCAGTGGACAATTGAATGTGGATCCTTCCAAACTCTTCGCTGAAAATGCCATGGTTGGCGTGAACTACATCCCTCAACTGTTGCATGACAGAGGCGCGGTAATTCTCACGGTAATGGTTCATGCACACCCACTTGACATGTCCCTCAGAGGTGATGATCCTGTACAAGTTGCCCAGAGCACGACCTTCATCCTTGATGTTCAAGTACGACTCCAACCTTCGCAGATCAGCTCCCTCAAGGACCTCGGCGCGATCCAGCCCATGCCGTTCTTCATCCTTAGTCGGCTTATCAGGAGGGGTATCGGCATTGTTGTCTTCATTGTTCTGTTGGTCCTGAATAAACTTGATCATATCGTCCACTAAAACTCCCGCAGTCGGTTGAGACAAATCAAGGCTCTTTTGGAGTTGATTGATGCCGTCGCCTAATTTGAGATGCCCCAAAGCTGGGACAACGATTCCAGCGACAGAGCATCCAAACTTGACCATCTCCAGGATGGTCAACACATACGATCCATACTTTTCAAAGAATTCAGTCGGTCGATCCAAATCGTATCCTTCATGTTTGGCCAAATGAATTTCATGTGAAATCTTGGAGCCTTCTGTCCGGGTATGGTCTCCACATTCACACAAAAAGTAGAGTCGGAAATGACTGACAAAAGGTCGTTTCGTCGCCAGTTTATCCCGTCGTCGTGTCGCTTGTTTGGGTAGGACGATGAACAAGCGTGGGATCGGGTATTCGTGAAGTTCGTAGGTTTGGGTGATCAAGGATTCGATTCGTTTTTGAAGAATGGCCAAACGACTGTTGACTTGTTGGACACTGTCAATCATTTCGGCTCGAAAGACTCGGTTCTGAAGGATTTCGATGCCCACCTCTGCACGGAAGGCTCGATTGCTGTCCATTTCGTCGTCGAATCGTTGGAAGCAGGCTTTGACATATTCGACGGGCATGGCTTCTGGTTGTCCTTGCGACGTGGTGTGAATGGAGGATGTGGATATGGAGAGTTGGTCTACGCTTGTTGTGATAGAGTCGGTTCTTTGGTCGTAGAGTGGTGATGTTGTTGTGGTTGTCGTGGGGGTGGTGGTGGATGTGCTGTTGGACGCAAAAGAGGCCTGAGATTGTTCAGAGTCGAGGACCACGACATCTAATGTGATACCTGGGTGGTGGATGATTCGATGCGGTATAAGGCTGAAAAGCAATGCGGAATGAAAAAGGTGGTTAACATTCTTCCTTTGACAACGGATTCGCCTTCTCTCACTCTCTCACCTTCTCTCTATCGTTCTTACTCTTCAAAGTCCTCGTCTGTCATAAAGGACACCAGAGCCCCACCCTTCCTGATATACTGTGCATTCTTGAAGACAAGCTGGATGTCCCGCCAGAGAACGAAGCGTTGTCCGGTCTTTGGGTCCTGACGTGTGTCGATGGCGATCTCGTCAGACGATGATAGTCCTGGGGAAGTGAAAAGGCGGAACTTTTGAGAAGACTCGTCCCTTGTCATATCACCCTATCTGTTTGATTGTCGTGAGGAAGTGTGAGAGTGAAGGAGTGAAGGAGTGAAGGGGTGAAGGGGTGAGAGGAGAGAGAGGAGTAGAAGGTGAGTGAGGGGAAGAAGTGAAAAGTGAAAAAGTGAAAAGAGCCCTCCCACCGACCGCCATTTTTATCGCAGTCTTTTCCTTCTTCCCACCCTCTTTCTCTTCACACTCACACTCGCTCCCCTCCCCTTCGTCGATAGTTTATACCTTCATGAGGGGGATGGGATGTCGACCTGCCCAGCCCCCTGCACAACTCTTTTTTCGGTTTGTTTATCCACTTTTTCACCTGGACCAACGATAACAGATCATTTGCCTCATTTTTTGTTCCACAACATCCTTCTCTCTTTCCATCTCTTTGCGTCCTATTCCGTTTGATGCTTTACGACTTTTTGGTTTCCTCCCCCCCTCCAACGCAACAAGTCTTGACCGTCGAGCCTTCTCGTTTTTTTTTTTTTTTCGCTCAGGGTAGACAATGATATCGTCACCAGCAATCGCCGACCAACAAACTATCCGTGTACACAATGACACATCAAAACCGTTTGTCAAAATCGATTCGCGGTTCGATCCAAGGACAGGGCGGCAGGTCATTCTCTGGAAGGATGTCTTGACCATCTTCAATAATGCTCAATACATGCGACACGGTGAGCGGGCACTTCCCTTCCTGGTGGATGGTAACTTTGAGGAGTGAGTTTCTCCAGGCTCATTTGCACTGTATCTTTGTTCGATGAAAGTTTTCCCCCTCGCCCCCGACTTCTCAATGGCTGACCCCAATGATGTCGTCGTGTTCAATTAGACTCAAACCTCGAAGAATTGAAGCGTTCCTAGGCCAGGTCTTGGATGTTGTCTTGGAAGGATCTACCTCTTCAGCCCCAACGCCAGACCCTGCAAGTGAACCAATAACAACAACAGCCCAACCACCACCCAGGCCACAGCCGCGCAGTGACCATAGCCGTGAACCTTCACAGCCATTATTCGCGACATTCGGGGTGAACAATGGCGGAAACGCTGGCACCACTGGATCTGGAGGCAACACTGGTCGCGGTTCCCCAGCACAAACCGCCAGCCATGGGAATCCAGGAACTAAAGTTGATAGCGGAGAAAGGTCAAGGGAATCTTCATTTGGTGGCAGTGCACAACAAGGAAAGCAATCACAAGATCCTTCCACTTCTTCGTCTGACAAGAACGCCACGGCTTCGACCACGATGGGTTCAACCACGATGGGTTCAACCACGATGGGTTCAACCAGTCAGGATCTTGCACAGCTGCGAAGACCACAGACATACGTCGACACTGGGGACGTACCTCGTATCCATGGATACCTTACGCTTGTCGAGACGTTGGAGTGGCATGAAACACCCTCACCCAGATTGTTTATTGTCTTGCCTCGTACCTTTGTCGAGGATATCACACCCAACTACAACACTTTCCGGCTGTTTTGGATGTGCGAGTACATGGGTGACGCTTCCATCACCCCACATTTGGATTTTCATACTGGATTGGACCTTGATCGACCGGATGAGTTTTTCGCCAAGTTTGGTCCACACCTTTTGTTGAACTTTCGGGTGTTCAAGTACAGTCGCTTCAATGGGTTCTATGAAGACTCTCAACAGGACAATGGGAACGAAACCCGATCCAACAGCGATCCTCATGTGAGCTATGACCAAGCCATCGAACTGTTAAAGTACACCTTGAACATGTCCATGGTGGAAGTCGAGGCATCTCTGGACATTATGATCGATCACGTTCGAACTATTGTGGACGGACTGCCCGAGGTGACACGAGGCAATAAGAGCGTTGGAGCGTTATACTCGGAGACATGGGAGACCATCAACCTTCCACAACTCACCCCACAGGACTTTAGTCTTTTGCGATCGTTCCTGTGCAAGCCTGGGATGACCAAGTCTGGCTCAGCAGAAGTTCACAACTTGTACCGATCCACGGATGCAGATGGTCATGTTCACTGGCTCTGCCACGCCCATCTTTACCATGTTCACCCCTTTATCAAGTTTGGACAAACGTTTATGAAGAATCATGGAGCGCCCCAGTATGACTCTCAGAAGGGACAGATTGTTGCAGAGGTGGAAACACCTTTGGCGGCGCGACTGCTCTACGGAATCCTCGTGTCCAGTCCAGGCTTTATCTCGGAACTGGTTCTTCAGATCGGATGGAACATGAGCGAGGAAGACTTGGGATACTTGCGGGATGTAGTCGTTCGTTGCAGACTCCCTAGTCTTGTCCTCAAGACACCTGGGAATCATCTCGCTTCCCCTGCTCATGCGGAAATCATCATGTCGATCCTGGAGCACAACCAACTCCAGTCGTTTACACTCGAGAACGCTCAGGATGTCTTGAAGCATGTGAACCCACTCTCATCCACCAGCTTGTTCAACAGCCTTCGCACTCTACGGTTGAAACTTGATACCAATGGTCAAGACCTCAATGCGATCCGAATCCGTTTGTTGCTCGTGATCTTGAATTCACCCAACCTGAAAGTCCTCGAGGTGGAGTGGATGGAGATGGAGAAGGTTTTCTCCAAGGAAGCTTTCCTCTGGGAAATCACTAAGCGACCGTTCCGTAACTTGGCGATCCAATTGAAGGTCCAGGATCAGGAGATCTCGATGGTATTGGACAGAGGCAACCCCAACAACCATGTGCATCTTGAAATCTCGGACCTCGTGAGCGCAGGAAGCAACCCTCATATTTATTATGGATCTGTTCAACACTTGACGGTGAAAAAGCGTGCCGATATCTCGGATTCTTCCACGGAGGCTATTTTACAACTGATTCTCGCTGCTTGTTCTGCGTTGGTGACATTGACGTTGACATGCAACGCGATTGATTTCTCGCCTACAGAACGGATTGTTCGAAAAATCGTTATGGACTTGTCCCCAGCGTGCGCGTTGGAACGCTTGATCCTTAAAGAGGCCGCTCAGCACAATATCACGGCTACATTCTCGCTGGCTGGAAACCAAAACGACCTCATGTATCAACGCCATCGACCTGTTCAAGTCGATGTCACTGTCTTGGACCATCACCCAGGACTCGAACTGATCTTGATCAACTATGCTACTGTCATCCGGACATTGAACACCACTCATGCACAGACATCGCGTCAACTCACCTTTGTGAGCAAGGTGATCCTGCAAGAGGAATCCTCACAGCTCGAAAGCTTATTGATCGCTTTGGATGGTGGTCAATTGCGTGGATACGAATGTGTTGAGCAGATCTTGGAGGGCTCCTCGGCAACATTGAAACAATTAACATTGGTGGGATCCCCTGGAAACGTAGGGGATGAGGACCTGTTCATCAAAACATTGGCTCTCTACAAGGGAAAACGATTGATCCTGGCAGGAGACAGGCAAGTGACTAAAGAAAGCAATTCCGGAACTCAGCTTGGTCGTTCAGCAAGTACGGGACAAACATCTTCAGCAGAAACTAGACGACGATGGATCGAGAAGGTCAAGGGGGCAGTCTCAAAAGATACAGTGGTGATCATTGCAGAAGACTTTAAAGCACTTTGCGATGTTGTGCCAGGCGTCACGGCCAACAACATTGCTTGGTTAGAGAAACGCTAAGATCCTAAACTAGTGTCCCTACATTGACTACGTATTCCATTCCTGCGTTGTCCGACATCCAAGGCCCCGTTAGGGTCTATTGTGCAAATGAACATTGACGAACATGATGTTAGCTGTTGCATTGTAAAACCAGTTGAGACAAATAGCTATAACATTTGTAGGACATACGAGGTTTCGCGCTGCCCGGTGCATGCTTCTCAAGGTATTGTCGTGTTGCTCGCTTGGTCCGTAGTTCCTGCGAGTGTAGCTCATAGCAAGGTACTGGCTAGACTGGCCGTTCGCCAATATCGACTGTGTATTTCTCAGTGTGTGAGACTTCCACCGATCAGGCTTGTTCATTCTTCAGATGTCATGCAGCTGCCACCGATTCAACTCCATCCATGTATTGATGGATCCTTGCAGCACGTGGCCCTCTTCGTTTTGTAGAAGTGTATATCCATTGAGGATGGTTCCAACATGACGATGATCCTTATCCAAAGGGAGTTGTCAGACGGTATCATAGCTCATACTCTTGCTGTCGATAGCGCATTGCGTTCCAAGTCCGATAGACCATTGTATAGCAGAAACGAGTAGCCACCAAACGCGAGTCATATCCTTGCGATATGATCGCGTATGCCAACTAGTCTTCGATGTTCTTAAGGATTGTCCGTATCAACCTGAGCAACATACCCCAAAGACTCGGCTCTACTTCCGCATTCCGACTCTGGCTACGTGTTGTATGCCTAGAAAGCAGACTCTTGAAGCCTGCCGACTGTTCTAAATAGTTGATCTAGGTGGTGTTCGGTCCTGCTTTCGCGGTCACCTGGTTCTTCCTTCATTGCAATCTTTGTGTTGCGGATGAATACGATAAATCCAGGTCCAGATTCTGATTTCACTTCGAGCCTGTATCCATTGTTCCATTGATACTGACGTTGAAAAGTTGTTTAGCTTGCCTTTTGACAGTTGGCGTCAACCTTGCTTTGGGCACCTTCCCGTCAGTTTTTGAGTGACATGATTCAAGGCTCTCCCGGCGATCCATGCTTATGTGAAGAATATCCGGCCCATGGGAG
>Ga0247824_10001362_pt1 | contig 13264 bp, 14 predicted proteins | sample 13C_PalmiticAcid_FD_194412 | JGI IMG/M metagenome (GOLD analysis project Ga0247824, IMG submission 194412) | Soil microbial communities from agricultural site in Penn Yan, New York, United States - 13C_PalmiticAcid_Day48 | ecosystem: Environmental > Terrestrial > Soil > Agricultural land...
CTGTGGGTGAGGGTGCGGGTGGATAGAGAAAAGGAGAGAGAAAGAGCGACGACGGCGAGAGAACAAAGGGCCCTTTCTCCACGACTGCCAGTTTATCGCCCAACTTTGTCTTATCGCACACAACATCGCACACTTCAGGCGGGGATCCAAACGTCCTCTCCCCCCACCAAACAAATATGTTCGACCGCGCTGCCCGTTGCTGGCAGCCACACTTCCGACAACCACCGACATAGCGCTCACAGATCCACCCTCCAGCCCGTGGATGTGCACCCACCCTGCGCGGGCAGTGAGGGCCTCTCCCGGAATCACTCTCCACGGCTCCTAAAACCGTGCAACCATGGCTCTAACCAACAAACCCATCCCTTCGGCGGGCAAACCCTACCTGGCCATGCAGGCCATGCATGGCTCCTACCACATGGCGCGTCGCATCACAAGTGCATCCCGCCACGATTCTTCTGCGCGACAGAACGGTCAAACAACGCGCACGCTGTTCCACCAGGAGCTGGACCGTGACGTTCCCCACATGCGGATTTCCTTTTTCTCCTCGCCTTCTTCCTTCACTTTCTTTCTTTCACACTTTTCTTCCTTCCTTCTATCCTCCATCATGTCCCACTACGGAACCACCGCCCGCAGAGACGAAGAGGCCGAGGCGCTTAACCGCCGGCCTTCGTCGCGTACACACGCTAACGACACCTTCTACGGCCGTACCATCATCCACATCCACACCCACCGCAAGCGCTACCTCGCCCTCTGGCTCCTGGCTGCCGTTGTCACTGTCTCTACCGTCGTCGGTCTGTTTTATTACCACAAGCAGAAGCATCACAAGGGTGACCCCTTCGCTCCCGACAGCTTTGCTACACACCCTAGACACGACGACGAGTGCAAGTCCGATCGTTCATACGCCGTCACCATTCTCCTGTCTATCTTCTTTGGATACATTGGAATCGACCGCTTCTACCTCGGACACATCGTCACTGGTCTCCTCAAGCTGATTACAGGTACTGTACAATGCGTGTCATTTGTTCTCGAACGGAAAGGAAGGGGGGAAGGAGAGGGGAGAGAGAGAGAGAGAGTGAGGGACGAATAGTGGAGTGTGGGAAAAAATCTCATGGGAATCAAGTACGCGGTTTCATTATGCATCTCTACTTGTGCCTGACCTGCTGACACCATCTCGTTTTTTTTTTTTTGTTGTTTTCCTTGGACCTGACCTGACCTGACCTGACAACCAAACACAAACATATTAGCCGGAGGATTCGGTATCTGGTACATTATCGATATCATTCTCATCGTCATTGGAGCACTCCCCGACCACAATGGATGCCGCCTCGCTGTTCCCAATTGAGCGGGATGAACACGACAGACAAGATGAGGGGAGGCGTATTGGGCTGAATCCTACATCAACCAACCATGTGTCCCATTGCAAATAAACGCAACCTTTTGTTCTTGAGAGGTCCAGGACGTGTGCCAATACCGCCAATGTTGTGACAAAAAAAAAAAAATCTGCAAAGCAGGGCTTAGCACGCCATCACGTCAGCAAATCGAGCAACAATCGTCGCAACATTTCGTCTTATGATGATCTAGAATCTTGCTTGTATTCCACTGTAGGGTTCCCCTCCTGGGAGTGATTGACGGGATTGCTAGTGTTACAGGTCATCATCGGAATCAATGATCTCTACTTCGGACACCTGCTGCTTCCTTGATGTTTGGGATTGTTGCGCTACACTGCTCTTGGCCGTGCTTTGGCTCTTGCTCCCAGGCAGCGACGCGTCGGAGAATTGCTCCAACTCCTCCACGGAGACGCCAGTCGCGTCTTCCTTAGAGCTATTGCCATTCGGCACAAGCTGAGCCGGCAAAAAAGTCGCCTCGACCTCACTGCCATTGACCTTATCATCTTTGCAGGTTGTGTCCTGATCAATCTCCTCCTCTAGTACGTGTCTGGTCAACGATCTCGCTACCCAGTTCAGGTCCAAACCTTTCAGACTCGTCAGAGGTCCACCCACCTCCTGCATCAATGACAGCAGCAAACCTTTCGTCGTGGTAGCACTGCTGATACTATGATGATTGGATGTGCCGTTGGCTGGAACACCTGGTTGCCCGTCTTCCAATTCCAAAATCTCCCTTTGTGTTGTAGGCAAGACCAGTATCAAATTATCGATGAGCACCTGCCGTTTCTGACTCCTGGTCAACACTCTTGGACCATTTGACGAACTAGACGCTTCCTCGAACCGACGATTAGCTTGTTGAAGTTGCATTGCATCCTCGTCTCTCTCTTCGTCTGGCAAAAGTTGGCGATGCATGCGGATTGCTTCCAGGTATCGAGAATGGTTGACATAATACATGATTAAAAACTCCTGTCCGACTTCTCGCGTCACGCCCGAGTGTTCTTCGCAGTAGCGAACGAACATTTGCTCCTCAGCTTCGTTAAAGGTGAGTAGTGCAAGCGCTTTGATTGCCTTTCTATTGGGCTTGTCTAACATTCACGAAGAAGGTGTTTGCCAATTAGTGCCATTATCAAAAAAACATTCTCTCGTATACATTCACTTGGCGTAATGTATGCCATTCGCTCATACTCAAGAAGCAATAGTCCAGCAGTGACTTGAACAAACGGCCCTTCCTTGTTACTGGATCCACTTCCATCGCGTCATCACTACTATCCGTTCTAGCATCCTGACCGGCCGCAAGAGTTGGAGCCACACTTGATCTTTGAAAATTGAATGCTTCTGTGAAATCAGTCGCGAGTAAGATCTTCAGCTTCAGGTCCAGAAATCGATCCGAGGTCAAATTCAGGTTGGCCGCCAAGATGAACTGACGTGCAAGCTGTGCAGAGCCATGCACGAATATTGCTTCGATCACATCCTCAATCCAATCTACGGTCAGTCCTGGTCTCGAAAGATAGAGCACGGCAGTCTAGTTCCCAACGTTAACGGTCGCACACAGATTTGAACGGCTTTTTTAGTTTTCATGCGTCCTTTCGGGTACCAGCAACTCGCCTTCGCTCCACGACTTTTTACCTTGAATTCAAAATGATCCAGCGCCCAGAATCCATTCATGAGATCGACAAACCTCGGTGGGATCATGAACTCGCTCAAGAACTCTCCTTTGGCATCGTCGTGCTTGTTCTTTAGCAAGTAGTAGGACAAGCAATTCCTGTTATCTGTATTGAGGTTGCCGTGGATATAAATGTTGGTCCATAGATTCCGCTGTTGGGCGTGGTTCTTTGGGGGATAAAGAGCTCCAACTAGAGTGTAAGATTGAAAGCAATGAATATGAATACAATGGCAAGAACAAACCAACAAAAAAATGATGTGTACTACAAAAAAAGGCTTGCGCTGTACCTTCAATATCAACAAACTCCAACAAGCGATCATAGAATAGCTTCCCGCCCAATTGTTGCCTCCGTTGTTCAATCTCTGTCAACTCGGCGTCACTGTAGTTGAATTTGCTGTTTTCGTTAAAGAATGATCCGTATGCCGGGATGGGATCCTTGTGTATTGTTTCCTGTCCTTCGTTCCACTCGGATTCTTTACGATCCCACTCGGCATCGGCGTCCTGAACATAGTTCACAATCTTTCCCAGATAGAGCAGCGATAGTTCGTATGAATTGGTCTGTGGACTGATGTCGCAGAGTGTGCCACCTTCAGCTGCTGTCAAGTCAATAACGCTCAGCTCTTCGACATCCATGTCGTTGATCTGTACGGTTGTCAAGTTTGATCGTAGTTGTCCTTGATCAGAGTGGATTGAGAATGCGCAATGGACACGGATCCCGTTATCGTCTTCAGAAATTGAGGCAGACAAGACCTCTCCCCTTGTTGAAAGAGCGTCCTCCGACATTGGTGGACGGACATGACTCAAGAACTTGTAGTCAGATCGTTGATGGCGGAGGTAGTAAATGGAGAGCATAGGAGGGTCGCCGTGGTCAAGTGTACTGGATTGGTACCCTTGTGCGATAAGCAATAGATCCAGTGTCTCATTCGTTGTGGGTTTGAGGGTGATGCTCGTGATCGGAAGCAGTTTGGATTTGAGATCCTCCACAGCCATAAGCACTTTGGGCTGTTTGTTTTCGTGTGCACTGTAGTATTGGATCACGTAGACCTGGGCTTTTGATGTTCCTGCTACGATGACAGGACCGGACTCCACGCCCTTCCTGGATATTGCGGCGAATGAAGTGATCTATAACACAATGATTACCCAGACCATCAGTTACAACCATTCCGCCCTTGTCATGGCCCTGGCATTGCAATTGATGGTAGCCTGAACACACAACTTACAGATCCATCCTCTTTGTTAATAGAGATCTCATGCTCGGGTTTCTGTACAAAACAGATGAAAAAGGAGGCTGTTAGGACATTGGACATGGGTCATTCAGTGAATCCATTCCCTCTATCCCTTGCAGAACTTGCCTTTGCGCATGTAACTTGACCTGAGCGTGACACGGAAAACTTGTAGATACTCATCCAGTTATTACGATGTCCCAGGATCAAAAGCTGCCTCTGGTTTCCTTGAAGTCTCACCCGATTCTGTGACGCTCCTTCATCCATGTGCCCATCCTCTTCCTCCTCCTCTTCGTCGTCCATGTCGATCGGCGATGTGGCCCTTGCGTCATTGGATTGCTGAAAGAACGAGGACGATGACGATCGTGGAGACCAAGATCCGTTTGAGATTAGTCGAGGCGAAGTTGGCGATGTAGGGGATGAAGGGAGATGATGGCCTGGAGCTGTCCCCCAAGCTTTCACTAAACGATGTCTCACCGTGAATACCTGCTGGGCAGTTACGGTCGCAGCGGTCAAGAGTTTCGAGGCCGAGAGGAGGAACTGGAGATGGAGCGTCAACAGATTCCAGATAAAGACATGATCCCTGCTATCGTGAGCCTCCCGTACGACTATTGTCAAGACATGGAAATCGCTCACATACGCGTCCTGAACAATGACGAAGCGGATCTGTAGATCAAAAACAAAGAGTTAGGAGAGCAACCTGGGCAATCCATCCTGCTGGAACGCGTCAAGGTCGTGTGCGAAAAGCACAATGGATAATTGTAGAGGAGGATGGCGTAATACCTCGTTGCCTCTGAACACGTCCTTAAAGCGCTGTTTGATCTCGACAGTAGAGAGTGAGGCAAAGACCTTGTCCTGGCAGCTGAAGACATCACGGACCTCGATGAAGGAGGAATCATAGCGGTAGAACCAGAGAGCGTCTGCAGTGCTTGCGCCAATATAAGCGGCCCCAGAAGAGCTGTCTGAGAAGAACTCGTGTGAGACGGGTCTGAACTCCGTTGTAAGGGTCATGGTGGTCCTGCTCCAGGAAGGTGATGCCGGCTCGTCAAAGAGTTGAGGGCAAAAGATCCTCACAAACGAGGCTCTTTTTAAGCCACGGATAACGTGAGTTTAAGTGCTGCGCCGTTGTCATTCAAGTTGCTTCTCCTTTATCTCATTCTTTTCTCATCAAGTCTTCTCGCGATAAGGGTATTGATATGAGCAAAAACCCCTACAACATCCACTAGGTCATCCGGATTGGCGATGTCCCACGGCACTGGACGTCCATTCACGTAACCCTTTGCGTATTCAGTGACAGTGGTCAACTTTTCCCCCTCTTGAAACTCTCGACCCGTCTTGACTCTGTGCAGCAATCCCTCGTCAAGTAAGCTCTCGTAGAACATCACAAGTGGGCCCACATTTGTCATCATGAAGCTCGGGAAACCTTGGGGCCATGTCTCCTGTTGTCTCGCTGCAATTGCCTGGGCAAGGGCCTGGGACCTGGTCTTCATCATCTTCGACACCACCTTCGACATCGTAGGAGCGCTCATAGGTTTCTTGTTCTCTACGACCATCAAAGCTCTCGATCCGTCCCTCTGCGAGATCACCAGATCGGGTTTAACGGATAGCTTCTTCCCGTTCATCTCCATTTGTAGCCCATATTGCCGAACAACGTCAAGCCGATTGTCTGATATGGATCTTTTCATCAACTCTTCAATGAGATTGTCGACGAGATATTCACCGTGTGTTCCACCATGCTCATACTTTTCCAAGTTGTCGAACATCCTGAAGAAGTAGTTGAGATTATCCTTGCTTTGAATGGCGGCAATGGACTCGTCAAGAAAGTCTCGCGTGTTCTTTGGAAGGTCTTTCGGCTTGACAATGATTCTGGAAGCATGCCCGTTCGCGTAATACACCCCTAGCGTATGCACCAGCTCTGGAGTCCATCGACAAGCTGGAGTCAAGGCTCTTTGAAGAAGGGTTCGACTGAGACTGACCATGGTTGTTCTATACTTGTTCTTGAGTGTGTTGCCCTGGATGCGCGATGACTGGGTACTGATAGCGAACGGAAGATCGGACAGATAGCGGACAGGCCATGGGTTCTTATAATGTACGAGCTTTCTATGGATTGCGGTTTGAGAACACTGTGGCTCCGAAAGATCTGCTGGGCATTTCTTTGACAAGTTGTCGCTTCGTTGATGGTGTCCACATGCCTGTATCATCCCCACAAAGAACCACCACTGACAACTGTCAAAGATCGAAATCTTTAAGAGCCCCGCCTGAACGACACTCACTCTGCGCATGGAAGGAATTGCTAGGTCAAATGGAGGTAGGAGAGGAGCAGGAGCAGTTCTTCGACAACCATTGGTGTGGATACAATCCACTCTGCATGCAGTTCTTCGTCGGTCCCCTTTTCTTTCATTCCACCACAGCCCCCTGGAGACTTTACGGATCGTTAGCTCGTATCGATCAAGCTCGTGCCACCGTGATCAAGGGAGACAGTTGAGGTCTGACCAGAATGGTTGCGAAGAGGCAGCAGGGCAGCGAGGCAGCCCTAAAGTGCGAGCAATTAACCGCCAGTGATGGATCCGGTGCCAAAAGGAAAAGACCAACTGTTCATGTACATGTAGCCCGCATAGGCATGTGGACCTGTGAGCCCTCCTGCTTCCCTCCCTATGCGGAACTGTGTACCTCAATGCGATGCTTCTTCACCCATCAGCCTCGACCGATCTTCGCAACCCCCTTGGCGCCTCTCTTCCGCCCTTCCCGTCGGCTTTGTTTCTCTTTCTCACCTCTTTCTCTCCCTCCCTCTCCTTCTCGCCTTCCTCACACTTCTGCAATCACCTTCTTTCACACTTCCTCCCTCCCCACCCTCCTCTAATCACCTCACACTTCTCATCTCTTCGCACCAGCCCTCGCTCTCTCCCAGCGGAATAGTCGATGAGCTCCTCTCCCGCCCCTGAAGGAGAAGGCCCAGAGTCTCTAGGGTCTCCTCTCCTTTCCACCTCTACAACCTCGGCCACACACCTTCACCACGGCGTCCTCCACCACAACCGTCATGGTCACCACGGGAACACCTCGACAGCAGCCCAGCCAGGCGTCTCTCCCAATCCAGCGGGAAGCAGGGGTGGAATCCGATCAATACCCATCCGACTCATTCAGTCCGGTATCTCCATTCTCCTTCGGATCAAGAAAAGACTCCCAGAGCCACTCCAGCCATGGTTCTGGGTCGGGATATGGTTAATATTTGTAATCTTTGGAATAGCCACCTTCATTGGGCTTCACAAATGGATCTTTCAGCTACTTGAGAACCTGGCAACCTTCATCAAGGGTCTTGGCTCAGCGTAATGTTTCTTTTTTTTTTTTTTCTTTTGTTGGTGATTGCTATCTCGCTCGGTTCGTGTTCCTCAATTGAAGATACTGAACATGGATTCTTTGTCGTCTCTTTGTTGGGAACATAGTGGTCCACCTCTTATCATGTTTGGGCTTTTCTTGACAGCCTTCCCGCCTGTTTTCGGATACTCATCTCTTGTCACAATATCGGGTAGAGTACCTCAACAAAACAGCCATTTTGTTTTCCTTTTGATCCGTTCTTTGGGACATGTACCTATGGGACACCATTTTGGCCGAACAGCCCTCGATTTTCTGAGCCTAATCGTTTATACACCAATGTTGTTAGGATACGTGTACGGCTTTGGGTTTGGTCTGTTCATCGCGTACACATCTGCATTTCTCGGATCCATTACCTGCTTCTATCTATGCCGTCGTTGGTTCAAAAGCCAGGTGCGGGACCTGATGGCCAAGAAGCAGTCTATGAAGTCGATTGTCAAGGCTGTGGAAAACCGGGGATTCAAGGTGCATATCACCCTCTTTTTGATCGTGCCTTGATTTCATTGACCCTAACATTTGCAAAAGAAAGTGTTACTTAAGCGCGATCCCCATCTTATCAAACTGTAGTTGATGCTCCTGATCCGTCTGGCACCATACCCATTCAATGTCATGAACGCGCTACTCTCGGCGACTCATATCCCGCTTTCAACATTTGCGATCGCAACAGCCATCTCTCTCTTAAAGTTGGCGCTCCACGTATACATCGGATCTACTCTCTCTTCTCTCGCCATTGTGCCTCCAACAACCACGCCAGAGGACGGTGATGGCAATGGAGACACGGGAACTCCGTCTGATACTGTAGAGGGTAACTCTCATGGGCGGACTGTGAAGATCGTGGTCATGGTTATCAGCATGATTATTGGTGTTGTTGTCGGAGCTTATGTCTGGATCGTAGCCAAACGCGAGATTGAAGCCAGTGAAGGGAACCGAGTCGAACGACGAAGGAGGAAAAGAGAGAGCCTGAGGCAAGGCCTCACAAGATCGTCGACAGGAAAATCTAGATCACATGGACGTACTTCAAGTGCTACGGCGTCATCATTCAGCCAACTTTTGAGGACAGCACCATCCTTAATGGGAGGATTTGATCTATCCAATCAAGATCGAATCCAGAGTATCGATCCGGTAGGCAATGGAGAGTCTTCTGACTTTGTAGGCGGCTCCAGCATGAACGTGTACCTGGATGATGACGAAGGAAAGGAGAGCCAGGCACTTGTATCATCAGATGGCTTCCATGGTGGCCGTCGTCGATCGGGATCCTCAAGTCATGCAGGATACGACACGGAATCTGAGGAATCTGACTTTGTGGATGATGACGACGACGATATTAGCGATATGGAGCGCGGTGTTGAAGACGAAGACCAGTTCATGCGGAACAGCACAGAAATGAGCATGAGGGACTTGTCACATTCATTATCAAGCCCACGGAGGACGGAGCCCGTCAACTGGTTTGCAGAGAATGGTGTTGATGTCGGCGAGAGATGGTGAATTGTAATGTCACGACCAATTGTAACATACCCACGACCGATGCATCGTCTATTTATTCAATGGATCTCTTTTTAAAAAAAACCCCCATTGCAATGCTTAAAATGATTCATGTAGTTTGCTTTGAATGCATTACTCCTTCTTGTCATTGTCCTTCTTGTCCTTATCATCCTCCTTCTTGCTCTCATCCTTCTCGCTCTCATCCTTGGTATCTTCATGGTGTAGCTTGTCCTTCAACTTGTCAAAAGTCGACCTGAAGAACCCTGCTGCCGAGTGTGAATCATCTTTTTTCGAGCCACTGTCGCTTGAGCTCGAGCTCGAGCTCGTGGAGGATGAGCTTGAAGTTGTGTTGGGGTACGTGATTTCTGCAAACTTCTCCAAAATCTCGCGCTGAGATTTGGATAGCGACTTGGGCAAGCTCACTTTGAGTGTTACAAAGTGATCGCCCTTGTCAGTCCTGTTCAATCTCTGGATTCCGCGTCTCGCCAATCGGCTCACGTCGTTAGGTTGTGTCCCTGAAGGGACCTTCAGTTCTACATCTCCATCCACTGTGGGAATCTTCACTGTGCCTCCTAGAGCAGCTGTTGTGAATGGGACAGTTGTCTCTGTGTACACATCGAATCCTTGACGTTTGAAGATCGACGAGGGCTTGACCTTCAAACGGACGAACAGATCTCCTGGCCTTCCATTGCCATGGAGTGGTGAATTTCCTTTTCCAGACAACCGAATGCGGACGCCCTCATCAACACCTACATCGTGCATAAAGAATAAATAGTCAGTCCCAAGATCAAGTCGAAAAAGCAATGTGTTGGGGTTTATTGTCACTGCTCGACAACAGCACATACCTGGGGGAACGTGTACATCAACAGTTTCGTGGACATGCACTCGGCCCACTCCTTTGCAGGTGTTACACTCCTTGCCCTTTGGTAGAGAGGTGCCCACACCCCCACATGCCTGGCAAGGTGCTGCCATATGAAATCCTTGAAGCGAGATCGTTTGCTGACCAGTTCCATGACACACTTTGCAAGTGTCGGGTGCCTTGCCGCTCTTTGTTCCAAACCCATGACAAGGGTCGCACATCCGAATGGGGTCGATCATGATCTTCTTTGATGTTCCTTTGACAGCTTCCATAAAGTCGATTATCAGTTGTGCCTAGATCCAAAGCGAGATACAACATCCCTCGTCTCAGTAGTTAATCCTGACACCATCAAAATGAACCGACCAAGAATACAAAACAAAGCACCGAACTTACATCGGTATCCTCGCCAGTACTCGAGAAACCAGATGCCCTAGCTCCACGTGGCCCTCCGAATCCTCCTCCAAAGAACTCGAAAACATCTTCAAATCCACCAAAGCCTCCTGATCCACCAGGGAATCCTCCAGGGAAGCCTCCAGGGAAACCTCCGGCTCCATGGGGAGCATTGCCTAAGTCGAATATCACACACCAGTAGGAGCGTTAGTCTTCCAGCAAATAACAATGACCATTGGGGTGGATGAGTGATCCTGAGTGGCACCATACCGTTGAATCCCGCGTGACCAAACTCGTCATATTGGGCTTTCTTTTGCTCGTCCGATAGAATCTCGTACGCTTCCTGGATCTGAACAAATTTCTCACGAGCCTCTGGATCTTTGTTGGTGTCGGGATGGTACTGCTTGGCAAGCTATATGATTTGTGATGACACAAAATTAGTCACCAGCCATTGCAGATCGAAGCAGTTAGATCCAACGTTGGTTGTTGGTCACTGAGCGAGATCATACCTGATAGTAAGCTTTCTTGATCTCTCCTTGGGAAGCTGTTTTCTTTACTCCGAGGAGGGTGTAGGGATCCTGTTGGCTGGCCGATGATGGTGCTATGTGTGAATCAAAAGATTCAATAAGATGCGAGTCATCGTGTAGCTGATGCGGAAGTGAAAAGTCGTTTGGCGGGAAAAACCTTGGTACCTGAAGCATGAAAGTGTCGCTATGAGATCGCAAGGGACATCGTGCAAGTGAAAGCGGATCAGCTTGCTGCAGATCAGGCTCCGAGTCCAGTAAAGCAAGAGAACAGGTCCAGAACAAGCACCTACCTGCTGGCTGAATACAGAGGGGGCACATCCTACAGCATGGCTACAGCCTGAAATAATAATGAGTCAGTAAAAGACCCTCCGAACTGTTGGGAGGCTGGCTCTCCTTTTTCTCCGAGGACTGATCCGGTGGATCCATACGTATTGAAATAATGCTTTCTGAATACCTTTGAGCGTGCTTCCGATCTGGGCACCATGGGCTCCGAGTCTTTTAGGTCCGAGGACAGAAAAAGCCCTTGGAACACCAACCACGCCCTTAGCCAAGGAGGCCCTAGTCGAAGTGCACCGAGAACCGATGCGGAAAACCGAAGAGACAGACATGGTGCAACACTGTATGGTATTTCCTGTGAGCTTTCCTTCCAAGCAGAATCGAGCAGCAGATCAGACAGTCGGAGAGACGATCAGAGAAACGGACGCTGTTGTGAGGTTGCTGATCAAGAGTGGTTTGGGGACCCCGGTTTTTTTTCTAGCAGCTTCACGAAGGTGGCTGAGGAGGACCCTCCACTCTAAGCTTTGGTGGCGTTTATGCGGGACCGTTCCCGGACCAACCCCTATTCATGCACTTTGTTCGCCCTTTCTTTTTCTTTCCCTCATCCTTTTCTGGACATCCACACAGTTTACCACACCACCGCCTTGTTTTACAACTCTCAGAACATGTTCCCTGTGCCTGGGTCGATATCCGTTCTCGAGATCCCGCTATTACTGGATATGATATGCGCCAGACTCGACTCTAAGGACATCAAGACCTGTGCTGGGTGTAGCAAGGCTTGGCACTCTTACTTTGGTCCATACCGTTTCAAGTTCGTGCGACTCACCCACTCGACCTCGGCCAGAACCCTGTTCATGCTCGAAAACAGCTACTACATCCGTGAACTCGAGCTTAATCTGTCCAGCTTTGAAGCCTTCGACAGTCCTCACTGCACTCGCCTTCGCAAGTTGGCTCTGGGCTTTGTCTACGAAAAAGGCGAAGAGTCGGACGAATGCGATTCAGATGATGCCAGATGTGATGAGCTGGATATGCTTGAAGGCGTTGAACCCACAGCCAGGTCCAGCAAGCCCTTGTGCGCTGCAGAGTTGATCCAAAGGAACCAAGGTCTGCGAACCTTTCATATCGTCCAAGGCGGGTGTCGTGATCAGAGCCTTCGACCTGTCGCCCAGCCAATCTTGCAAGCTATCGCCAGCCATCCCTTCCTTACCACAATCAGCATCACTATGAAGCTCATCTGCCCTGTGCTTCTCAAAATCCTAAATCACCTCCCACAGCACCTTCAGGAGCTGGATATCGGAGTCAAGGTAGAGAACCACCGTCATCACAAACGGTGCGAAAAACGGACTCGGTTGCTCGAGTCTCAAGGAACCCCACTCGGTCTTCAACGCTTGGTTCTCAGAGAATCCATGAACTGTTTCATGAAACGGGCATTCTTACCGTTGCTACGACGGTGTCCAAACCTCGAGGAACTCACCTTGCCCTGTACAGATGAATGGCAGGACTACAACGGGTTGGCACAAGTGTTGGATACGCATTGCAAATCTCTCCGGACGCTGAACCAGGAACATCGTCGCTGGGGTAGCCTGACCTCGACTCTTGTCTGTGCCATCTTACAGGGGTTCACGCATGGTTTCCAACAATTGCGACTCTACAATGTCCATTGGAGACGTGAGGACAGTATCTTGGAGAAGCTTCTCATCTCAGCCTCAGTCAATACCATTGAGGTTTTGAGAATTTGTTCCACTTACGACAAGAGTGACCATGTGATTGGTATCTTGCGACAGTGCCCTCGTCTTCGAGAGTTCCAAACACATGGTGGAAATGGCGACTTTGATGGAACAGACGTTTCCGACCTTGTAACATCGATGGCTCAAACTTGGAAGTGTTGGGATACTTTGGAGATTCTGGGATTGGAAGTCTGCAACTGGAGGGCGGTACATGAACAACCTCATGCAAAAGCAAGACGACGTAAGATGATTCAGGACACTCGACAATTGTGCCTCCAGCTACGGTCTCTTCCCAAGCTCGTCTCTCTCGACATGAGGTGGAGACTGTTAGCTACCAGGAAGAAGCCTCGCTCTGATATCACC
>Ga0247824_10001363_pt1 | contig 13262 bp, 13 predicted proteins | sample 13C_PalmiticAcid_FD_194412 | JGI IMG/M metagenome (GOLD analysis project Ga0247824, IMG submission 194412) | Soil microbial communities from agricultural site in Penn Yan, New York, United States - 13C_PalmiticAcid_Day48 | ecosystem: Environmental > Terrestrial > Soil > Agricultural land...
CATTCACGCCGCGCCATCGACAGCATCGTGCGGCACATCGACGGATCTCTCGGCCGAGGCCTGAGGAGCGCGGCGTGAATGCGGTCGTCGACGCTGCGGCCGGACGTATCCGCAGCTACCTGGTTCGCACCGTGGTCAATTCGTTGGCGACGTTCGGCCGTGCGATGCAGATCGCGGTCAGTGCGACCTACTACGCCGTCGCCGACATCGTCCAGCGTCGCTTCTCCTGGCGCGAGTTCTTCCAGCAGACGTGGTTCATCATCACCGTCACCGCCACACCGACCGTGCTCGTCGCGATTCCGTTCGGCGTGATCGTCGCCGCACAGGTGGGCAGCCTCACGCAGCAGGTCGGAGCGACGAGCGTTTCCGGTGCGGCCGGCGGTCTGGGCGTCATCCAACAGGGCGCGCCGATCGTCGCGGCGCTGTTGCTCGGCGGCGCGGCCGGAGCTGCGGTCGCCTCGGACCTCGGCGCCCGCGCGATGCGTGAGGAGATCGACGCTCTGCGTGCGATGGGGATCAACCCCATCAGGCGCTTGGTCGCACCGAGGCTCGTCGCCATGGTCCTCGTCGCACCGCTGATCTGCTTCCTGGCGATCATCATGGGCGTCACAACGGGCTACTTCATCTCGATCGCGTTCATGGGAGTGGCGCCGGGGTCGTATCTGTCCTCGTTCGCTTCGTTCTCGTCCATGACTGATGTCTTCATCGCGGTCGGGAAGTCGGTGTTCTTCGGGTTCGTGGTGGCGATCGTCGCCTGTCAGCGCGGCTTGGAGACCAAGCACGGCGCCAAGGCCGTGGCCGACTCGGTCAACGCGGCGGTCGTCGTCGGTGTGGTCGCGGCGTTCGGACTCAACATGGCACTGACTCAGCTGACCACCATGTTCTTCCCGATGAGGAGCATCGTCTGATGGCGGCACCGTTCGTTCCGTTCCGCCTGGGCGCGGCCTACCGGGCGACCCGGCAGTTGGGCGCGAAGCCGACGACGGCCGTCGCGATGGTCGGACACCAGGCGCGCTTCGTCGGTCTCGCGCTGCGCGCGGTGCCGCTCACCATCAAGCACTATCCGAAGCACATTCTGAGCCACATCGGCGCGTTCGTCTTCGGTAACGGTTCCATCATCGTCGGTGGCGGCATGCTCGGCGTCCTGCTCTTCCTCGGGATAGCGATGGGCGGAACCATCGCCATCCAGGGATTCTCTCTGCTGGACATGGTCAACATGGGGCCGCTCACCGGTCTTGTGGCCGCGTACGCGACGACTCGCGAGATGGGGCCGTTGATCGCGGCGGTCGGCTTCGCCGCGCAAGTGGGATGCCGGATCACGGCCGAGGTCGGCGCGATGCGGATGTCCGAGGAGATCGACGCTCTGGAGGCGTCGGCGATCCGGCCGATCCCGTTCGTGGTGACCACCCGCGTGCTCGCGGGCGCGGTAGCGATTCTGCCGCTGTACCTGATGACGCTGATCGCCGGGTACGTCACGTGCGAGTTGATGGTGGCGGTGGTGCACGGCCAGTCCGCGGGCACCTACGGCCACTACTTCTCATCGTTCATCTCGGTGCAGGACGTGGGCTACTCGATCGTCAAGGCGCTCGTCTTCGCCGTCGCGGTCATCCTCATCCACAGTTACCAGGGCTATTACGCGAGTGGTGGGCCTGAGGGCGTGGGAATCGCGGCCGGCCGTGCGATCCGCGCGAGCCTGGTCGTGGTCGTCACACTCGATATGGTCATGACGCTTCTGTTCTGGGGCTTCGATTCCGGCGTAAGAATCACGGGGTAGACGATGCCTTTGTACAAGGACCCTTCGGGGAGAGAGCCGTCGCGAGCACGTTTGGCGCAGCTCGGGGCCGTCGTCCTCGTGGTCGTGATCGTGGCGGGCTACTTCATCGGCAGGTGGACCACAGGGGGATTCGACGAGCGATTCACGTTGACCCTCACCTCGGACAAGGTCGGCGACGGACTGCAATCGGGTACCGACGTGCGGTATCGGGGCCTCAGGATCGGCACCGTCGGGTCGGTGGAGGTCCGGACGGACGGCAAGCAGTACGTCGACCTCCAGCTCGACCCGACGCAGGCCCGAGCCCTGACCACCGATGTGGTGCCCGTCTACACGGCGTCGAGCATGTTCACGTCCACCGACATCGAGTTCGTCCACGGGGTGACACGCGGAAAGGCCCTCAAGAGCGGTCAGACGCTGGGCGTGCGCACCGACATGTCGTTCGGCACCTTGACCAGTGTGCTGAACCGCGCGGGCAAGCTCACCGGAAGCCTCGGCGACCCGGACGTGGTCAATGCCGTCCTGAAGCTCACCAATGACTCCGAGCCCTACGTGCGGCTCATCAAGGAACTGTTTCCCGTCGTCTCGTCGATCGCCCGGGACCAGAAGATCCCGCTGCGCAAGTTCCTCGTCGACACAACGGAATTCGTCGATGCCGTGCAGACCTCGATAGCCCCCATGATCGGGGTGGTCACCGGCGCGCTGGATTCGTCAGGCTATGCGGACGATCCCGTGCGGCTCAAGAACGCCAATGAGGCGGTCCTCAAGCTTTCCAAGGGCGTCGTCCTCCCGATCGGGAACATGCTCTCGACGAATGCGGTGCCTCTGACGAGCATCATCCGGCTGGCCTTGGACCTGGCAACGCCGAGCGTGCTGTCGCTGGCTTCGTTTCCGAGGGCGTACGACCAACTCACAGCCGCGTTGAGAGGGACGTCGGACGCGTTCTCCCGAGGGTCCGACGGACGGACACGACTGAATGTCGAATTGATACTCGGCGCTGCGCCGCAGGTCGCAGTCCCGGCACTGATCGGTAAGGAGGTTGGTGGACGATGACCAGGTTCAGAACGGCTGTCGCCTGCGTGATCGTGTTCGCCGCGGTCGTCCTGGCGGCCATGGCGGTCATCACGGAGACGATGACGGCGCCGGTGTCCGGGAAGCAGGGGGTCTACTCGGCGTTGTTCAACGACGCCTCCGGTCTGTATGCCGGGAGCAACGTGCGTCTGGCAGGCGTCGCGGTGGGCAAGGTCGAGTCCGTCGAGGTCGACGGTGCGCTGGCCAAGGTCACCTTCACGGCGCAGGATGCGCATGCCCCGGAGGACAATTCGGAAGTGGCCATCCGGTACCAGAACCTGATCGGTCAGCGCTACCTCGAGATCGTGAAGAAGGACGGGGCCAAGCGGAAGCAGAAGCAGGCCGAGGTGATTCCGCCGAACCGCACGGTGTCCTCGTTCGATATCACTGAGCTGTTCAACGGGATCGCCCCGCTGATCAACGAGATCGACCCTGCCGAGCTCAACAAGTTCGCCGAGAACATGCAGCTCGTGCTCCAGGGCGATGGAGCGGGCCTGGGGCCCGCACTGCAGTCGATCTCGAAGATCGCGTCGTTCACCAACAACCGGGACAAGGTGATCGGGCAGATGATCGAGAACATGAACACGGTGGCCTCGGAGATCTCGGGCCGTTCCGGCCAGGTCGCCAAGCTCATGACGCAACTCAACGCGACGGTCGTCAAGTTCACCGGCGACATCGGCGTCGTGCAGGAGTCGCTCGACGAGGGCGACCGCGTCCTCGTGCCCTTCGTCGACGTCCTCGAGACGCTGGTCGGTGCGCTGGACAACAATCGTGCCGCGCTGGAGGGGCTGGCGAATCGCCTCGTGCCGGCCACGCCGGAGATCATCGATGCGATCAAGTCGATCCCCGGGCTGCTCGAGCAGTTCACCAGTTCTTTGCCGCCTGCCCCGGATCCCACGTTGACGTGCTCCCGGGGCCACATGGATCTGTCCGACACGGTGCAGGTTCTCGTGGGTGGGAAGAAGGTGGTGGCGTGCCGTTGATCTCCTCGCGCGCACAGCTGGCGGAACGTGGCCGCGACCTCTTGGGCGTCGGCCCGCTCCGCGGGGATGCGGAGAGCCGCAGGGACCAGATCGGCCTGGGGCTGTTGGCGGTCCTGGTGGTCGGAATCGTCGCCGTCGCGCTCGGCGCCGTCTACATCCGCCCGCTCGGCTACACCGAACACCACGCGCAGATGAGCAATGCATCCGGAGTGCGTCCCGGGGACCAGGTCAGGGTCGCGGGGATCGCCGTGGGCAAAGTCGAGTCGGTCGCCGTCGCAGGCGATCACGTCGACGTCGCCTTCACCGTCGAATCCGGTGTCCGGGTGGGAAACGAGTCGACCATCGCCGTCAAGATGCTGACCCCGGTCGGCGGCAGGTTCCTCCAACTCGCTCCGAAGGGTGGGGCCGACCTGGGGGACGGCGTGATTCCGCGCGAGAGGGTCACGGGGACGTACGACATGTCCTCGATCATCGAGCAGAGCACGCCCAAGATCGAACCTCTCGACGGAACCACCGGACGGAAGGTCATCGAGGCGGCGAGGAAGGCGCTCGGCGGAAACCAGGGCGCTCTCACGGAGCTGATCGATGCGAGCGTCTCGTTCACGGACAAGATGAGCGTGCGAACCGAGCAACTGCAGGGTGCTCTGCGAGTCTCGGACGAGTACGTGACAGCGACCGGGAAGGACCGCGAGATCGTGTTCACACTGGTACGCAACCTCGCCGAGATCGGCGTCGGACTGGGCGTGCGTTACGACCAGGTCCGGCGCGTGTTCAACCTTCTCCAGCGATTCTTCATCCTGCTCGACAGGATTGCGACCTTCTACGAAGTGGGATTCGAGAAGGCCGTCGATGCGGGTGCGGACCTGCTGTCACGGCTCAAACCGTCGGTGGATGCGATCGCAGGAACCCTGAAGGACGTCGACGCCGCGCTTGAACAGCTCCGGAAGTCCCTCTCGCCTCAGGGTGTGACCATCGATCAGTCGGGGCGCACCGTGCAAGGCGTGCAGGTATGCGTCCCGAACCCCGCGAGGCGGTGCTGAGATGAAGTCGGAACTGTCGAACGTCGCATGGTTGACGCGCCTCGTGGTCGTGGGCCTCGTGGTCGCGGTGATCGGAGCCGTTGCCGGTTGGGTCGTCGTCTCTCGAACGCACCTGGTACGAACGGATATCGGAACTCCGCGCTACAAGGTCTGCGCCGAGTTCTCCGACGCGGTCGGCGTCTACGTCGGTAACACCGTGAGCCTGATGGGGGTGCCGGTGGGGACTGTGGAGAGTATCGAACCTCGGCCGGGCGGCGTGCGCATGTCGATGAATGTCGATGCGACCGTGTCCCTTCCGTCGGACGTGGGCGCCGTCGTGATCGACAATTCGATCGTGACGGACCGGCGGGTGGAGTTCTCGAAGCCGTACACCACGGGCGCCAAGCTGGCGCGCGGGAACTGTATTCCCCAGGCGCGCACGAAGACTCCGCGCGGAGTCAGCGCGAGCTTCACCGCGACCGCCAAGCTGCTCAGTGACGCACTCGGGGACGACGCCCAATCGATCCCCGGGAAGAAGCGGACGGACGATCTCGCCGAGATCGGAGCCGCGCTCGATCAGACGGTGTCGGGTCGTGGAGCGGATTTCAACAAGTTGATGAGCCAGTTCGTGCAGATGATGGGCGACGCGCCGGAGACGGACGCGATCCTTCGGCGGCTGCTGGAGAACTCCAACACGTTGACCACGCAGGCGAATCAGAGCTGGCCCGACGTGCGGACGACGGTCGACACCATGACCGCGTCGATCAAGGCCTTCACGGCCTTCTCCGAGGAGTTCGCCGGGACCCTGGATCGCGGTGCTCACGCCGTTCCGATCCTGGCCCGCTTCTTCGGGAACTACGGGACGCGGATCGTCGCGCTGCTGAAGTACATCGGCCCGTGGATCAACACCCTCGCGCCGTACGCGACGCAGATCGGGGAGATCGTCGCGAGGCTTCCGGGCCTGGCGACGGTGACCGACCAGATATTCGATTCCAGGACAGGAGCATTGCGCGTCATGTGGAAGCCGCCGGCGGTGGACCTGAGGGGACAGGACACCGCGGGTGTCTGTGCCGCGCTCGGGAGGCCCCAGGGTTGCATCGTGGACTCGTCGAGCGTCGGTCTGGTCCAGCTCCTCGTGGGGAGTGGAAAATGAGGAACTGGCGCCGGATCTGCGCAGTGCTGGTGACGCTCCTACTCCTGGCGCCCGCGACGGTGGGGTGTGGCGTGACATTGGAATCGATTCCGATTCCGGATGGTCAGTCGGGACCGAAGCAGAAGCTGCACATCGAGTTCGCGAGCGTGCTGAACATCCCGTCCGGTGCGAAGGTCCTCCTGGACGGTGCTCCGATCGGCCGGCTCGACAGTGTGACACTGGGGGAGCGGACGGCGACGGCGACCGTCGAGGTGTCGCAGTCGGCCCGCCTGCCGGTGGAGACCCGAGCCGAACTGCGTCAGGGCACGATACTCGGAGATCTCTACATGGCACTGATCATCCCGCCCAACGCATCGCAGCGCTATCTCCGGCCCGGTGACACGATCCCCCTGGCCCAGACCTCTCCGCCCGACAACGTCGAGACGGTGATGATCAGTGCGGGGCAGTTGATCAACGGTGGGGTGATGACCCGGGTGCAGAAGACGATCCGTGAACTCAACGCGGCCGTCCCACCGAATCCGCGCGAGATCACCGAACTGACGAGCAACGTGACCCGGCAGCTCGTGGAGGCGGGGCGGGCGACGGACATCATGAGTCGACTCCTGACCGGTGGCGCCAAGACCCTTGATGAGATCGCGAGGAACGCCGCCACGATCGACAGGGTCCTCACCATCGGCCCCGACCGCTTCAAGAAGATGCAGGAGCTGTTCCTCAACATCGTCGTCCTGATCTCGGATCTGCGCGCGCTGACCAAGCCCGGTGCGGATCTTCTCGTCCAGCCGACGTACCGCGATCTCAAGTCGGTGGTCGCGGCGCTGGATCCCATGGTGGCCACGTTGGCGGAGATCGATCGCTCTCTGACCACGAACGGCGAGCTGATCCGTGACCTCGTCGCGAAGAAGCTGACGCCGTTCTTCACCGGAGCCTCGGAGGTCAACATCGTCAATGCGAAGGACAAGTCCGGCCGAGCGGTCGCTCTCGCCGACTTCCTGCGCGCGATCGGAGTCTACTGATGCGTAAGGGTTTGCTGGCGGTGCTCGCGCTCGCTGTGATCCTGGTTCTCGCAGGGGCGCACATCGTGGTCGACGTACTCCGGCTGGATCCGGGGAAGAAGACCTTCGAGGTCACGGTCCAGATGGACCGCTCTGCGGGACTGATGGACAATTCTCCCGTCACACTGTTCGGCCTGACCGTGGGTAAGGTGCAGGGGATCTCGGCGGGCACGGACGGCCTCTCCGTGCGACTGGCGATCGACGCCGACCAGAGGATTCCTGTCGATTCGAAGGTTGCTGTGCAGAACTTGTCGGCGGCGGGCGAGCAGTACCTGGATTTCCGGCCCAAGGGCGCTGCGGGACCGTACTTGGCGGCCGGCACGACGATCCCCTCGAAGCAGGTGGCGGAGACCGCGACAGCGGGCGACCTGACCGCGAAGATCGACAGGCTCGGCGAGCTCCTGGACCCCGGTGTCGTGCGCCGTATGGGGGAGCTCCTGGTGCAGGTCACCTCGGATGAGGCCACGCTCGAGAACATGAAGGCCATCGTCACGCTGATGGAGCGAACCTTCCAGGCGAAGGGAGACGACCTGGTGAACGAGTTCAACGAGGGACAACTGCTGATGTCCAGGCTGACCGGCATCGATGCGGCCCAGGAGCTTGCGGCTGTAGGTCCCGAGGCTGCGAAGCTGGGGCCGGCGTTCACCCAGGTCGTCACGGCGCTGGGGCGGTACGGAGACATGCAGGGCAGGACGAAGGGGTTCGACACGCTCGGTCCCGCGCTGACGGATCTCATGTCGACCATGAACACCTTCCTGCCGTCTCTGGGAGACTTCGCCGGTAGCTTGACCCCGGTCACCGGACAACTGCGAGGGATACGGGTCAATGCGGGGGCGTTCACCGAGATGTGGACGCGAGCGTTTCCGATCGGTGGGCCGGCGCGCGTGGAACTGACTGTCAAGTGACCGAACGAGTAGGGGATGGCGTGATGAGCGATACCAGCCACGAGGACGAAGTACAGCGCGACGAGGACACGACGGCCCACGTCGTCGAAGGCGGTGCTGCGCCTGCCGCCGCTGGGAGCGAGGAGAACGCCGCGCTATCGGGGGCCGAGGACGAGCGCACCGACGCGAAGCGCGTCGAGCCGCGTGCGTCCAAGTCCCGGTCGACGAAGAAGGACCGGCTCCGCGTCGAGCTCGCCGAATCGGAGGGCAGGGTGCGGCGCCTGCGGCGGTCGGCCCTCGTCCTCGCCGGTGCGCTCGTCCTCGTCCTCGTCGCGGCGACGGGAGGTGGGATCTGGCTCGCCAAGAGCCGGTCCGACGCCGTCACGCGGGCGGAGGCGGCTCGGGCGACGACGGCGGATCTAGCGGTGGTCCGGACGGTGGCTGAGGACTACACCAAGAAGGCGCTGACCATCGATTTCAACCGGGCGCCGGACTACGTCAAGTCTCTGGCGGACGGGACGACACAGACCTTCGGCGAGACCTTCGCGATGAACGAGAAGGGCGCCGGCCCACTCATCGTCGAGCTGCAGCAGCAGTTGCGGATGGTCGCGACAGGTGACGTCGTGCACAGTCTGTACGACGGGGACCTCGCCAGTCCGCCCAGCGCCGGACAGCCGTGGAACGTCATCGTGATCGCGAATCAAACGAGTACGACGGCCCAGCAACCTGACAAGTCCACTCAGGTGATGGTGCTTCGAGTCGTGGTCGTCAAGCTCGATGGCCAGTGGAAGATCGCCAATTTCGGCCCGGACCCGAAGTCGATGGGGGCAGCGACCGCGATCCCCGGCGTCAAGTAAGTCCGGCGGCAGCAGCGCAGGTCACGACTGTTGACAGTTAAGCGAATGACATGTCAGTATCTACAAGTCTTAAGGAGGCAGTAATGGCTGAGGAGCCTCAACATCGCATCGTGATCATCGGTGCCGGACCAGGGGGGATCTGCGCGGGCGCTCAGCTCGTGCGACGGGGGATCACCGACTTCCTGATCGTCGATCGCGCTTCGGATTTCGGCGGCAGCTGGCGGGACAATCACTACCCCGGACTCGGAGTCGATGTCCCGGGCTTCACGTACCAGTACTCGTTCGCCCGCAATCCCGAGTGGAAACGCATGTTTCCGAAGGGGCGCGAGGTGTACGACTACCACCGGCGAGTCGCCCGCTCGTTCGGGCTCTACGATCACGCGCGATGGGGCACTGACGTCGTGGCTGAGCGCTGGGACGACTCCGCCGGGCTGTGGAGGATCGAAACCGCGGATGGAAACGAGATCACGGCGCAGTTCGTGATCTCCGCGATCGGCGCGTACATCACGGCGAAGGACGATCCGGGGATCGAGGGATACCGGGACTTCGCCGGGAAGTACTTGCGGCCCAATGAATGGGACCACGACTTCGATCTGGCCGGCAAGCGCGTTGCAGTGATCGGTACGGGCGCCAGCTCCGTGCAGATCACTCCCTCCATCGCTCCGGAGGTCGCGACGCTCTCGGTCTTTCAGCGGACTCCTGTGTGGGCGTTCCCCAAGCCCGACTTCCCGACTCCCGGCCCGGTGCGGAAGGCGATAGCGGCGCCCGGAATCGGGCATGTCCTGTCGCTCATCGCGAACCTCGTGGTGGAGGCCGCGCTCCGGCTGGTCTACCAGACCCCTCGGCCGGTGTTCAGGATGCTCGCGCCGCGATTCGACTCGGTCGGTCGATTCGCATACAAGGGTTACCTCCGGGCTGTCGTTCGGGATAAGCAGGCGCGTGAAGGGCTCATGCCCGATTACGGCCCGTTGGGTAAGCGGCCGACGTTGTCCAACTCGTTCCTTCAGGCCTTCAACCGCGACAACGTCGAACTGGTCACCGACCCGATCGAGAAGATCGTTCCCGAGGGGATCGTCACCCGCGACGGACGGCTTTTCGAGGTCGACGCGATCGTGCTGGCTACCGGTTACCATCTCTTCTCCGACCCGGAGAGTTATGTGGAAGGCGCGGTGGTCGGACGAGAAGGATTCGATCTGGGCGTCTTCTACAACACGGAGCGATTGCAAGCGTATCAATCGGTCGCGGTGCCCAACATTCCGAACAGGTGGATTCTGGTGGGGCCGTACTCGTGGATCGGCACCGGCTGGCACGAGCTCGTCGAGATCTCGTCGGGGCATGCGATCAACGTGATCGAAGCGGCGATCGGTCGCGACGCGCGATCGGTGGAGGTTCGGCCGGAGGCTCACGAGGCCTATCACGCCATGATTCGTCGTAACGACGAGAACATCGACTTCTACTTCAACACGGTCAATGCGGGCCTTCGGACGTACTACGTCAACTCGGCCGGCGATATGCCGTACATCCGCCCGACGAGTCTTTTCGAGGCCAGGGAGCAGAGTCGTAACGTCGATCTCTCGGCGTACGAGTTCCGTGGGTCGGGGGACGCTGAATCCGCCGGCGACATTCGCACCGGGGAGAGGACCAACGCGTGAAATTCCAAAGTTTTGATACCAGCGGCGCTGTCGCCCTGGTCACCGGCGGCGGCCGTGGAATCGGATTCGCGATCGCTGAGCGATTGGCACGAAAGGGTGCGCGAGTAGTCATCGCGGATCTCGACGGCTCGATCGCCGTTGCGGCGGCGGAGAAGATCGGCAGGGGTGCGGTGGGGCGCGAGCTCGATGCCGGCGATCCCGACTCGTACGAGCGCCTCGTCGACGAGGTCGAGGAGACGGTGGGGCCGCTGGACATCGTGGTGAACAACGCCGGAATCATGCCGGTGGGGCCACTTCTCGGCGAGTCGGTCGGTGTCGCCCAGGCGACCATGCGAGTGAACTTCTGGGCGCACTACTACTCGTTCCAACTCGTGGCGCCGCGGATGGTCGCGCGCGGGAGGGGGCACATCATCAACATCACCTCGGCCGCGGGCGCGATTCATTCTCCGGGGCTGTCCACCTACGTTGCGAGCAAGCACGCCGCAACCGGATTCGCACGGAGCGCTCGGGAAGAACTGGTCGGAACGGGCGTCACCCTGTCCACGATCATGCCCGCCGCGGTGCGGACCCAGCTGGTCGACGGAATTCCGTTCAAATGGTGGGAGCGTTTCGGGATCGTCACGCCGAAGTTGGTCGCTCGGAGGGCTGTGGGAACGCTCAGGCGGCGCCCGGCAGTCGTCGGGGCGCCCGCCGGTACCGTCGTCGGACTGCGCCTGTACCACGTGATCCCGGAGTTCCTCTGGTTGTTCGGCCGGGGAGTAGTCGGCGCTGACCGGACGCTCGAGCCCTACGACAAGGTGGCCCGGAGGGATTACGACTCCCGGATCGAACGCCAGGCGGAGATCGTAGGGAGGGAGCAGTAGTGGCGAGGAAGAACAAGTCGTCGGCCGCCCCTCGGTCGCCGTCTCCTGATCACCTGGTTGCCATCATCGGCGCCGGATTCGGCGGTCTCGGCGTCGCAATCGGACTGCGACGGGCCGGCATTCGGAACTTCGTGGTTCTCGAGCGGGCGTCGGCGGTCGGTGGTACATGGCTCGCGAACTCCTACCCGGACGTCGCGGTCGATGTCCCCGGCATCGTCTATCAGTTCTCGTTCGAGAAGAATCCGGATTGGTCTCGCACCTTCCCCAAGGGCGCTGAAGTACGGGAGTACATCGAGCGACTGGTCGACAAGTACTCACTCGACGATCATCTTCGGTTCGACTCCGATGTCGTCGCCCGCGAATGGGATGAGGCCGCTCAGCTGTGGGTGCTCAGCCTGGCCGACGGGCGTCGGGTCACGGCGAAGTACGTCGTGACCGCGCTCGGTGCGTTCGTCGAGCCCAAGCTCCCCGAGATCGAAGGGCTGGAATCTTTCGAGGGCAAGGTCATCCAGACGCAGCGGTGGGATCACGACTACGACTTCACCGGCAAGCGTGCCGCAGTGATCGGCACCGGTGCGACCTCGGTGCAGCTCGTGCCCCAGCTGGCGACGATGGCCGAACACCTCGACGTCTATCAGCGTCGGGCGATCTGGGTGTTCGCGAAGCCGGACTTCCCCATCCCCTCGGTGGTGCGCAAGGCCTTCCGGGTCTTCCCTTTCCTGCAGTCGATCGTGCGCGGCGTCGTGGCCGGCGCCGTCGAGGTCGGACTGGTCGGAGTGACCGTGTACGGCAAGCAGATTGCGCCGCTGACACTCATCCCTGCATGGGCGTGTCGAGCCTTCCTGTTCACGCAGGTGCGGGATCGGGCACTGCGGAAGAAGCTGACTCCGTCCTACGGATTCGGATGCAAGAGGCCCAGCGTCTCGAACAAGTACTACAAGACCTATACGCGTGACGATGTCGAACTCGTGACCGACCCTATCGAGCGGATCACCGCAACCGGCATCAAGACGCGTGATGGTGTTGAGCGCGACATCGATGTGCTCGTTCTCGCAACCGGTTTCGAGATGTCGCAGTCGCCCGACCCGTACCGGCGCCGCCCGGTGCGTGGCCGCAACGGTTTCGATCTCGCGGACTTCTACGAGAACAACCGGGCGCGAGCCTACGAGGGGGTCTGCATGCCCCAGCTGCCGAACCACTTCATGGTGTTCGGTCCCTTCGCGTGGAGTGGTAGCAGCTGGCATGTGATGGTGGAGAACGCGATTCGTATCATCACGCGCGTGATCAGCGAAACCGAGAAGCGTGGCGCGACGTCGGTCGCGGTATCGGATCGTGCAACCGATGAGTTCTTCGACTTCATCTCCGACCGCGGAAAGTCGACGTTGATGCACGGGAAGTCCTGCGTCAACGCGAACTCGTACTACATCGATAAGCACGGAGATTTCGGCTTCCTGCGGCCTACGACGGCGTACCAATCGACCCGTGCGAGCAAGACCTTCCCGATGTCGGACTTCGAGTTCGATCACGGGCCGCGGCCGACTTCGTCCGCAGTACTGGAGTCCGTGACCACGAGTGAGGAGAGCTGATCATGATCTGTGTGGCGAAGAAGGCCTGGGGTGGAATCCGTAGAGTTGTTGATGCGCGAGCGGCCGTGATCGGATTCGTCGCACGGGCCCTGGGAATCGGACTCGCGGCATCGGGCGTGGCGCATTTCGCCGCTCCTCGGCCGTTCATCGCGTTGTCGAAGCCGTTCTTCCCGGAGGAGACCGAGAAGTGGGTTCGTCTCAACGGTGCGTCGGAGACCGCAGTCGGTCTCGCTCTGCTCGACCGGAGGACGCGAACCGCGGGCCTCGTCGGTCTGATCGTGTACGGCGTCTACCTCGCAGACCGTGCCATTAGCCTACTGCTCAAGCAATTGGGGAAGTAGACGGTGCGGGGCATCAGAGCCGGCCGACTC
>Ga0247824_10001364_pt1 | contig 13262 bp, 20 predicted proteins | sample 13C_PalmiticAcid_FD_194412 | JGI IMG/M metagenome (GOLD analysis project Ga0247824, IMG submission 194412) | Soil microbial communities from agricultural site in Penn Yan, New York, United States - 13C_PalmiticAcid_Day48 | ecosystem: Environmental > Terrestrial > Soil > Agricultural land...
GTGTAGAAGAGGGGAAGTGTAGTGTGGAGAAAGGAGATGGTGATGATGAGAGGATGAGAAGAGAAGATAGATTTAGTCCTGCAGAAGAGCGGAGAGTGAGCAAAAGTCATTAATTTTTTTCTCTATGAATAGCTGGATGTGGACCTATGACCGTCCTGTGGCAATGCTTCGTCAAGTCCAAAAGTGCTGCGGCTGTTGGGTTCATACGGTGCAAGGTGCAAAAGGCTGTGCCTGCGAACCGAGATTGTTATCTATTCAAGCACAATTCTCTGAAGGAGGGGTGCCTGTTGCGTCTCGCATTGATTGTTTGTTGGGGGCACACTTCTTCCTCCGAAGAGATGCTCATCCGTCATTGATGCAGTCGTTCTCACGATCTCTAGCAATCAAAGTGTTTAATATCGACCCTACCTCGCACACCACCTATCCTATCCCAGTCCCATCGACTTCATCATCTTGGCCATTTGTGCCATATCAGGCATTCCGCCGGCTCCACCCATTCCTGGCATGCCTGGGATACCTCCACCGCCCATCATGTTCTTCATCATGTTCTGCACGCCAGACATGCCACCCATCTGGTTGATCATTCCCTGAAAATCCATACCACCCATGCCAGGAATGTTGGGCATACCACCGCTCTGGAGCTGCTTCATCGCCTGTTGCATCCTGGCTTGGTTCATCATTGGGTTTCCTGCGCCTCCTTGTTGCATACCCTGCATGTTCTTGAGGATGCCGTTCTGTCCACCCATCTTCTTTACCATCGCTGCGAACGTCTTGTATTGCTGCAGCAGCGTTTCCACTTCTGCAACAGACGTGCCCGAGCCACGGGCGACACGCACCAGGCGCTTCGGTTCGTCCACAAACTCCTTTCCTTCGCCGTCAAGTTCTTGTGCGTTCATACTATCCATGATGCACATGAAGCGCTTGATACGGTTGCCACCTTCAGCCTCTGTGCCTGCCAAAAGCTCAGGAGGAATTCCTGGCATCATACCCATGACCTTGCTGAGAGGGCCCATCTTCAAGATGGTTGTGAATTGTTCGTACATGTCTCTGATGCTGAATTGCCCTTGCTCCAGCTTCTTGATCAGGTCCTTGTTCTGGTCCAGCTTCAGATCCTGAACGGTCTCCATCAAGCCGCTAAGATCGCCCATTCCCATCATCTTGGAAATAAAAGGCCCAGGAACAAAGCGTTCCAAATCATGCATGTGCTCTCCTGTACCAATAAAGATGATAGGACAGCGTGTTGCGGCAACACTGGAGATTGTGGGGTTGGATAGAGATTGTTGTTAATGCTTATTATGGAAAAAAGACGCAACATACCACAGAGCGGTGCGTCACAATAGACTTACGCGGAAATGGCTCCTCCTCCTTTGGCGTGGCCATCCATCTTTGTGACAATGATTGAACCGACGTTGGCTGCCTCCTTGAAAGCCCTTGCTTGTCCATCGGCGGCTTGACCAATTGTACCGTCCATGACAAAGATCGTGCTATCAGGGTTCTGTGAACGCAAGGACAGCATTAGTGAAGGTGAAATCTTACGTATCTAAAGTTGACGATCGACGGAAAGGAGTCCTGATCCTTACAACAGCAGACGAGATCTGTTGCATTTCGTTGAACAATTCCTGTTCCTGCTTATGACGACCAGATGTATCGACAATAATGATCTCAAAGTTATCCTTCTTGAACTTGGACACACCCTCGTGTGCAAGCTGCACAGGATCCGTCTCAGTGTAGCTGAAAACAATGAATAGATAGAGAACCCATATAAGTATACCGGTGCTAGTGAAAGGATCGAGCACTGTCATCGTCATCCCACCGATGGCGTACCTTCCGTAGTATGGGATTTTGGCTTTAGTCGCATTTTGCTTGAGCTGATCGAACGCACCAGCACGGAATGTGTCCGTACAGACCAAGCAAGTTTTCCATCCTTTGCGCTGGTAAAACGATGCCAACTGGGGTAAACGGTATAGATGGTGGTGAGTAATCCATTCGATCATTTGCAGCCGCTTTTGTCCAAACTGGAGAGGGTACCTTTGTACAAGTAGTGGTTTTACCACTTCCTTGAAGACCGACAAACATGATAACGTTCGCCTTTCCTTTCTTTGGCTTCCATGCCTCGACTCCTGGATCAACAAGACGTGTCAGTTCATCCATGACAGCCTATAGAAATGTACGAGTCATAATATTGTTGAGTTGACACAATCCATCGATCTGGCAGCATTATCGGGCGATAGCATGGACTTGTAAGGAGCAACGTAACAATCCTGCATACTTTTTGGATGTTCCTCTTCTTATTAACGGCTCCTGTGTTTTCATCCAGATTGACTGACGTTTTGACATTGTTCCGAAGGTTTTGGATGAGTTTGATGTTGATATCGGACTCCATCAAAGCCCTGACGATCTCCTTCAACATGTCATCGACGACCTATCAAGAGAGGAAGCAAGGGTTAGTGCCTGCACCCAAAGCTATATCAGCAAAGCATCGTCCTATGCGCAATCATGTTACCTTCTCGTCGATGACGTTCGCCTTGGACATTGACTGGATAGCGCCATTGATTTTGCGGCCCAAGTCGTTCAACACCATCTTGAATACGATCTGTTGTTAGACGAGGTTTGTGATGTGAAAGAAGGGGAAAAGGTTGAAGCGACAGTCGTTGCTTCCGAGTGTCAATAGGAAAAGAATTAAAGGGAATAAAGGGGGTTCGTTAGGCAAGGAGCTCTGAAGACGAGTGCCGCAGTGGGTATGGTTGGGTGTGGGGCAGATGAGGAAGGCAACTTTGCTGTTTCAAGGAAGCCAAGGGAAGCCACGCAGCCCATGCGATGCTAAAAAATACACAGTCAGATCAGCAATCAGCACAATGAGGTTGATACTTCAACAGTGCTCGTTTCCACCACACAGCTTTCTCCTCATCACACCCAACGAAACAACAACACTGCGCAACCATCATGGGAACCCGTGTGTACCTGGGCCATCTCTCTAGAGATGCATCCGATCGTGATATCGAGAACCTCTTCAAGAACTATGGGCGACTCCGTGAGGTTACGATCAAGAACGGCTTTGGTTTCGTCGAGTTTAGTGATCCCAGAGACGCTAAGGATGCCGTCTACGACGTTCACGGCAAGGACTTTTTGGGAGAGAGGTATGTACAGGTGCAACGAATCCGCTACTGCTTACTTGGATATTCCACCACCACCACCGCTGGCCTTCCCGCTTTTCTCTCCCCTCTTGCCCGTGCGCTGGCTTGACTTTCATATATGATCCGACCGCAGTGTCTAACGAATTTTTTGTACAACAATTCTGAATAGACTTGTTGTGGAGCTCGCTCGTGGCGACAGAAGGGATCGCCGCGATGACGACCGCAAGTACGTCTTGTGCGAACATATGAATGGATATTTCGGTCGATTTCGGGTTGCAACTGACCACTGAACTGACAACACCCACCCACTTCACCCAACTTTCGACTTTGACCTTTCCAGATATCGCCCTCCAGAGAGAACTGAGCATCGCTTGATCGTCGAGAACCTCGCTCACGGAGTTAGCTGGCAGGTACGAACTGTTTCTTTTCCTCAAGTGCGAGGGTTATTGTCTTTGAACCTTTGACCGCCATAAGAGGATCTGTTTTGCAAGCCTTGAAACTGTGGCCGAGATGCATTACGATATCCAGCCAAGGGCTCGGTTGACAGCCATGCCTGTATATGAGGAGCCTATCACTCTGTGCGCATCTGGCGGCCTGGTTTGCCTTCTCTTGGATCTTTAAAAACGTCGATACATTGTCCACCAAGTGTACTCTCGGGTTTATCAGTCCATCTCGAGAGACCAATGCCTAGCCATTCGCTCAAGCGAACGCTCACACAGAGGTGACTTGTGGAGTGATGGGGAAAAGAGGTCCTTGCCAATGGTGTCCGACTCGTTCGACCCTATATCCTGGTGTGAATACTCCTAGAGGATACAAGTGTCCTGGCCATCCCGAAACGTGCCTTGCACGGCTCGTCGTGGAAGAGGGTGCTGTGAAGGGCTGTTCCAGGGTCTATCGTGCCATTTCAAGGGGCGACGCGGTCGACCGTCCTTCTTGTGTTCGAATATCCTCTCAGTGTGATGCCGCTCTGTGGACCCTAAAAATCGTTCTCCTTCCCTATATGACGTTCTTTCGGTGGTGTCTGCCCTCCAGGATATCAAGGACTTGATGCGCAAGGCTGGTGAGGTTACTTTTGCCGATATCAGCAGGGACAATGATAGCCAAGGGTAAGTGGTCCGGTTTGAAAAAAAGTTTGCCTCGATAGCATCTCGTACCAAAAAAACTCTTTATTCATCCACTCTTCCACTGCTCATTGTAGTGTCGTTGAGTTTTCTTCTGCCGAGGATGTCAAGCTGGCCCTCAAGAATTTGAACGGTGAGGATCTACGAGGACAGCCCGTCAGTCTCCGCGAGGTAAGTGTGTGGAATGCTTTGGGTTATGACCATCACATTCATTGCTTTTGTATTTGTAGTCGGGTGCTGTTTGTTGCATTGTTAATAATGACTCGTGTCCGTTTGTAGTTTGATCCTTCGCGCGATACAGCACCTCGCGATATGGGTCGTGGTGGACGTGACCGAGATCGTCGTGATCATGGCCGCGATCGGGATCGCCGCCGCTCCCGCTCACGCAGCAGCAGAGATCGTGGAGACCGATACCGTCGTCATTCTCGCTCCCGCAGTCCCCGTCGCGACCGAGATCGTCGTCGCTCGCGCTCGCGCAGCCCTCGCCGCCGCGACGGTAGCAAGGATCGTCGCTCTGGACGTAACAATCGCCGCTCTCGCAGCCCTGCGGCCAAAGACCGTAGCCCCGCAGCCAGAGACCGTAGCCCCGCAGCCAGAGACCGTAGCCCTGCAGCCAGAGATCGAAGCCCTGCACCCAGGGATCGAAGCCCCGCTCCTAGAGATCGTAGCCCAGCCCAAAGGGATCACAGCCCCGCTCATTCGCCCGCCCGGGATCGCAGTGTCTCAAGAGAACGTTCTCACAGCCCTGCTGCTCGCAGGAACCGCTCCCGAAGCGCAAGTCAGGATTAGATCCATTACTTCGTGAGCTCAGCCTATTGTGGCAGCTCGTTCCTATAGACCTTTCTAACCATGGCTAGATGATTGGAGTTCTGCGCGCATGCATGAACTTTTACTCAGCTACAAACTCTTGATATTACCGTTGAAGACGAATAAGACTGTGCCTCCACCTTTCACATCCTTTGCTTGAATGGAAAGTTGAAATGTGCGTTCCATCCGAAACCATCCTTGTTGGGATCACGGTCTGTTGGGTCATGATGTCTCCATTCGCTGCAACTGTCTGTCCAACGTTCGATCCCTTCAACCGTCGCTGTGATCACAATCATTGCTTATTGCGAATTACAAGGGCGGATCATTTGGCGCGAGCTGATTAATGGACTTCAGAGTATTAGATGACAGGGGTGTTCGCTTTTTTTTTTTTTTCCGCATCGCACTGTGTCATCTTTATTGAATGTGTTTCATGGCCATGGCTCCAATGATCCAGTTCAGGAAAGCTCTGTCCTCTGTCACTTTGGGGTCAATCTTATAGTACTATTGAGTTCATGGAATGTAAGAATATGCTACATGGTGAACACAAGCGAGTACAAGGAAATAAAGAGAAGTGGATCCTTCGTTCGTATGAGTTCATCGTTTCCGGGAGACTGACCTGTCTAAGCTTCGCCGTATCTTTTTCATGGTCGAGGTTGGAGAATGAAACAAGATTGCCCTCGACTGTGCTGGACATTTCCTTCAAGACTTCGTCCGGATTACCACCAACTTTGACCGCGATCAATGATGTTGTCTGTTCTGTGATACCGAACCGTTTCAATGACTCTGCAATCTGTCGAATTGATGAAATGGATCAGTCGAAATGTTCCAGGAAGCTGAATGGCTAGTAGCAAGGACGGCGAGGAAGGCAATAGATCATGAGACGTACATTTTTACTTGGCGAAAGGTTGTAAAGGATCTCGGAACTCAATGATTGAGTGCTTAGCTTTCCTGATTCGTTATCCTTGGCAGCCTTGGTGGCGGCAAGAAGCACCTGGAAGACATCCATGATCTAGAAAGGGACAGGAAGTCAAAATGGCTTAGATGGACCTAGAGTACAATCATGGATAACGGATCCCAGACTGAAATAGCGGTCTCTATCAAGTGTGTGCGAAATACCAAGTTTGACTCCACCATGGCAAGGGTCTGGGTCTGGGTCTGGGTCTGGTCCTGGGCCTGGGCCTGCAGTCGCTCTTTGAGGTCCGCGGCGTTTTTGACGGCCGAGAAACATGCTACATGGATATCGCCTGCTCCAGGCACTGCTTCGAGCGGATAGGACTCCATAGCCACGACTTTGATTGAGGAGAGTTGGGAGCGAAAATGGTCGAAAGTGGGATGCACTCACGAGGGTGATGCAACTGGTGGTGCACAAAGGAGTTACTCTCCTCGAGAGGAGACTTCACTTGGTCGCCATGTTGTGGAGTGGCTTGCATTTCCTTTCGATCCATGGATTTCAAAGGGGACAGAGCTTTGACCCTTGCTTGTCAGCAAGGGGTGGTGTGAGAGACAACTTGTTGAATCGTTGGATGCTAAAGCTCGTTTTCCCACTCATCATGCCGAAAGCGACCAAGGCTCCAGCCCGAGGCTACTACGCTGTCCATGCAGGCAAGACGAAAGGGATATACTTTACTTGGTAAAACCCTTACCCCGCACAACTCCCTCTTCCTGCCCTTCTGTCATCAGTCAGTGTGGTTCATCGTTTGACACAAGTGATCTAACCCCCCTCCTTCTTGTCCTCACAACTGCCCGGTCTCCATGGTAATCATAGGCCTGATTGCCAAAAGCAGATTGATGGTTTCGTCGGCGCCAAATACAAAAAGTTTGACAACCAGAAGGAAGCCGAAGAGTTCGTCCGATTTGGACCCAAGACATCTACAAAACCTGCAGTCAGAGGAGGCACTGTCGGCGTTGGTGCAAGCTTCTCTCATTCAAGACCTTCTCCTTATGCTCAAACCACAATACCTGCAAGATCAGTGTTAAATGCAACAATAACAACTAGGGCGGAGCCAGCATTCAAATCGACATCAGCAACAAAATCGAACACGGCTGACAAGGACCATTCAGTTAACCCCAATGGCGCCGATATGCCAGTCTCGGATGCCCTTGTTATTTATACAGATGGCAGTTCACTCTCGAACGGAAAAGTAGGAAGTCAGGCAGGCGTAGGCGTGTTCTTTGGCGTGGATGACCCAAGGAATGTGAGTGAAAGGCTGAACAGTGAACCACAGACCAACCAACGAGCCGAATTGATGGTAGGGTCTCGTATTCATGCTGTTTGATGACTTTTTTTCTAGCGAATGGACCCTCTAATCGATCTGGTACTTTTTTTTCGCACACGAATGCGACTACTTTAGGCTGTCTATCGAGCATTGGAAGCATGTGGAAGCGATACAATCCCAATCGAGATCCGGACGGACAGCATGTATACAGTCAATGGTAAGATACCTCTTGTGCGCAACTCGACTATTGGCTTTGATCTCGACTTTACATTGAGCTTATCTGACTGGATATATGGACTACTCTACCTCTACACCGAAAACAGTTGTTACCAAATGGGCAGACGGATGGGTGAAGAAGAATTGGAGGAGGAGCGATGGAGGGAAGGTGATGAATAGGGATATCATCGAACCTTTGATGGAGAAGATAAAGAGTCGGCCAGGTCCTATAAAATGGGTAAGTGAGTATGCCATAGTGTCGCGCTCGAGATCACGGACAAGCTTTTCCCTAACCACAACCCTACAAACTCCTTGGTACCCATAGGTTCATGTCAAAGCACATGTTGGCACCTTTGGAAATGAAATGGCGGACAAGCTGGCGAATTCAGGGGCTATCATGCCAAAATCCTCTTCAAAACGTAGCACAACCTAGAGCATGGGCGGTCAGTTTGTTGTACACAAATGTATGAACGTTTCATTGAAGCAATTGATTCCGGCGGCAGTTCATACGTATATGGGACCAAGTACGGGAGTTCTATTTCAAGGAGGGCATGCGATAAGGAGTACGAAGGCCTAGAACGAACAGTGACTGTGCACTCCTCATTATTACGTTCCAGAGCGAGACGTTGACAACATTGTGCAAAGCTGCCTTTCAACCATTGAGCACTATCGCCGACGGACGATCCAGTGTCAACGGATAAAGTCTGACAAGGATCATATCCAGTGGCAACTCCAAAAGTCGGAGGGCACCGAGAATATGCGATATGGAGTGATCGGTGGTCTGTGCGCACGTGGGAGTTCTTCTGGTCGTGAGGGGTGGATGTGCACACAATCCTTCCCTACCTCTCTACCTGTACATGCCATGCAAGGATACGAGGTTGAATAGGAATGCTGTTAAGAACTGGGAAGACTTTACCTCCAACGCACCACCCTGACGGAATGGAATACAAAAAGTGCGACGATGCGCCACCAGGTTGATCTGGTGTCACACATTTGGTGAGCAGGACCCTTCTTCCCGCGGGTGAGAGTAGATTCCCATCCACCCCGGTAGAGCCCACTTTCTCACAGTTGCACCAAATGGTCCATGACGGACAAGGGGACATGCGAGGACAAGAGATAATAGCCGACGGGGGGAGGGGGGGGGGAGAGAGAGACCACTGGCAAGGCAGTAACCACAGGGGTTGAAGAATCCTCTTGGTTTGACCTCATCCCTGTGCTCTTTCTTTCAAGGTGCTGTTCATGTTCCAGCATCCTGGGGTATTCCATTGAGCAAACCACGTCCACGGCTGCCTCATGAAGCAAACTTCTTCCCCCTCTCCTCCCCTTTCCGTTCTCGCAATGCCCCACCAGACGTTCTACGAGATCCCAAACACACCCATTGTTGGTGTCATTAGTAAAGAGTTAATAGAGTTGCCAAGGCCATGGCATGACTTTTGTCACTCCAATCGATCCTGAACCACTCCTGGCGAGCAGCCCGTTTGCGTGTGTATACCCCTGCACCAAAATACCCGGTGACAGGAGTGAACGTCGAGAGGACGAGAGGGCGAGGGAGCGCCGAGAAGACGAGCCAGGGTGTGTGTTCTGTGAGGCGCGTCTGCAAGGGTGGATGATGTGATCCACTGAGATGCCCGAAACTTTTTTTCCTTCTCGATTTTTTTTCCCTTCTCGACACCCCTTTACCCTTCCCTCTTCCCCCTCGCTTTCTCATTCCTCATTCCTCATTCCCTCTCATGCCCATCCCACTCGCCGACTCGCAGCCTCTTCCTGCTTTGAATCCTCCCACTGGCCACCCGGCCAGTCTCCCCGCCACCACCACTCTGCATAATAGTCACCGACTCGCTCAGAGCACCCCCACTGCGCGCTTGCTGACCCACTCCCTCGACAGCACCTCGACTCGGCGTCGGGGGAGACTGCAGCGCCGGTCTCCCCTCGCAGGCCTGGCTTCCTATCACCACTCGCCTCGGACTCGCATAACCCCGCTGCCGCTCTCGCCTACCACGCGCGCAGAGCGCCTTCGCCAGTCCCACGCTCTCCGCCACCAAGTTTCCCAGCTGCCAACACTCGAGCCTCATGATCGAAGCACAGTCCTCAGGCTGCCAGGCGAATCGCACACTTCTCTTGAACAGTCAACCCCCCCTAGGACGCACCAAACAATGACTGCAACAATAGCAGCAACAACAACAGCGGTCAATACCGGTAACCTTACTTTGACCTTCCCATCCGCTTCCCTCTCTGACAGACAGCAACACCAGCAGCACCAATTGCGTCAAGCACGTCTGGATCCTCCGATATACATGGAGAGTTCTCAGCCTTCTGATAGTCTTGCCAGCTTGCTGACCTCTGGAGCTTCTACTACTCGAGGCAGCCATCGACCATCCTTGTATCCCACCTTTCCAAACCATCTCAACCATCGCCCACAACAACAACAGCAGCTCTCCTCCACGCCCATGCAGCGATCTTTGTCGAACAACCCTGCCATGGCGCCCTCGTATCCAGCGTTGCCAGCCAGTATTACTGCCGCCATACCAGGCACAAGCTCCATGTCCATTTCAATATACTCATCGGTCACAGGATCCTCATCGCTGCTACCGCCTGTGTTCATACCCATGTTGTCTACGACGGATGCCTCATCGTCCAATGGGATGACTGCGCCCGTGACGAGTGATCGACACCACGCCGCCAACCTTAATTCAAACGGAGATGACATGCACAATTCCACCCCACATTCCAATGGACTGCAACAAACAATGAGCACGGAGACGACCCATGCAGATATGGACGATAACCAATCTGCGGTGGATGATCGCATTCACTTTCGCTTGCTGGACAACATCTACTTTTCAACTATGGCCAGACAACCCCTCAGCGAGATTGATCCTGAAATGGAGTTACATCTACTTTCCTCCAATGGACAAGACATGATACCAACAGTCATGAACATTCCAATTACAACCCATGAAATGGATTACGAACTTCCTAGGCCATTCAATAACGCCAACGCGGGTGAGGACGAGGGTGAAGATGAAGATGATGACGGTGTCGATCAAGTGATTGAGAGCAGACGACAACTCAGTACAGGAGAACGATCCATGGAGTCTGATACCATTTCTTGGTCAAACCTTGAACGCCCACAGCACGCACATCTGTCACCACGCTCAGCTGCGGCTCTCTCTAACACACTTTCAACTCAAGGATCTTCAATGTCCCAAACGCTCGTTGATCCGTCCGCCTTTTCGGCTCTGAATGCACTCTCTCAACAGATAACAGGATACGAGAATAACCCTTATTTCCGCCGACTCGATTTCACTCTGCAACAGCATGAAGCGGAATCATCGCCTCGACGCGGGGCTCCCGCTCATGAAATTCGGCTTGAAACGGGCAGACAAGGTCCTACAACCGCGACTACGATCGTTCCGACGCCGCCTCCGGTACACAATGAAATCTACCGTCGTGATGCGAGAGGTTTTGGAGGATGTGGGGAACGCTCCCTCGCGATTGGCATAGAGGCGCGAGGCGATGTCTGGCCATTGAAGTTTGAAATGTACTACGCCGATGGAGGAGAGTTCAATTCTGCTCATTCAGTTGAAAACGTGCTGAAGAACGACTCTTCTGTTTACTGGTAAGATGACTGCGACTGTGTGCATGGCAGCATATTGGGTACGGAACTCTACATGAAAGTTCTAACTTTTCCACATCAACTATCCGCGGTTCGTTCTACATCTTGCAGCTCACGGCGGTCAGCCAATATCAACATCTGCCTCAGGTTGGCGGAACCTCATCAGACTTGTGTGCTGACGCAGTTCAAAGCCAAGTCACCCACGACCGGATTCACCGCCCCTTGCAAAGAAGGGTTGATCTTCGTCAGTCACGAGCCTATTGCCTTGGAGAAGACGACGTTCTTTGACGATATGACGCGGGAGCGATATGACGAATACATGGAAAATCTGTATCGGGGCCATGGATTCGAGCAATTGCTCCGACGACATGGAGCAAATGCCGACGCGCTTGTTCCTGCGGGTTTCTTTCAGATGGATGGATCGGATGAGACCTCCATCTTGGATCTCACTCCTAACAGGTACAACTAAAGCAACTCGTTTTATCGATGAATACCCAGGTCACACGATCTTTGTCCATATCCTAACTACAATTTCTGATTGCACCTCTTTGTCTCCTCATGCAGATCGTGTCGGTATGTCTTGATCAAGCTGTTGAGATCGCGATGCACAAACTCACTGCAAAGGCCGGAAAATATTGATCTTCAATACCTGGGCATGATTGGTATGTTTTCTCTTGCTTCGATCCGGCACATGGGGACAAGAAAGACGAAGTGTTCCCTTACCCATTTTCTATCATCACCAACATCATAGGTTATACGGGTGCACGCTCATTCGCGTCAGGAAGTCTCATGTGAACGGGAGGAGAGGAGTGAGGAACCAGGCGTGCGAGCGCGCGAGTCGGAGAGAAGGTCAAGGTCGAACAGGATCTTGGAGAATCGGCCATTTGTGTCGCTTATTATGTATTCATTTTGCTACATCATCATCACCAACACCATTTCTTCTTCTTCTTTCACCGGTGTTGTTATCTAATCGTCTTCTTATAGCTGTCCTGTAGTTGTATCGCGGTTGAGCTGCTTTTTTTCTTTCTCATTCTTCTTCATTGCATGCTGCTCATTTATTCTCCTTTTCCCTTCCTGCGAGTCTGTTTTTTTGTTGTTGTAACAATAGCTGAACTTTTTCCCCAGATCTCTGTCTGCAGTGTCATACATGTCCTTTCTCACAATTAAGGTCATTGTTTTATTTGCTGATCAAGGCGTGAAAGACTTCTCTAACGTTGTTTAGATGATGTCCGCATCCTGTGTCCACTGCTATGCTTTTGACTTTGATTTCGCCTCCTCGGCAGCTCTATGTTGCTCCCGCATGCGCTCCAGGATCTCTTTTTGTTCGGCTTCGAGTACTCGACCTATGCAACATGGTGGGAATGGGAGAGGAGAGAGGAAAACACAGACATGAGAACGACGCGATACTCCCAATGGGGCGATGTTTCTAAGAAGAGGAGAGGAATGCCATGGCACTGTCAAACATACGCTTGTTAAAGTATTCAACCTAGATCGCGAAGGTAAAAAGGAACCAGGAAGAGGATAAGAGGGAAGTGTTAGAACGCTGGAAAAAAAAAAAGTTGGCAAGAGTACGGGTGACCTCCATGGACAAATAACAGATCACCCAAGAAGGCGATCCCTGTGAGTTGAATAAGCAAGGAAAGGGAGAGGGGAGGTGGAGTTGAGTACCCAGCTCTTCATGCATGCGCCCTGATATTGTTTCCGGAGCTCGACGCAGATATTGTCCGCCTCGGGTTTGGAAGGGTCCAGGACGTTGGATTCATTTAGACAGGCAAAGTAGGCATCCCGTGAACTCCAGCACTTTTGACGATCAGATCTTGTAGGGTGATGAGCGTTTTCCTGTGCCATGGCGTTTGGTTGGTTGGTTAGGGGGATCCAAGTGGAAGGTGAAACGCTGCGGGTGATTCTGATCTCTCTTTCGTGTGAAAGGGGAAGCTGCAGTCGATCCGCAGGATCGTGACTGCATTCGGGCAGGCACACACACACATGCAAACTGGAGTGTTCTTTTGCAAGACAAACTTTGCCCACCTTTCCCAGGATTCAGAAAAACAGGAAGACCAGACCAACCACAGGATGGCAGACATCGAGGGACTCGAGGAAGTTCAGGCTTTTGTTGCAGAGCGTCTTGCCGGCATCGGTCTAGAGGATGAGG